>JACCDP011285643.1_pt1 | contig 20230 bp, 18 predicted proteins | sample 7445841 | NCBI WGS metagenome assembly JACCDP01 (sample SAMN15323441, study PRJNA562643) | freshwater metagenome | isolation source: river surface water | place: USA:Blue River Watershed | collected 2017-08-17
ACGATGAGTTCAGCGCCCAGTTCTTGCGCGCGGAAATCGCGAAAGTCGGTCACTTCAGGGAAGTTGTGGCCGGTGTCGATCATCAGCAGCGGGTAGGGGATGCGGCCAGCGCCAAAGGCTTTCTCGGCGCATTTCAGCATCACCAAAGAATCTTTACCGCCCGAAAACAGCAGGGTGGGGCGCTCGAAAGCAGCAGCGACTTCACGCAGGATGAAGATGGTTTCTTCTTCCAAGGCATCGAGGTGGGCGTTGCTCAGGTGGGGCAACTCGGTGTGGGTAATGGCGTTCATGTTCAGGCTTTCACGTGCAAACCGCACTCTTTGGCGTTCTCGTCTTCCCACCACCAGCGGCCAGCGCGGAAGTCCTCGCCCAAGCTGATGGCGCGGGTGCACGGTGCGCAACCGATGCTGGGGAAAAACTGGTCGTGCAAGGGGTTGTAGTCCACCTTGTGCGTGGCGATGTAATGCCAGACGTCACCCCAAGTCCAATCCACCAGCGGGTTGAGCTTGAGGATGGGCACGCCGTTGGTGACGTCGGCTTCTTGAGCGGCGACTTCCGCTCGGGCTTGGGACTGCTCACGCCGCAAACCGGTGATCCAGGCTTTTTGGCCTTGCAAAGCGCGGCCCAAGGGCTCGAGTTTGCGCACGCCGCAGCAGGCTTTGCGGTTGGCGATGCTCTGGAAAATGGCTTGTTGACCCGGGTTTTTCACAAAGGCGATGACCGCCTCGTGCTGGGGTTTGAACACTTGGATGGGCGCACGCGAATGCGCTTGCAAGCGCTCCAGCAAGGCCAAAGTGTCGGCGTGCAGTGCGCCGGTTTCAAGGACAAACACCGGAATGTCCAAGGCCAAACTGTTGATGATGTGGGTGATGACCACGTCTTCAGCGCCCAAGCTGGACGCTTGCTTCAAAGGTTGCAGTTCAGCGGCGGCTGCTTTCAATTGCGCTTGGGTGGCGGCCAATTTGTCAGCGAAATGGGCGCTGGGTTTGGCGTGCAGCGTGGTGGCGGGGGTGTGGGGTTTCATCGTGCAAACAAAGGTTGGGGTTGGGTCACGTCGCCTTGGTAGAAGGCGCTGTAGTGCGCCAGCAATTCTCGCCCTTTGGCCAGGCTCTGGTCGGCGCGCAGCACGGCGCTGGAAAAACCGCAGCGTTGCATTTGCTGCAACTGGTCCACCAGCACGTCGCCGGTGGCGCGTATGTCACCTTGGAAGCCGCAACGACGGCGCAGCATCAGGGCTTGGCTGAACGCGCGGCCATCGGTGAAGCTGGGGAAATGCAGTTCGATGGCCTGCACGCCTTGCAGGTTTTGCGACAAGACATCCGCATCGTTGCCCAGTTGCAAATCCGCAGTTTGTAAGTTGTCTGTGTGAGAAAGCAATTGCATGGTGGTCTTTCAGGCCGCAGGGCTCAGGGCTTCGTCGTCCGACGGGTGGCGGGCCGCATTCGCAGCTGTTTTGAAAGCGTCAAACCCAACACGCTGCACCGCGTCAATGAAGGTCTCGCCATGCTGGCGCTGCTCGGTGTACACCTGCAGCACCGCATCAATCACATCCACCACTTCGGCAGACGAGAACGAAGGTCCCACCACTTTGCCGGGCTTGGGTGCGCCGCTCAAGGCAGAACCATCCGAACCACCCAGCGTGACTTGGTACCACTCTTTACCGTCTTTATCCACCCCCAAGATGCCAATGTGGCCGCTGTGGTGGTGGCCGCACGAGTTGATGCAACCGCTGATGTGCACATCAATTTCGCCCAAATCGAACAATTCGTCGAGGTCTTGGTAACGCTCTGAAATAGCAGCAGCCAAGGGCAATGAGCGGGCGTTGGCCAAGTCGCAATAGTCGCCGCCGGGGCAGGCAATCATGTCGGTCAACATGCGGATGTTGGGTTTGGCCAAGCCCAGGGCTTTGGCTTCCTTGTAAAGCGCGGTCAGTTGGTCAGCAGCGACCCAAGGCAGCACCAGATTTTGATCGTGGCTGACGCGGGCTTCACCCGCTGAGAACTTGTCGGCCAACAAAGCCGAAGCGTCCAGTTGGTCGGCCGTGGCGTCACCGGGCGCTTGACCCAAACGCTTGAACGACAAGGTGACCACGCGCAAATGCGGGTTGCGATGCGGTGCCACGTTTTGTTGCAACCAGCGGGCAAAGTTTGTATCTGCATCTGCAGCTTGGGTGAGTTGCGCCAACACGTCCTCGGCGGACAAATGGGTTTTGGCAGCCAAGGTGGGCGGCACAAAACTGGCGGTCACGCGGTCGAGTTCAGCTTGGGTGATGGTGTGGGGCGCACCATCTTGCGTGACGATGCGCTGGTACTCGGCTTCGACTTGGTCGATGTAGTGTTGGCCTTCAGCCTTCACCAAAATTTTGATGCGGGCTTTGTACTTGTTGTCGCGGCGGCCAAACAGGTTGTAGACCCGGATCACGGCTTCCAAGTAATTGATGATTTGATCCCAAGGCAAGAATTCGCGGATGACGGTGCCAATGATGGGCGTGCGACCCATGCCGCCGCCGACCATGACGCGGAAACCCACCTCGCCGGCGGCATTGCGGTGCACTTGCAAACCGACATCGTGCCAAGCCGTGGCGGCGCGGTCTTCTTGGGCGCCACTGATGGCGATTTTGAATTTGCGCGGCAAAAACGCAAACTCGGGATGCAGCGTGCTCCACTGGCGCAAGATTTCGGCAAAGGCGCGTGGATCGACGATTTCATCCACCGCCACACCCGCACGTTCGTCAGCGGTGATGTTGCGGATGCAGTTGCCGCTGGTTTGAATGCCATGCATGTTGACACTGGCCAACAAGTCCATCACGTCAGCGCTTTTCTCCAGCGGTATCCAGTTGTATTGCAGGTTTTGACGGGTGGTGAAATGGGCGTAGCCGTGGCTCAAGGCAGGGGCAGGAATACCGCCGATCGCGTCTTGCTTGGCTTGCGCGGCTTGAAACAAAGCTTCGTCGGGGCGGTCAAACTCGCGGGCAATGCGGGCCAACACCCGCAGCTGTGCGCTGTTGAGTTCGCCATAGGGGACGGCCACACGCAGCATGGGTGCATAGCGCTGCACATACCAACCGTTTTGCAAACGCAAAGGGCGAAATTCTTCTTCGCTGAGTTGGCCGTTCAGGCGGCGCGTGAGTTGATCGCGGTATTGCGCGGCACGCTGTTGAATGAATTGGCGGTCAAAGTCGGTGTATTGGTACATGAGACGCTCAGATGAAAACGAGTTTGCTGCCGGCCCAAGCCAGCAGAATGGAAAGCGCAGAGCGGATGACTCGCTCGGACACGCGGGTGACAAAGTGCGAGCCCAGCCAAATACCTGGCAAGGAACCGCACAGCAACAGACCCAGCAGTTGCCAATCCACGGTGCCCAAAGAGGCATGACCCAAACCGGCCACCAAGGTGAGCGGCACGGCATAAGCAATGTCAGCGGCAACGATGCGGTACAGGGGCAATTGGGGGAAGAGCAACATGAGGACGGTGACACCAATCGCGCCCGCACCCACCGAGGTGAGCGTGACCAGAACGCCAATCAAGGCGCCAAACAACACCGGCAGCAAAGGGTGTTTGGTTTCATCGGCAGGGCGATCAAGGGGTTCAGTGGATTCAACCGCCACGCGGCGCGGGCCACGAATCGCTTTGTACAAAGTGGCTGCGGCCGTGAGCATGAGGGCAATGCCCAGTGTGAAGGTGATGGCGTGTTGCACATCGGGGTTGGAGGTGCCCAAGTCGTGCAACACCCACAGGGTGAGCAAGGCTGCCGGTACGCTGCCCAAGCTCAGGCTGAAGACCACGCGCCAAGGGATGATGCGCTGGCGTGCAAAATTCAAGAGGCCACCAAACTTGGTGCCGGCGGCGAACAGCAAATCGGTGCCCACGGCCAAGGCCGGCTTGATGCCAAAGCCAAAAATCAGCAGCGGCGTCATGAGCGAGCCGCCGCCAACACCGGTCAGGCCCACGATGAAGCCCACCACCAAACCCGCCAGAATGAATGCAATATTTTCCATAAGGGCGCGACTATAGACACCCCTATTAGGGTTTCCAACTATTTTTTAGTTGGAGCCATATGCGATTTGGATATATCGAAATACCGCATAAGCAAACAACTAAACAGTCGTTTGAGAAATAAGCAACTTTGACCAGAATCTCGCTTTTCCCATCGAGTCAGCTCATGCACACCACTCACTTGTTACTTCAAAAGAATTCAAAAAACACATTGCAAACGACATGCTGGCTCGGCCTGCTGGGCAGCTTGTTGGCGTTGTGCAGTGGTTTGGCCTCAGCGCAAACACTGTTGAACGTTTCCTATGACGTGTCCCGTGAATTTTTCAAAGATTACAACGCTGCATTTGCAGCGCATCACAAAAAGACCAAGGGCACCGAAGTGAAGGTCGATCAATCGCACGGCGGCTCCAGCGCACAAGCGCGTGCGGTGAATGACGGTTTGGACGCCGATGTGGTGACGATGAACACCACTTCAGACGTGGATTTTTTGGCTGCCAATGGCGTGGTGGCCAAAGACTGGTCGAAAAAATTTCCCCACAACGCTTCGCCCACGACATCCACCATGCTGTTCCTCACCCGCAACGGCAACCCCAAGGGCATCAAGGATTGGGACGATCTGATCAAACCCGGCGTGCAAGTGATTGTGGTCAACCCCAAAACCGGTGGCAATGGCCGCATGGCTTATTTGGCCGCGTGGGGACATGTGCGCAAAAAGGGCGGCTCTGATGCAGAGGCCCAAGCCTTTGTGAAAAAACTTTACGCCAATGTGCCCGTGTTGGCCAAAGGCGGGCGGGACGCCACCAATGTGTTTTTACAGCGCAACATCGGTGATGTCCTCATCACTTTCGAATCCGAAGTGATTTCAGTCGATCGTGAATTTGGCGAGGGCAAAGTGGATGCCATCCACCCGTCCATCAGCATCGTGGCAGAGAACCCCGTGGCAGTGGTGGAGCGCACCACGGCCAAAAAAGGAACGGGTGAATTGGCCAGAGCTTATTTGGATTACCTTTACAGCGATGAAGCGCAAGAGATTGCAGCCAAGCACGCGCTGCGCCCACGCAACCCCGCCATCTTGAAGAAATACGTCCAAGTCTTCAAACCCATCACGTTGTTCCAAGTCTCTGACTATTTCGGTTCTCTGAGTGAAGCGCAAAAAGTGCATTTCAACGACGGCGGTTTGTTCGACAAAATTTACACGGTGCGTTGAATGAGCAGTCTGACTTTGTTGGCACCGCGTCACCAGCCCGCCAGGGTGCTGCCGGGCTTTGAAATCACCTTGGGCTTCACCATTGCGTACCTGAGCCTGATCGTGCTCATTCCGCTTTCAGCCCTGGTTTTCAAAACCTTGAACCTCACTTGGGAGCAGTTTTGGCAAGCCGTCACCGCCCCCCGCGTCGTGGCTTCGTACAAACTCACGATTGGTGCTTCATTTCTTGCCGCTTTGGTGAATGCATTTTTTGGCTTGTTGTTGGCTTGGGTGTTGGTGCGCTACCAGTTCTTTGGCAAAAAAATCGTCGATGCCTTGGTGGACTTGCCCTTCGCCTTGCCCACCGCCGTGGCGGGCATTTCCCTCACTGCGCTCTTGGCGGGCAATGGATGGATCGGGCAGTACCTGGAACCTTTGGGCATTCAACTCGCCTTCAACCGCAATGGTGTGTTGATCGCGCTGATCTTCATAGGTTTGCCGTTCGTGGTGCGCACCGTGCAACCGATTTTGGAAGACCTGGAAAAGGAATTGGAAGAGGCGGCCACTTGCTTGGGCGCTTCGCGTTGGCAAACCTTCAGCAGGGTGCTTTTTCCAGCGATTGCACCGGCCTTGCTGACCGGTTTTGCCATGGCCTTTGCCCGCGCCATTGGCGAGTACGGATCAGTCATCTTCATCGCCGGCAACATGCCCATGGTGTCTGAAATCACGCCGCTGATCATCATCAGCAAGCTCGAGCAGTACGACTACGCTGGTGCCACTGCTGTGGCCTTGGTGATGTTGTGCGCCTCATTCCTGATGTTGCTGTTGATCAATGGCTTGCAAGCTTGGCAGCGTGCACGCTCGGGGGCCGCATCATGAGTGTTCAGCACCGCACACCCACACATGCCGTCAACAGCACTGGAGAACCCGTGTGGTTGCGTCGCACCCTCATTGGCATCGCTTTGGTGTTTGTCGGCTTGTTCCTCATCTTGCCGTTGGCGGCCGTGTTCACCGAAGCGTTGCGCAAAGGCTTCGAGGCCTTTTTGGAAGCCTTCAAAGAACCCGATGCCTGGTCGGCCATCAAACTCACCTTGTTGATCACGGCCATTGCCGTGCCCCTCAATTTGGTGTTTGGTGTGAGCGCGGCTTGGGCGATTGCCAAGTTCGAGTTCAGGGGCAAGGCCTTGCTGACCACCTTGGTCGATTTGCCATTTTCAGTCTCGCCAGTGGTGGCCGGTTTGATTTATGTGTTGGTGTTTGGTGCGCAAGGTTGGTTCGGTCCTTGGCTGCAAGCGCATGACATCAAAATCATTTTTGCCGTGCCCGGCATGGTCTTGGCGACCGTGTTTGTCACGTTCCCCTTCATTGCGCGTGAACTCATTCCACTCATGCAAGCCCAAGGTAACGAGGAAGAACAAGCGGCCATGGTCTTGGGTGCCAGTGGTTGGCAAATTTTCTGGCGCGTGACCTTGCCCAACATCAAATGGGGTTTGCTCTACGGCGTCATTTTGTGCAATGCCCGCGCCATGGGTGAATTTGGCGCGGTGTCGGTGGTGTCCGGTCATATCCGTGGACAAACCAACACCATGCCCTTGCATGTGGAAATTTTGTACAACGAATACCAATCGGTCGCTGCCTTTGCAGTGGCGTCCTTGTTGGCTTTGTTGGCCTTGGTGACCTTGGTCATCAAGTCGGTGGTGGAGTGGCAGCAGCAACGCCTGATGGCCGAGTTGGCTGCGCTGTCGCCAGAGCGGCCACCTGTGCGCGTCGCCACTGTTTAAGCCCTTTGCAAACCCTTTTTTGAATTGACACCATGAGCATCGAAATCCGAAACATCAGCAAACAGTTTGGCGATTTCCACGCCTTGCGCAACGTCAACCTGGACATCGCCTCAGGCGAGTTGGTGGCCTTGCTCGGCCCTTCAGGTTGCGGCAAGACCACCTTGCTGCGCATCATTGCCGGTTTGGAAACAGCCGATCAAGGCAGCATCGCTTTCAGCGGCGAAGACACCACCCATGTGCATGTGCGCGAGCGCCAAGTGGGCTTTGTGTTCCAGCACTACGCTTTGTTTCGCCACATGACTGTGTTTGAAAACGTAGCTTTTGGTTTGCGTGTGCGCCCCAAACACACGCGCCCCACTGAAGCGGCGATTCAAAAGAAAGTGCACGACTTGTTGAATCTGGTGCAACTCGATTGGTTGGGTGACCGCTACCCCTCACAACTCTCTGGTGGACAGCGTCAGCGCATTGCCTTGGCCCGTGCCTTGGCGGTTGAACCACGTGTGTTGTTGCTCGACGAACCCTTTGGCGCCTTGGACGCCAAGGTGCGCAAAGACCTGCGCCGTTGGTTGCGCCGTTTGCACGATGATTTGGATGTCACCAGTATTTTTGTCACGCACGATCAAGAAGAGGCGTTGGAAGTGGCTGATCGGGTGGTGCTGATGAACAGCGGCAAAGTGGAGCAAGTGGGCTCGCCACAGCAAGTGTGGGACAACCCGGCGAATCCGTTTGTGTATGGGTTCTTGGGTGATGTGAATTTGTTCAAAGGCCGCACGCCCGAGGGCGAAACACACACCTACATTCGCCCGCACGATTTGGACGTGCGTCGCTACGCCACAGGCGACACGGGCATCGTGGCGCGCTTAGAGCGTGCTTTGGTCATGGGTTCTGTCGCGCGCTTGGAGTTGATCTCGCAAGACAACATCAACCAAGAAAACATCATTGAGGCAGAGATTTCAGCTTCAGAGTTCAGAGAAAAAAACTATATTGAAGGGGAATTACTGGTTTTAACGCCTCGTCAATCGCAAGTCTTTGTGGCAGAGTCTAGCCATCCCTAACTTTTCAACAGGAGCCATAGATGAAGATCGAGACCATTGCCGTTCATGCGGGCTACAAGCCCGACCCGGTCACCAAAGCGGTTGTGCCGCCCATCTACCAAACCGTGGCATATGCGTTTGACAGTGCCCAGCACGGTGCCGATTTGTTCGACTTGAAAGTGGCTGGCAACATTTACACCCGCATCATGAACCCCACACAGTCTGTGTTGGAAGAGCGTGTGGCGGCCTTGGAAGGCGGCATCGCCGCGCTTGCATTGGCGTCTGGCCAAGCGGCCATCACCTATGCCATTCAAACCATTGCCGAAGCAGGGGACAACATCGTGTCCTCCAGTGCCTTGTATGGCGGCACCTACAACCTGTTTGCCCACACCTTCCCGCAGTTCGGCATTGAGACCCGCTTTGCCGATTACAAAAACCCCGCCAGCTTCGAGCCGCTGATTGATGCCAAAACCAAAGCGGTGTATGTCGAGTCGTTGGGGAATCCGCAGGGCAACATCACCGACATTGCAGCCATTGCGGCCATCGCTCACAAACACGGCGTGCCCCTCATTGTGGACAACACCGTGCCCAGCCCGTATTTGTGGCGTCCCATCGAGCACGGTGCGGACATCGTCGTGCAGTCACTCACCAAGTATTTGGGCGGTCATGGCAACAGCATTGGCGGCGCCATCATCGATTCGGGCAAATTCCCTTGGGCCGAGCACAAAGCCCGCTTCAAGCGCTTGAACGAACCCGATGTGAGCTACCACGGTGTGGTGTACACCGAAGCTTTGGGCCCTGCTGCATTCATTGGTCGCGCGCGTGTTGTGCCTTTGCGCAACACGGGGGCAGCCATTTCGCCTTTCAATGCCTTCCTCATCCTGCAAGGCATCGAAACTTTGGCGCTGCGCATGGACCGCATCAGTGACAACGCATTGGCTGTGGCACAGCACTTGAAGAAGCACCCCAAGGTGAAATGGGTCAACTATGCCGGTTTGCCCGATCACCCTGACCACGCCTTGGTGAAAAAGTATTTGCGTGATGGCAAGGCCTCGGGCCTGCTCACTTTTGGTGTGCAAGGAGGCCGCGAAGGTGGTGCGCGCTTCTTGGATGCGCTGCAACTCTTCACCCGCTTGGTCAACATCGGTGACGTGCGCTCCTTGGCCACGCACCCAGCCTCCACCACGCACCGTCAACTCAACCCCGAAGAGCTGGCCAAGTCTGGGGTGACCGAAGACACCGTGCGCTTGTGTGTGGGCATCGAGCACATTGATGACCTGCGCGCTGACTTGGACCAGTCCTTGGCAGCTGTTTGACGTTTCAACGCGCCATCAAACCGACACTGCGGTGTCGGTTTTTTTTCGCCCTCATGCTGTGTGTGGCAACTACAGATGCATGCATATGCTCATGATTAAAAAACCTAAGCAGAAATTGGCATAAGCAACCGACTATTCAATCGTTCCCTTTTGTCGTTTGAAAAAACACAATCACTTCATTGCAATTTCGCATTGAATTTGAAGGAACACCATGAACCGTCGATTGAGCATGCAAGCCTTGTCCGCTTTTGCGTTGGCAAGTGCGCTGGGTAGCAGCCTGGCCCAAAGCCCTGTTTCATTGTTGAATGTGTCTTACGACCCCACACGGGAGTTGTATGTCGAGTTCAACGCCGCCTTTGCCAAGCACTGGAAAGCCAGCAGCGGCCAAGACGTCACCATCAAGCAGTCCCATGGCGGTTCGGGCAAGCAAGCGCGTTCCGTCATTGATGGGTTGGATGCCGATGTGGTCACACTTGCCTTGGCGGGTGATGTGGACGCCTTGCACAAGCAAGCGCAACTCATTCCTGCCAACTGGCAAAAGCGTTTGCCGCACAACTCATCGCCTTACACCTCCACCATTGTGTTGGTGGTGCGCCAGGGCAACCCCAAGGGCATCAAGGATTGGGATGACTTGGCCAAACCTGGCATCAAAGTCATCACACCCAACCCGAAAACCTCGGGCGGAGCGCGCTGGAATTATTTGGCCGCATGGGAATTCGCCAAGCGCAAATATGGAGGTGACGCCAAAGCCAAAGAATTTGTGACCAAGTTGTTCACCAATGTGCCGGTGCTTGACTCGGGTGCGCGCGGTTCTTCGGTGACGTTTGCGCAACGCAACCAAGGTGATGTGTTCATCTCTTGGGAGAACGAGGCATACTTGCTTGAAAAGGAATTTGGTGCCAAGGTGGACATCGTTTACCCGTCCATCAGCATCTTGGCTGAACCACCCGTGAGCGTGGTGGATAAAAATGTGGACCGCAAAGGCACCCGCAAAGTGGCTGAAGCCTATTTGCAATACCTCTACAGCGATGAAGGCCAAGAGATTGCCGCCAAAAACTTCTACCGCCCAGTGAACGAAAAAATCAAAGCCAAGTTTGAAAAAACCTTGCCCAAATTACCCCTCTTCACCATCGAGCAAGCCTTTGGCGGTTGGGACAAAGCCACCAAAGACCACTTTGCTGATGGCGCGATCTACGACGAGATTTCTCAATCCATCAAACGTTGAATTTTCAAAAGGAAAAAACCATGAACATCAAACACACCCGCATCGCCTTGGCGGTGGCCGTTACTCTCACCCAAAGTGTTTGGGCTGCTGAAGGCAGCGTGAAACCCAGCGGCTTCGGATTCGTGTCTGCCGACGGTCAAAACAGCATCAACCTCACAGGTGTTGTGCAGTTTGATGCCCGCAACATTGAAACCGGGTTGAACAGCGTGCAAGACAAAGACGCTGGTTCAGGTGCTGACAGCTTCGAGGTTCGCCGTGCGCGTTTGGGCTTCAACGGTACTTTGTTCAAAGACCTGGATTACGAGTTGTTGACCAATTTGGTGGGGTCGAACGCCAACTTGTTGCACCGTGCATACATCAACTACAGCTACAACAAAGAGGCCCAAATTCGGGTGGGCCGTTTCAAGCAACCCTTTTCCTTGGAAGAGCAAACCAGTGCCAACGCCATTGACTTCCAAGAACGCTCCTACGGCAACCAGTTGGTGCCCAGTCAGCGTTTGGGTGCCATGATTCACGGTGCACCCACCAAGGGCTTCACCTACGCTTTGTCCCTGTACCAAGACGGTTTCAATGAAGTGTCCAACACGGAAAACGTAGGTGCTTTGGGCGTGGGCCGTGTCACCTTGAACTTGGCTGAACTGCGTGACATCAAAGACGCCGTGTTGCACTTTGGTGTGGGTTATGACAAGGGGTCGTACCAAACCACGCCCACTGTCAGCACAGACACAGGAGCTGCCATCAGCGGTTTGACAAGAGGCACCGTGCTGGCATTTCGCTCAGAAGACCGTGGAATTGCCAACGTGTACCGCGCACAAATCAGCGGGGACGTGATCGATCCAACGTATGGCGGCGCTGCCAACAATGCAGCCAATATCAACAAAGCATTGAAAGGCTTGGAAATCGCTTTGGCAACGGGTCCTTGGAAATTCCAGTCTGAGTACTTTGACGCAAGCTATAACGCCACCGCCTTGAATAAAAACAATGCCAGTGTGCTTCAAGGAACAGCTAAATTAAATTTGACCGCCAAAACCGATTACTACGAACTGGTTTACAACATCACTGGTGAAAACTGGGCGCAGTCGTATCGCAATGGCGCTTTCAGCAGCATCAAACCCAAATCAAACTTTGGTGGTGGTGGCACTGGCGCATGGCAGGTAGGCTGGAGAGTCTCAAGCTACAAAGTCGGTGAACCAGCCGCCACGTTGGTGGCTGGATCTGGGACCACCAAAACGTACACCAATACCTTTGGCACCATCAATGGGAATACGTCTCGCGGTGAAAATGCTGCAACAGCGACCACCAACACCTTGGGTGTGAACTGGATTTTGAACCCGAATGCACGTGTGATCTTCAACTACGCCGAAACCAAGTTTGGCAACAGGGTGACTTACCTCAGCACCACACCTGCTGATGTGGGCTTCACCACCAAAGAACGCGTGGCCTCTGTCCGCACCCAGTTGAATTTCTAAACCAACTGACAGCGCATCGCTTTGAGCAAGCTCTCCGGCACGGGGGGCTTGCTTTTGTCCATTTGCGCGGCCAACACGTCTGCGCACAACAAACTCAGGGTTAAACCTCTTGAGCCCATGGCGGTGAGCAGGTGCAAGCCTGGAAACTGCTGCTCGTCCAAGGGGCCCACTTTGGGCATGCGGTTGACCGAGGCACACCGCACACCTGTCCATGCTTGCACTTGCCCGACATTGGCGAACTGCGTTTTCAAAGTCTTTTCAACTGAAGGCAAGAGTTCGGCCAAGCGTTGTTGGTTGTCGTTGTGCGCGGTTTCATCGCTGGCGGCCTGCATGGTGTTGCGCTCGAAGGTGGCACCGGTGTACCAGGCCGGTCCTTCTAGCGTGGGCACACCGCCCACAAAACTGCCATGACCGTTGACAGCAAACGGTGGCAAGCCTTCAGTGTCATTGTGCAAACCCCAAGACACCATGCCGGCAATCGGGTGCAAACCCATGTGGTCCACATACAGCACTTGGTTCAAAAAATCAGGCGTGTGCGCACCCAAGGCCAACACCACATGCGGGGCGGTTTCGGTGCTGTAGGTGTGCGAGCTGCCCATGTTGGGAATGCTGATGTGGTTTTTCACGCGCAAATGCCATTCACCCGATGTGTGCCGCTGCATGCTTTCCACTTCTGCGCGTGTGAACACCACAATGTTGTCGTGCTTCAAAAGCGCTTGCACCAGCGCTTGCGGTTTGATCCAGCCGCCTTGGGCTTGCCACAGGGTTTGTGTGGTGGAGGGTGTCAAGCCTGCTTGGGTTTGCTGTTCATTGGTGGCCAGTTGCACATGGCCGTGCCACACATTGCCAGAAGCTGGTTCTTGCCAAGGTTTTTTGTCTTCGCCCTCAGGTGTCAAGCGGCGTTCTAGAACACCGTTGCCCAACCAATCCGTTGCGCTTTCCAAATGCGCTTGCGCAAATTGGCGCGTGCTTTGAACGCCTGCACGGGTGAGCTGCGACAAAGGGTTGTCGTCTGCAGATACATGACAGGACAACACACCCACCGGCACGCCTGAGCCGCCGCTGCACACCTCGGGGGCCATGTCGAACACGTTGATCTGCCACCCGCGTTCGGCCAGTGCACGCGCCGCGGCCGCGCCGGCCAAGCCTGCGCCGACCACAATGGCCTGTTTGAGTTCAGTGGTCATTCAGCGGAATCAAGCAGCTGGCGGCACATAGCCTTGTGCTGCATCGGCACCATCGCCAAAGAAGTGGTTTTCCATTTGACGAGCCAAGTATTGACGGGCACGCAAGTCGGCCAGATTCAGGCGGTTTTCATTCACCAACATGGTTTGGTGTTTCAACCAAGCAGCCCATGCGTCTTTGCTGACGTTCTCCCAAATGCGTTTACCCAAATCGCCAGGGTAGGGTGGGAAGTCCAGGCCTTCGGCCTCTTTTTCAAGCTTGATGCAGTGGACAGTGCGTGCCATGAATTTCCTTGTGCGCTATAGACGAGGCGTGACTGTAGCAAGCTTTGAAAAGCCCTTTTCAAACCTGCATGACCTGCCTCAAGTCAAGGTCAGGGGGTGGCCGCTAAACTCGCGCATCACTTCAAACTTTTGTCGTCATGATCAAGCATCTTTGGAACACCTTGAGCACTGCCCAAGCCTTTGCGCTGTTGGCCCTTGGCTGCACAGGCTTGCTGGGATTTGGCATGTATTTGCAGCATGTGGCGGGCTTGGAGCCTTGCCCCATGTGCATCGTGCAACGCTACGCCATGACGCTGATTGGCATCCTGGCATTGCTGGGTTGGGTGTGGCGCTCCTTGCTTGGTCAGCGGGTGTTGGCTGTGTTGTCGGTGCTGTTGGCACTGGGCGGCGCTTTCGTGGCGGCCCGACAAACCTGGTTGCAGTGGTACCCGCCTGAAGTGGCCAGTTGCGGCCGCGACTTCTACGGGATGATCGAATCATTTCCCTTGCAGCGCGCCATTCCACTCATTTTCAGAGGCAGTGGCGACTGCAGTGCAGTGGACTGGACGTTTTTAGGCGGCTCGATAGCCAACTGGAGTTTCGTGGCCTTTGTGGGCATGGCCATCTGGATGCTGTTGGTGTTGTTCACCAAACTTCGTGCGGTGGCGGCGGCCAACGACGCGCAGTTTTAAAAGTTTCAAGTCCCTAAGCTGGTGCGCCCCAAAGCTTGCAGCGTTTCAACCCAGCTTCTTCACCAACACCACGCTCTTGCGGTCCACGTTGTATTTGCGTTGCCGCGCTTCAGGCAACCAATCGATGGGTGACTGCACAAAGCCACGCTTTAAAAACCAATGCATGGTGCGGGTGGTCAACACAAAAATACTGTCCAAGCCTTGAGCGCGCGCGCGCTGCTCGATGCGGCGCAAGATTTTTTCGCCATCACCTTGGCCTTGCGATGAGGGCGAGACCGTGAGGGCGGCCATTTCGCCGGTGCGTTTTTCGGGGTACGCATAGAGCGCAGCGCAACCGAAGATGACGCCGTCATGCTCGATGACGCTGTAGTTGCCAATGTCGCGTTCCATTTCAGTGCGTTCGCGCCGAACCAAGGTGCCGTCTTGCTCGAAGGGCTCGATGAGTTGCAACACGCCGCCCAAGTCGTCCGAGGTGGCTTCGCGCAGGCTTTCCAAGCGCTCGTCCACCACCATGGTCCCAATGCCGTCGTGCACATAAATTTCAAGCAACAACACACCGTCCACGGCGAACGGCAGGATGTGGCTGCGCTCGACACCGGCTTTACAGGCTTTGACGCAATGCTGCAAGTAAAAACCAATGTCGGTGGGTTGCGTGGCCGAGGGCTCTTTGGCCAGCAAGGCTTCGGCCACGTCCAGGGGCATTTCGGTGTCGATCGGGTTGTCCTCGCTCTCGGGCTCGTGGGGCCGCACGCGGATGCCGGGCACTTCGGTGACAAAGATGAGTTTGTCGGCGTGCAAAGCGATGGCCACCGATGTGGCCACTTCTTCCATGGTCAGGTTGAACGCTTCGCCAGTGGGGGAGAAGCCAAACGGGGACAACAACACCATGGCGTCCAGGTTCAGGATTTGGCTGATGCCGGACACGTCCACTTTGCGCACCATGCCCGAGTGTTGGAAGTCCACACCATCGACGATGCCCACCGGTTTGGCGGTGATGAAGTTGCCGGAAATCACCCGCACCGTGGCACCTGCCATGGGCGTGTTGGGCAGACCTTGGCTGAAGGCCGCTTCAATTTCATAGCGCAGTTGGCCCGCCGCTTCTTGGGCACAGTCGAGTGCCACGCTGTCGGTGATGCGCATGCCGTGGGAGTACTGCGGCACATGGCCCTTGGCCTGGAGTTGCTCGTTCACTTGTGGGCGAAAGCCGTGTACCAACACCACTTTGACACCCATGCTTTGAATCATGGCCAGGTCTTGCACCAGGCTGGGCAATTTGCCCGCCGCAATGGCTTCGCCAGAAATGGCCACCACAAAGGTTTTGCCCCGGTGCATGTGGATATAAGGTGCCACCGAACGGAACCAGGGCACGAAGGTGAAATTGAAGACAGTGGACATGGTGTGGGTCGTTAAGGCTTGAGCAAGAGCAGTCTGTCAGGGGGCAGCAAACGCGTGAAGTCGCGGTCGAATGTGCAGAGTGTCTCACCAGATTGGAGGACCGAGGCTGCGATCCAAGCATCCGTGAGCAGATCGCCCTTGATCTGTTGTGTGAGGCACAGTTCCCGCAGCGTGGGCCAGGCACTGGATGACGCTTGAAACTGCACGCCTGGGCTGCTGAGGAGGCTGTCAATGAATTCGCAGGCGTCTTGCAAGGGGTCGGGTTGTTTGAAGATTTTCGGGTGGGTGGTGACCCGCATGAAACCGGCCACCACCATGCCCATGAGCATGAAACTGGCGCGGCCATTGGCGGCTTGTTGCAACGCGTCGTCCAAGCAAGCACGGGCGGGCCCATGGTGCGCATGGTCGGTTCGAAAGGCCGAGACCAGCACGTTCACGTCAGGTGTCATCGGAGTTTGATGAGATCGAGGCCTGCGTCCATGGCTTCGTGAAACGATCGGTTGCTGCTGGGGTCGATACCGGGCAAGAGGCCACCAGCACCGCTGGACACCGGCAGTTTCGCAATGACCACGGGCGTGCTGGGCGAGTCTTGGCGCACATAGGCGGCCAGCATTTCACGCACCTTGGCGCTGAGCGAGGTGCCTTCTTGAATGGCTTTGATGCGGGCTTGTTTGACGAGGTTTTCGTCGAGGGAAATGGTGAGATTGGCCATGCGGGATACTCCTACAACACGAATTCACGTGAACCAGTGTAGCACGTGAATCTGTGTGAGGGATAATCAGGGCTGTGACATTGCCCACCCCTTCAAAGCCCTTCGTTATTGAATTCCCCAAGAACCTGCCCGTTAGCGAACAGCGCGAGGACATCATGGCCGCCATGCAGGCGCACCAAGTCATCATCGTGTGCGGCGAAACCGGCTCGGGCAAAACCACGCAGCTGCCCAAAATGGCCCTGGCCCTTGGCCGTGGCAGTTGGGCCAACGGCCCCAAGCCTCAAATGGAAACATTGGGGTCAGACCCCGATTTCACAGCCCGTCAAAGCAAAGGCGCTGCCCCCGACTCCGGCAAACCAAAACGCCGCCAAATCATTGGCCACACCCAGCCCCGCCGTATCGCCGCCACATCTGTTGCCAAACGCATCGCCGACGAGCTGAAAACCCCGCTGGGCGAGGTGGTGGGTTACAAGGTGCGCTTTCAAGACAAGCTGTCTCGCGAAGCCTCGGTGAAACTCATGACCGACGGCATCTTGCTGGCCGAAACCCAGACCGATCCGCTGCTGCTGGCCTACGACACGCTCATCATTGACGAAGCGCACGAACGCAGCCTCAACATCGATTTCTTGCTGGGCTATCTAAAGCAAATCTTGCCGCGCCGCCCCGATCTGAAAATCATCGTCACCTCGGCCACCATCGACGCCGACCGCTTTGCCCAGCATTTCGCCTCCATCAAAGGCCCCGCACCGGTGCTCATGGTGTCGGGCCGCACCTTCCCTGTGGAAATGCGCTACCGCCCCTGGGAAGAAAGCCGCGACCACGACCTGGGCAACGCCATTGCCGATGCGGTGGACGAGTTGTGGACCGGCTCGCCGCGCGGCGACATCTTGGTGTTTTTGCCGGGCGAACGCGAGATTCGCGACGCCGCCGAGCACCTGCGCGGCCACTTGGCGCACAACGCCTACACCCGCCATGTGGAGGTGCTGCCGCTGTTTGCGCGACTGTCGCAAGCCGAGCAAGAGCAGGTGTTTGAAACCGGTGGCGCACCGCGCATCGTGCTGGCCACCAACGTGGCTGAAACCTCGCTCACCGTGCCCGGTATTCGCTATGTGATTGACGCCGGATTGGCGCGTGTGAAGCGCTACAGCTTCAGAAGCAAGGTCGAGCAATTGCTGGTGGAGCCCATCAGCCAAGCCGCTGCCAACCAACGCGCTGGCCGTTGTGGCCGTGTGGCCGATGGCATTTGCATTCGCCTCTACGACGAAAAAGATTTCAATGGTCGCCCGCGTTTCACCGAGCCCGAGATTTTGCGCAGCTCCTTGGCCGGCGTGATTTTGCGCATGATGGCTTTGCGTTTGGGCGATGTGGCCGACTTTCCGTTTTTGGAAGCGCCACGGCCCAAAGCCATTTCGGACGGCTTTCAGCTGCTGAATGAACTCGGCGCTGTGCTGGACGACAACAGCCTCACGCCCATTGGCAAAGAGCTTTCCAAGCTGCCCATGGACCCGCGTGTGGGGCGCATGATTTTGGCCGCGCGTGAACGGCAAAGCCTGAGCGAAGTGCTGATCATCGCCTCGGCGCTGAGCGTGCAAGACGTGCGCGACCGCCCCTTGCAAGCGCAAACCCAGGCCGACCAAGCGCATGCCAAGTTCAAGGACGACAAGAGCGAGTTCAGCGGCTATTTGCGCTTGTGGGATTGGTTGCAAGCCTCCCGAGGCGACCAAACGGGCGCCCACAAACTGTCCAACCGCCAACATGAAAATCTGCTGCGCCAAAACTTCATCAACATCCGACGTTGGCGCGAGTGGCGCGATGTGCACAGCCAACTCTTGACCGTGGTGAAAGAGCAGCGCTGGGTGTTGAACGAGCAACCCGCCAGCTACGAACAACTGCACCTCTCGATGCTGAGCGGTTTGCTGGGCAACATCGGTTGGAAGCAAGACGAAGAAGAGATGTACCTGGGCGCGCGTGGCATCAAGTTTCATCGGCACCCGGGCGTGCATTTGCGCAAAAAACCGGGCAAGTGGTTGGTGTGCGCCGAGTTGGTGGAAACCACGCGCTTGTTTGGCCGAGGCATTGCCAACATCGAACCCACTTGGCTAGAGCAGGTGGGCGCGCACCTGCTGAAGAAACAACTGCTGGACCCGCACTGGGAAGCGCGGCACGGCGACGTGGTGGCGTTCGAGCGCGCCACCTTGTATGGCCTGGTGGTTTACAGCGGGCGGCGTGTGCCATTTGCCAAAGCTGACCCGGTGTTGGCGCGGCAAATCTTCATTCGTGAAGCGCTGGTGGAAGCGCAGTGGCAAACGCCTTTGGCCTTCATGGCCGCCAACAAAAAACTCATCGCCCAAGTGATGGAGCTGGAGCACAAGTCGCGCCGCCAAGACGTGCTGGTGGACGAGGCCATGATTCAGGCGTTTTACGAACAACATTTGCCCGAGGACGTGTGCAGCTGCAAAACGCTGGAGCGTTGGCACCGCGAGGAACTGCGACGCCGAACCGCTGCAGGCGACAAGAGCGAGCCGCTGCTCATGACCCGCGAAGCCCTGATGCGCCACGAAGCCGTGGGCATCACGGCGCAGGCGTTTCCCAAAATGGTGCGTTTGGGCGGCACCGATTGCCAAGCCAGTTATTTGCACGAACCCGGCGACCCCAAAGACGGCCTGACCGTGACCGTGCCCTTGTTTGTACTGAACCAAGTGAGCGAAGACCGCGCCGAGTGGCTGGTGCCGGGCATGCTGAAAGACAAGATTCAAGCGCTGCTGAAAAGCTTGCCGCAACGGCCCCGCAGCCGCTTTGTGCCGCTGCCAGAGAGCGCCCAACGCTTGGCCACCGAACTGTCTGCGCCCGAGGTGTTTGGCGCGGGCGGCTTGACCGACGTGCTACTGAAAAAAGCGCGGGACGAAACCAGCTTGGACATCAAGCGCACCGATTTCAAGCTCGACATGCTGAGCGCGCATTTCTTCATGAACTTCAAGGTGGTGGACGAACACGGTCGCCAGCTTGGGCAAGGCCGCAACCTCGGTGCCTTGAAAGCCGAGTTGGGCGCGCAGGCCCGTGGTGCATTTCAGGCGCTGGCGGCTTTGAAAGGTGCAGGCACGCTGAGGGTTGACTCGCAGACCGAAGCTGGCCTTCACGATGCAGCGGCGAAATTGGGGTCAGACCCCGATTTTGCGAAGCAAAACTCGGGCTCTGACCCCAATGTCAAAACCAAACCGGCCTCTACCCCCAAGCTCTCCAACCAACGCCACACCACCTGGTCCTTTGGCGAACTGCCCGAGCTCATGGAAATCAGCAAAGGCGGTCAAAGCCTGGTGGGTTTCCCGGCGCTGGTGGACTTGGGCGACGCCGTCAGCATCGAGGTGTTTGACGAGCCCGATGTCGCCGCCACCAAAAACCGCGCTGGTCTGCGCCGCTTGTTCGCGCTGCAAATCAAAGACGCGCTGAAATACTTGGAGAAAAACATCCCCGACATGCAAAAAATGTCGGTGGCCTACATGAGCTTGGGCACCACCGAGGAGCTGAAGCAGCAAATTTTGGATGTGGCGCTGGACCGTGCATTTCTGCTGGAGCCGCTGCCCAACGACGAAGCCAGCTTCAAGCGCCGCGTGGATGAGGGCAGGGGGCGTTTGACGCTCATTGCCAATGAAGTGGCGCGCTTAGCCGGCGGCGTGTTGCTGGAGTTTGGCGCGGCCACCCGCAAGATCAAGGACACCAAAAACGCGCCCGACGCCACCGCCGACTGCGCCCAACAACTGCAACGCCTGCTGCCCAAAAACTTCATGGCCGTCACCCCTTGGTCGCAGCTGCAGCACTGTGCGCGCTACCTGAAAGCCATCACCCTGCGGCTGGACAAGTACCGCGCCGACCCCGCCCGCGACGCGCAACGCTTGGCTGAATTGAAACCGCTGGAGCAAAAGTATTGGCGCTTGGTGGCCGAGCGCAAAGGCCAAGCCGACGCGCGGATGCAGGAATTC
>JACCDP010312624.1_pt1 | contig 20226 bp, 16 predicted proteins | sample 7445841 | NCBI WGS metagenome assembly JACCDP01 (sample SAMN15323441, study PRJNA562643) | freshwater metagenome | isolation source: river surface water | place: USA:Blue River Watershed | collected 2017-08-17
CACCCCGCTTGAAATAAGACAGCCTCGACTCGTCCACAAATCTCCAGGTCGACGCAGAGTCGGGTAGCACGTTGATCACATGATCCGCTTCCGCCAATGCCTGGGGCAATTCGCCATCGCGGATCAACTCCCGTGCATCGCTCTCCAAAAGTTTCGCCGTAGACCAACTGTCACCAAGGGAGGTTGCGCGCGCGCCGCGCTCACAACCCCATCAACTCCGAAACCTGGGGAACGGTCTCACCGGGATCAGCATGTATCCATGCCTGCCATCCACGGAGCGCCCCGGCAGCGATGTTTTCAGGGCGATCATCCAAATAAAGCAGATCACCACCGGAAAATCCGGACATTGCTTCCACGGCCTCGTAAATCCGTTTGTCGGGCTTCATGGACCGGACCTCGTATGACAACACTTCGCCGGTGAACTGACGGTAAAACGGGAAGGACTCGCGTACATGCCGTATGGCCTGCGCATTGGTGTTGGAAAAGACGTAGGTCGGAATACCTTTGCGAGCCAAAGCGGTTTGCAGGTCAACCATTGGGGTAATCTCGGTGAAGATGTCGCCGAACCAATTGAGAAACTGCGTCTCCTCTCCACGAAATCCGGTCGCCGCCACCACCGCATCATAGAATTCACGGTCGCTGATGAGCCCGGTCTCGTACCGATGGAGTAGCGGGGTCTGGTTGACGACGCCGAGGATTTCAACTGCCGAAATGTTCGACTTGGGCGCCATGCGACGAGCCAGGATTCCGTAGTCGAAATCCAAGAGAACTTTGCCCAGGTCAAAGACGACGGCTCGCGGGACTCTTGAGGCATTCATGAAAATTCACGCCGACCTTCCAGGGCGCGGCTCAGGGTCAGTTCATCGGCATATTCCAGACCAGCTCCCGCTGGCAAACCTTGTGCGAGGCGAGTGATGCGAACCCCGCTCGCTGCCAGACGTTGGCGCAAATAATGGGCCGTCGCCTCACCCTCGACATCACCAGACAACGCCACCACCACTTCTCGAATGGGGCCGTCCGGCAGGCGGGACTCCAACTGGCGTATACTCAGGTCTTCAGGCCCGACTCCATCGAGCGGACTCAACTTACCGCCCAAGACATGATATCGCCCACGGAAGGCTCCCGACTTTTCAAAGCTCAGGATGTCCGTGGAACGCTCCACCACACAAAGCACACCCGAATCCCGTCGGTCATCGGAACAAATGCGACAGGGTTGACTCTCGGTGAGTCCCCCGCAGCGTTCGCAGGCCACAATCCGCTCACGCGCGGCCATCAACGCCTCGGAGAGTATTCGAACCCGCTCCGGCTCCATTTGGATGACGTGCAGCGCCAACCTCTCGGCCGAACGCGGTCCTATCCCCGGAAGGGATTTCAGCGCAAGGACCAGCGCCTGAACCGGAAGGGGCAACTCGGTCATCGAATCAAGCCCGGTTCAAAACATCCCGGGCAGACCGAACCCTTGGGTCACCGAACCCATTTCCTTGTTGGAGAGCTCCTTGGCCTCGTTCAGACCTTGATTGATCGCGGTCACCAGCAGGTCCTGGAGAAATGCGACATCGTCCTTGTTCACCGCATCCGGATTGATCTGGATGGATTTCAACTGTCCATCACCAGAAACAATCACCTTGACCGCTCCACCTCCAGAAGTGGCTTCGATGGTTTTCTGGGCGATGGACGCTTGAACGGCTTCCATCTGCTGCTGGATGCGCTGCGCTTGGCGCATGAGTTTTCCAACGCTGCTCATAGTGTGTGATTACAAACTGAAATCGTTGTGCTGCGGACACGGAGTCTGGACGAGACACCCAATCGGAGGCAACCACCGGGAGCCGAGATCGGAAAAATCCATCAAGCCCCTTCGGATGACCCGCGAACTTCCAGAATCCTTCCCTTGAACACCTCCAAAGCCTGACGGATCAACGGATCGTTCAGAAACTCCTCTTTGTTCAACAAGATGGGGGCCGCAGGCTTGGGCTTGGCTTCCAGCGGCTTGGATTCGGTTGCCGATGAGCGGCTACTCTCCCGAGATGAAGCGGATGGAGCTGCCACTGGCACGGTAGATTCGGGAACAGCAAGATTCTCGGAGGCAACGAAACGCAGCGTCACTGTCTTGCCGGTGATTGTCAGGAGAACCGATTGCAGTGTGGCGACATTCCGTGCCGTATCCAAATAGGCATCCGGCGGATGAGCAATGGTTAGGGTCCCTCTCACCCAATTCTCGGCACGACTTTGCTGCAAGGTCGCCCGCAGCAACCCTTCGCTGGGAGGCAATTGAGCCAACAAAACCTGCCAAACCGCATCAATGGTCTGGGAACTCTCAGACAATAACGGAGCAGACTCCGCCGGTATCGTGGCAACCCCGTTCGAAGTCGGAAGCTTTGCAGATGACACCACGATTGAATCGGCGACCGGAGAATCTGCACCGGGCGAAACCGCCGAAACCGCCGTTGTCTGGGTTTTTGCAACCGGCGGACGTTCCGGGGAGGCCGTTGGCACGACGACGGCAGCAACCGGAGCCACCACGGTCGACGCTCCATCAGTTTTGGTAGCGACGGCCGGCGATGCGATGGGCGCTGCCGGAGCCGTCTTGGCCACGGATGGCACCGAGGCCACGCTGGACGAAGTGTTCGGTGCCTGATCCCGCATCGACTTCAGTTGCTTGAGAACGGCATCCAAACTCGTCGCCTCACGCGCTTGGACGACCTTCAGCAATGTCACCTCCATGAATATGCGTTTGGAGGCAACTTCCCGCTGGCGCCCCTCCGCCGCACTGAGCACTTCCATCACGCGGGTGAGAGCATCGGCATCGATGAGTTTGGACTGACGAGTCAACGCCCCCATTTCAGCCTCGCTGACATTGAGCAAACCCACCTCACCTCCCGATACCACAAAAAGCAGCAAGTTGCGGAAATGGTTCAGCAGGTCAGCCAAGAGGCGGCCGAGATCTTTGCCCGACACGGTCAAGTCTTCGAGAAGCCTCAGGGTCGCGGCGATATTGCCGTCCAGCAATGCATCCACCAACTGCATGAGTTGCGCACGGGCCGCCAACCCGAACATCGAAAGCACGTCCGACTCCACGATGCGGTCACCACAGAAACTGATCAACTGGTCGAGGGTGGACTCCGCATCACGCATGCCACCGTCGGCCCCGCGTGCGATGGCCAAAAGCGCATCCGGATCGATCGAAACCTTCTCCTGCTCAGCAATCCAAGCCAGGTGTTTGACAATCAAGGCCGCAGGAATCCGACGCAGATCAAATCGCTGGCAACGACTGAGGATCGTCGGCAGCACCTTCTCCGGATCCGTGGTCGCGAAGAGGAACTTCACGTGGGGAGGCGGCTCCTCCAGCGTCTTCAACAACGCGTTGAATGCCGCCGCCGAGAGCATGTGCACCTCGTCGATGATGTAGATCTTGAACTTGCCCGAAGCCGGCGCGAACTTGGCCGTGTCCCGCAATTCCCGCACCTGATCGACACCGTTGTTGGAGGCACCGTCGATTTCAAGGACATCCAGGGAGCGACCCTCGGTGATTTCCTTCACCCGTGGATCAGCATCATCGAACTCGGCACTGGGTCCTCCTGTGCAATTGAGAGCCTTGGCAAAAATACGCGCCAACGTGGTCTTGCCGGTGCCACGCGGACCACAGAAGAGGTAGCCATGCGCTATCCGACCCAGGCGTATGGCATTGGCCAGGGTTGTGGTCACATGTTCCTGCCCCACGACATCGGCAAAACGTTGGGGACGGTATTTTCGGGCGATGACCTGGTAACTCACGGTTGGGGGACCATTGAAGTCCGAAGCACGCCGGTTGGAAAGCAAACAGCGTGCAACACACCGCCAAATTCCGGACCCGCACCGACCCGGTAAATCCTGGGGCTACTTGCCGAACTTCCGCAGGTATTTGAGGGCCACTTCGAGGTCGTCGGGCCAAGGAGCGGTGATTTCGACACGACGTTCATCGTCCGGATGCGCCACCCCCAATTTCCAAGCATGCAGGCAAAGTGTGGGAGTGAGCGGCCGTTCCTCTTGACCTTCCTTGAGCCGGTACGAAGGCTTGAGAGCTGAAAGGTACAGGCGTCGACCGTCTCCGTAGAACTCGTCCCCATAAATGGGGAAACCGGCAAACTTGAGGTGCACCCGGATTTGGTGGGTCCGTCCCGTCTCGGGATGGCAGGACAACAACGTCACTCCGCTGAAACGCTCCAGAACACGAAAACGCGTCAGAGCCTTCTTGCCGTCCTTGGACCATCGCATCATGCCCGGAAGGCGAGGATCCTGCATGAGCTTGAGGTCCACCTCGAACTCGTCCTGCTCCGGATTGCCGGGCACCAAAGCCACGTAGGTTTTCTCCGGCTTGGCGCCACCAAATTGATTGGCCAGGTGGACGAGCGCCGGCTTGTCTTTGGCCAGCAACAAAACACCCGTGGTCTCGAAGTCCAACCGATGGGCGTTGGCCAGGTAGTTCAACCCCCGCTTGACCGCCCATTCCGCCCCACGTTCGATGCCGGCGTGGAGCAGCTTCATCAGGTTCGGGCGCTCCGGATCATAGCGATCGGGAGACGTCAGCAACCGGGCCGGCTTGTGAATGGCCAGCAGACGGGAGTCTTCGTACACCACCGGAACGGGCCAGAACTGACCCGTCGCCGGTGCGGAAAGTTTGATGACCGGTCCAGAGACCTTCATTGGACCGGCGGAACGCCAGTCCCGGTCGCAGACGACTTGGAAGCCATGGCACCGGATTTTTGGAACTCGGAGGAGAACCAAGACTGGAACACCGACATGCGGCGCTGTTGACGCGCCTCGGTGAGCGCGGCCGGCAAGGCTTGCTTCACCGCGTCATCGGTTGCAGGGACCTTCTTTTCGAGATACAGAACGAAGCCACCGTCGGTGCTCTCCGTGTAGCGGGAAACCCCATTGGGCTGGGTGCCGGTCGCCGCATTACGGACGAGGTACAAGTTCAGACGGGAATCCAACCCGGCGACGTTCTGGGCCGAGGCCGTGAACTCCGGAATGTTCACCGATGAGACCTTCTCGGCCGAGGCGATGTCCGAAAAGCGCTTGCCGGAAGCCAGTCCCGCCGCGGCGGTCGCCTGGAACTTTTCGCCAGCCTCGCGGGCTGCGGCCCGGGCGCGATCCATCTTGTAGTCTTGAGCCACACGCTCGCGGACCGTCTCGAAGGACGGAATCTCGGCGGGCAGTTTGGTCTGCAACATCGGAATCACCACGAAGCCGTCACCATCCAAAGGTTCGGTGTAAGGCGTTTCGGCGTTCAGGCCCGCCACACGCTGCGGCAATGCCTGCACACTCTCCAGACCCACGATGCGCTCGCCGGCACGGAACGGAGTGGTGCTGCGCAGCGGCACCTTCAACTTGGAGGCCGTCATGGCAAACGAGGAAGCCGTCACGTTGGTCAGGCTGCCGAGTTCGTCATTGAAGCGAACGGCCGCCTGTCGGGCCAAACCGAGAGCTCCCTGAGTCGAAGCCTCGTCACGGATCTTGCGCAGGGCCGCTTCCTTGCTCAGCACTTTGTCGTTCTCATCACGAAACGCATCGGCGCCACGTTGCTTGTAGAACTCCTCCAAACGATTGGTGAAGCCCGGCTCCTTGGCGATCATGGCCTCGGCCTCGGCAAGATGGTTGGTGGCATCAAAGCGCACATAAACCAGCACCGTCCGCTCCGGGATGCGGTAGTAGGCGATACGATTGCTGTAGAACTTGGAAAGGTCTTCCGGCTTGGCGGTGATGCTGGCCAGCCGGTTGGAAACACTGAAGAGGGCGGCCTTGGTCACCCAACGCTCGTTGTCGCGGCGGTAATCAGCCTCTACTTCACGGGGCGTCACCAATCGAGAGGAGGCGCCGATCGTCTCCACCAAGTGTTGAATGGCGACCTGCTGGCGGATGTGTTCAAGGAATGTGCCCTCGTCGATGCGGGTGCGCTGCCGGAGATTCTGGACGAAGGCGTCGTAATTGAAGGTGCCGGTGTTGGGGTCCTTGAAATTCTCGCGCAAGTAGTTGCCCACGGCCTCGTCGCTCACTTGGATGCCCAACTCCTTCACCTTGGCCTGCAACACCATCAACTCGGCGACCTGACGTTCGTTGTCGGCGGAAGCACCACGCCCGCGACCGCCACGCAGGGCGTCATCCACGGCCGCGGCCGTGCGGGCCTTGAGCAGTTGATCGCGTGAGATCGGTCGACCGTAGAGCTTCCCGAAATCGCCCCCGGCGAAATCAAAGGAATTACGACCGCCTCGGGCATCACTCCAGATAACAAAGCTGGCGATAACCGCGGTGACGACGATGGCCCAAAGCCAGTTCGAATGTTTGCGAATCGATCCGATCATAAAATTTGCCGAGTCTGCGGAGCCGCAGAACCTAATGGGTGCGGGAAAACCCGGTCAAACCGTAAAACAAACAGTCTTCCCAGTTTTTCAGGGGGAACCCGTGTGCTTCCGTCGCCTGCCGTCACCCGACCACCGGCACTCTGATGGAAAGCAGCGCCCTGCATCCACAAGCATACACCCTATGACCGGCTCAGCCTTTCCCAGCATTTGAAATGACGAGGCTGGCATTTGTGGATTCTAGATCCTGACATGGAAAACGGACGGAATGGTCTCCCATTCCGTCCGTCCAAAGCGCCCATGGACCGGGCCTTCGAATCACCGGATCTGGCGATCCGGCGCTGGACCAATCACTGGAGCTTGGCCAACGCAGCCTTCACCGCCTCGAAATTCGGCAGATCCTTCGGCGTGGCGGTCTGCTCGGCGTAATGCACCTTGCCATCTTTGCCGATGACGAAAGCGGCACGGGCTGAGGTATCACCGACACCAGCCAGCATGGGGAAAAGCACTCCGTAGGCCTTGGTCGTCTCCTTGTTCAAGTCGCTGGCCAGCTTGATGCCGATCTTGCTCTGGTTGGCCCAAGCCTCCTGGGCGAAGGGGCTGTCGACGCTGATGCCGATGACATCGGCATTGAGACCAGTGTACTGGGACAGGCCAGCCGTGATGTCGCACAACTCCTGGGTGCAGACTCCGGTGAAAGCCAAAGGAACGAACAGCAAGACGGTGTTCTTGGAACCAAAGTTGGCGCTGAGCTTCACATCGACCAAACCGGTCGAGGTCTTGGACTTGAGGCTGAAGTCAGGGGCGGCGGATCCGACAGCGATAGGCATAGTTTGTACGAAGTTTGACAATGTTGAACCGTAGGTTGCCCGGGAGGCCTAAGCCGACTTGGCCGACCTGTCAAACGCGGCGTTTTGCAACCGAACGATCTCGGGTGACCATCGTCCCCTGCCCAAACCACCGGAACCAGCGCCTTGAAGAGCCCCGATGGCGTTTCGTCGCCGCCCCCTTGGAGCTCAATCCTTAAGCAATTTGCGAACGGCCGACATGAGGACGGGTTCTACCTCCGGAGCCACATTTGATGAGCGGGGTTCCGTTTCGTAGCCGCCTTCGGTGTACGCGACCGTGGTGCCTATATAATAGGGTCCGTAATCGCCATAGGCGGCCATGGCCACTAAAAGATCCTTCCGCTCGGCCTTGGCCGCCAACTGGTATTCAACAAAGAGTTCACCGGGCATGTGCAAGATCCGCGCCCGACCCAAGGCAAGGCAACCGATGTCGATCCGGTGCCCGGACTTGGATCGTCGCAGCCAGGCCAACCGCCCGGCCCCGTTGGCCGTCAGGAAGCTCGCCTCTCGGCCTTTCAACTGGGCCATCAGTCGGTCTTCGTCCAAATGCCTCGACACTGGCAACGCCACCGGCTCGAAACGCCATCGCAAGTCATTCGTGGTCACCACTTCCCGACGGGTGGCATCCCAGGCCCGTCGCATGCCATCAGCCAATCGCTCACCCAGGATGCGACGGTTGGCCGGTGATCCATCATTGTATTTGCCTGCCCCTATGTTGCCACCAGCCCCATTGAAGTGGACATGCAATGCCTCAGGCACAGCGATTTGGCGCAGAAAGCGTGCGATGCCTGGAAAATCCGGATTGGCGACACCCGTCCGGTAATAGCTCTGCGGATGGGTGGCGTAATAGCTCAGCACCGCCACCGGTTTGTCATCGTTCCAGAAACTCACCAATGAGACCATGGGGTCGATATTCCCTTCGGGCTCGGCCCGCAATGCGGGGTCGGTCGTGGCGGTATACCGGACGGCGCGCACCTTGCCATCCGGACCGAAGATGCGGCGGTTCGACGCCACCTCGCGCACCTCAGCCTGACCGGTGCCGACCTGATTGAACGGCCGGGCTTGCAGGGCCGCCCGGGAGACGGCGTTGCTCAAACGTCCCAACAGTTCCCGAGCGAAGGTGCCGTCGTAATTCCATGGGCTCACTCCGGCTTCGCGCAAGATGGCCTCAGCTCCGAAATCACATTCAGGCGCGTCGTGCTGGTGCAGCGAATGCACGGCCACCCGATCCATGGTCGTCCCGGCTGCTGCGGCCAATTGAAGCCGGAAAGCGTCATGGCCCTCGTTGCCGATGCCGATCCAATCGACGGCACAAAGCACCACCGGACGGTCTGTCCCCATCACCACCACGCCGCGAGCCCGCAACCCCAAGTCCCATGCGTTGGTCACCGGGTCATAGGCCATGCGCGAACCCACAGGCGGAGTGGCATCGATGTCGAAAAGACCCACACGCAGCTGGGCCCGCACCGAAACGACCAGAATCCAGGCCCACATCAGGAACCCGATCACCAACCTCGTTGGGGGAATCATGGTGTGGAGGCTAGCCAGTTCCCGTTGGGTTTCGAGGCGAAGTTTCCCGGCAGGTTTTCGTAGGAGGGGTGCGGGCGGTTTTGGCATCATCTACCCATGCATTCCCTTGGGCGCGGATTGGTCTGGACCCTCGTGGCCGGGTTGGGGGCCTTCGCCTACGTCATCTTGGCGACCCGGCGTCAGGAACCGGTCAGCTCAGCCTACATCCTGATCGCGGCCCTGTGCACCTACGCCATCGGATACCGGTTCTACTCGCGCTGGATCGCCACAAAGGCCTTGGCCCTCGACGACCGTCGGGCCACACCGTGCGAACGGCATGAAGATGGACGGGAATTCGTGAAGACACACCGTTGGATCGTCTTCGGTCACCACTTCGCTGCAATCTCGGGTCCCGGCCCGCTGGTTGGCCCCGTGTTGGCCGCCCAGTTTGGCTACCTGCCCGGAACGCTGTGGATCCTCATCGGCGTGGTGCTCGGCGGAGCGGCGCAAGACTTCCTCATTCTCACCGCCTCCATGCGGCGCAACGGCCGTTCACTGGGGCAAATGGTGAAGGACGAATTGAATCCCTTCCTGGGAGCACTCGCCTTGGTGGCCATCCTGTCCATCATGATCATCCTGTTGGCGGTGCTCGGGCTCGTGGTCGTGAAGGTGCTCGCGGAAAGTCCGTGGGGAGTCTTCACGGTCGGAGCCACCATCCCCATCGCGCTTCTGATGGGGCTGTATTTGCGGTTCATACGGCCTGGCAAAACCTTGGAAGGATCGGTGCTGGGTGTCCTTCTGCTGATCGCGGCCGTCTGGGGCGGGCAGTGGATCCACAGCCATCCCACGCTGGCCGAAGCATTCACCTTCAAGGCGGAACCCTTGGCGTGGGCCATCGTTGTTTATGGGTTTGCCGCGAGCGTGCTGCCGGTCTGGTTGCTGCTGGCTCCCCGGGATTACCTCAGCACCTTCATGAAACTGGGAACCATTGTCGCTCTGGCCGCTGGGGTTCTACTGGTTTTGCCCACCCTCAAGATGCCGGCGATCACCTCGTTCATCGATGGCTCAGGGCCCGTGGTGCCCGGGAAGCTGTTCCCCTTCTGCTTCATCACCATCGCCTGCGGAGCCATCAGCGGATTCCATACGCTCATCGCCAGCGGCATCACACCCAAGATCATCACGCGTGAAACCTACGCGCGACCCATCGGGTACGGAGCGATGCTCCTCGAATCCCTCGTTGCCATCATGGCGTTGATCGCCGCCTGCACCTTGGAACCGGGCGTCTATCTGGCGATCAACATGGCCGGCACCGGGGCCGATGCGGCCGCCATTGCTGCCGATACCGTGGCCAAGGTTCGTTCCACGGGGTTTGCACTGGAACCCGGAATAATGGACTCGCTGGCCAAACAAGTGGGTGAGAGTTCGCTCTACGGCCGCACCGGTGGGGCTGCCACGCTGGCGGTGGGCATGGCCAACTTGTTCTCGCAGGTGACCCACGGACGTTGGCTCGATGTCTGGTACCACTTCGCCATCATGTTCGAGGCGTTGTTCATCCTGACGACCCTCGATGCTGGAACCCGTGTTGGCCGATACCTCTTGCAGGATGCCCTCGGGCATTTGTGGAAACCCCTCGGAGACGTGCGGTCGACTGCCGCCGGCGCCTTGGCCAGTGCACTGATCGTTGCGGGTTGGGGATGGTTCCTGATCCAAGGAGTCCGTGATCCGTTGGGTGGCATCAATTCGTTGTGGCCGCTATTCGGCATCGCCAATCAGTTGCTCGCCGCCATCGCCCTGGTCTTGGCGACAACCTTGCTGCTGAAGCAGGCGCTGGCCCGTGGCAAATCCCCGGCGATCACCTGGGTGGCTCTCTTGCCGCTGATATGGCTGTTGGCGGTCACCGGAACCGCCGGGTGCCAGAAGATTTTCCATCCATCCCCGCGCATCGGTTTTCTGGCCACCGTCCGAGATCTGGACCAGAAGCTCCCGGCCCTCCAGACGGCCGCTGACGCTGCGCCTCAAGATGCCGCGGCCCAGAAAGCCATCCGCATCAACCGCAGCCGCCGGCTCAACAACGCCCTGGATATTGGCGTGACGGCGGTCTTCCTGGGATTGGCAGCCCTGATCGTGACGGGAGCCATGGTGGAATGGTTTCGCCTATTGGCTGGCCGAAAGGCTCCCGACTCGAGCGAAGATTACCCGGTCTGGCTGCCGGAATCCGCCGTGGCCGAAGGGCGCGGAAAAACGGGTTGGGCCGGAATCCTGGCGTTGGGATTGGCCCTCTTGCGGAACTGGTCCGGCCAAGACTCCGTGGACCGGACCGCCCAGCAACTGGAAACCCACGTCGCCCGTGAAACCCCTTCGCAAGCGGTTCTCATCCCCCTGCCCGAAGTCACCCAAGCCGCCCGCCAACACAACGCCCCCCTCGCCTACATCCAAGCCGCCGAATCCCGCTTCAAAGGCCCCAACCGCTGCTGCTAACCCATGGGGTCAGTCCCGCACATTTACACAAAAGGTGCCAGTCTTTCACACTTCTCCGAACCCTTGCACCCGAAATTTCATCAAAGCAAATCGGAGTCCGCATGGGCACTGAACCGCTGGCCCCACTGCGTCACCACCACTGAACTGGAGATAAAGCCGATTTTGACCTACTGCAATGCAGGGGCAGGACGCAGTAACAGTTGGGCAGCTGCGTCGGCGAATCGCAAACCCGCACGGGTCAACCGGAAATGGGTCGGAGTGGCCTCACCCCAACCGCGATGCACCAATTGGGCAATCTCGGCAGACCACTCCCCGCGCAAATCGAATCCTGTTCGAGCCTGAAACTCTTCCCAGGGCCAACCGGCATTCATGCGAAGGCCGAAGGCAGCCATTTCGCCAGCTCGCGAGAGGGGTGGCAACGCCTCGGCAAACTCCTTGGCACGACGCCCTTTTTCCAACTGCTCGCAATAGAGAACCGTATTGGACCAATTGCGTGAACGCAGCCCACGCACCCACTCGCTGGCGCTGGGACCCAGTCCGTAGCTGTCGCGTCCTCGCCAGTAGCCGACATTGTGCCGGCAGGCGAAGGCCGGGATGCCCGGCTCGGCCTCCGACCGATCCACCGACTCTCCGATGCGCCGACGTCGGGCGAAATTGGCAACCTCGTAGGCACCGAAGCCCGCCTCTGCCACTCGATCGTAAAGCACTTCGTACTGATCGGCCGCGAGGTCGTCGTCGACATCGCACTCGCCTGCCTTCAGTTGCTCGTACAGCGGCGTGTCTTCCTCGTAAATCACCTCGTAGCAACTGAGGTGCTCGGTGCCCAGTGCCAAGGCCTCGTCCAGGGTCCGATTCCAGATGTCCAGGGTCTGGCCCGGGATGGCGAACATCAGATCGATATTGATGTTCTCGAAACCCGCCTTCCTCAGGATGTCGTAACTGCGGAAAACCATGTCGCGGCTGTGGACTCGACCCAATCGATCCAAGAGCGACTCATCGAGCGATTGCACCCCCATGGAAATGCGGTTCACTCCGAACTGTCGCAACAAAGCCGCCTTGTCGGCAGACACGGTCGCCGGGTTGCACTCCACGCTGAACTCCGGGGCATTGGCCAACCCGAGTCGGTGCAAGGTGGTCAAAACCGACTCCCACTGTTTGAGGCTCAACAGCGATGGAGTTCCACCCCCAAAAAAGATCGTCTTGGGGCGACAGTCTTGCGCGATGAGTTCCAATTCGCGAAGGAGCGCCTGAACGTAGCGTTGGATAACATCACCCGAGGCGGGACCTGAGTAAAAAGCGCAGTACTCACATTTGTGCGCACAGAACGGAACATGCACATACAACGACTCCACCGGAGCGCCAACTGTTCCCGAGGCCGGAATCCACGAGGCTCCGTTTGAGGCCAACCGCACCGGAACCGCCACAGACGAATCGCTCATGGTGGGCGCGCTCACAGGTGCAAGTGTTGCCACAGCGCGGTTGGTTGCATGCGGAGATTGATGTAGAACGGGCCGAAGTCGCCGTAGCGTGCCGTCACCTCATCAAAGCGCATCTCATAAACGATGCCCTTCACATCATCGAGTCGGTGGGCCAACAACGTGACGCCCCACTCCCAATCATCTAGCCCTGTCGATCCGGTGATGAGTTGACTGATTTTGCCAGCATACTTCCGCCCTGTTCGAGCATGGGTACCCATCAACGCCTTGCGGGCGGCAAAATCGAGCATGTACCAATTGTCGTCACCCGAACGCTTCTTGCTCATCGGATAAAAACAAACGATCGGCCAGTCATCCTGCAGCTCGGGTTGAAGCCGATAGAACTTCTGACTTTCGTTGCGCTTCCTGGCCACCTCGAAGGCCGCGTCAAACTCCGGCGTGCCCGGAATGTGCTTCGGTTCGCCGTGCTCGAGATGGCGGCGCACATCGTCATCGGTCGGAACGTATTCTGGCAACTCGGTGACACTCAGATAGGAAAAGACCGGCCCCAGTGTTCCGGGCGGAAAACAGGCCTCCAGATCCCGATGAAGGGCAGAAAGGCCATCCAGTGTCGCGTGGAAGAGGATGAAACCCAGATCCGCTTTGCCTCCCACGTTGGCCAAAGTCATGAGACGCGGATGGGCCGGACCGGGAAAACGAGCAACCAGTGCCTCCAGTCGGGCCTGAACGGCGGCGGATTCCCCAGCAGGGAGACCGGACCATCGGACCCGGTCGATCCGATAGAACAGGTGCTGAACGTGGATTCCTTGATTGAGAGCGACGGGATTCATGGGTTTGCAGCTACGAGAGGGCACATGCGGAAGTTACGCGAATTCACTCCACGGCCAGGACATGGTCCAGCAATTGGGCCAATTGATCCGGAATCCCCTGCTCGGCTGCTACGAGTTTGGCACCCGCTTCCAGGGCGGCATCGACCAGTTTGCGGTTCTTGGAATCGCAATAACCGAGCACCGGCACGTGCGCCAGGTCCGGACTGGCCCGCAATTGGCCGATGATTCCGCAAAAATCACCATGTCGCAGGGCCAGATCGGCAATGACCACCATCGGCCGATGCTCACGCACCAGTCGCGGCACATCCACAGCGGTCTGGGTGGCTGTGACGCGGTAACCCAAGTCGGTGAGACGGTTCACCACCTGTGTTCCGGGAAGGAGCTTTTCGTAGAAGACAATGGCCAGAGGTCGCGTCACCACGGACAGGTTGGGAGACACCCCTTCCGAAGGCAAGCGGCCCTTGGATGCTTCGCTACAAACAACCAGGAGCTCTTCAGGCAAACGCCTTGGCAGAGCTGCTCGTCCTGGCTACCTCGGCCGAAAACGGGGCTGGAAGACCGAACCGTTTCAGTCGATCGTCTAGCCATCTCGTTCCGATCATGCTCTCCAAACTCTTTCCACCGCGCCCCGGACCCAAGGCCTCGGGTCGGACGATCTACCGCGCATTCCACCCTTGGACCATGGTTTCGCCGCCGATGTATGCCGACAACATCGACCTGGCCCGCCGGGTTCAGGACATCCCGGGCGATGTGGTGGAATGCGGGGTTTGGCGCGGTGGCATGGTTGCCGGCATCGCCTCGGTCTTGAGCGGGCAGAACCGTACCTACCATCTTTTCGACAGCTTCGAGGGACTGCCCGAGGCGAAAGACATCGACGGCAACGCTGCCAAACAATGGCAGGCCGCAAAGACCGACGCCTACTACTTCGACAACTGCAAGGCCGAGCAAACCTACGCTGAAGAAGCCATGGCAAAGGCCGGAGAAAACCGCTTCAAGATCTACAAGGGTTGGTTCAACGAAACGGTGCCCGGAGTGCGCATCGAACCCGGCATAGCCCTGCTCCGCCTTGATGGAGACTGGTACGAATCCACGATGGTTTGTCTCGAAGCTTTTTATCCCCAAGTGGTCAAGGGCGGGATGATTCTCATCGACGACTACTTCATCTGGGACGGGTGCTCCCGCGCTGTGCACGACTACCTTTCCAAAACGCAGAGCACCGACAGAATCCGGCACACTCCGGAAGGCGTTGCCTACTTGGTCAAAGGCGCCCCGAACAACTACGAGAAGTACCTCGCCGAAAAAGCCTCCGCGGGCATCTCCAGATAGTCCGTCGCCAGATGGTGGCGACTCCATTTTCTTCGACAAGTCTACTGACTTTTTCCAAGCGAAGAACCTTCCCCGACTTGGCATTCCCACCAAATCGGACATAATTACTCCCGTTCAATGAGCAACATCGTCGGCATCGACCTAGGAACCACCAACTCGTTGGTCGCCATCGTGGAAAGCGGCATCCCCTACGTCATCGCCGATGCCGAGGGTCGTCGTCTCACGCCATCGGTGGTGCACATTCCGGGCGCAGAAGGACAGCCATTGGTGGGCGAGGCGGCCAACCGAGTCCGAGTGTTGCACCCGGAGCGCACCTTGTATTCCACCAAGCGGTTCATGGGCCGACGGGGATCGATGCTCACGCCCGAAGACTTACGGGTCACCTACCCGGTGCAGCGGACTGAAAACGGTCCGGCCGGATTCGCCATCGGCGGCCGGGTCTGGAGCCCGGAAGAGGTGGCGGCCGAGGTGCTTAAAAAGCTCAAGCACGACGCCGAATCAGCCCTCGGACAACCCGTGGAGCGCGCCGTCATCACCGTGCCGGCGTATTTCAACGATGCCCAGCGCAACGCCACGTTGCGGGCCGGTGAACTGGCTGGATTCCAAGTCGAGCGCATCATCAATGAACCCACGGCAGCGGCATTGGCCTATGGGCTGAACAAGCTCAAGGAGCATTCCAAGATCGCCGTGTACGATCTGGGTGGCGGTACCTTCGACCTGTCCATTCTCGAACTGAACAACGGCGTTTTCCAGGTACTCGCCACACATGGCAATACCCGACTCGGTGGCGACGATCTCGACCGCGCGCTGACCGGCTTCCTCATCACTGAAATCCTCAAGTCCGGTGGCCCTGATCTTCACCAGGCGACTCCGGCCGAGCAGCCTTTGATTTCCCGCATCCGGGAAGCAGCCGAAGCGGCCAAAATACGGCTCAGTTCAGAGAACGAGACAGAAGTTCAACTCCCTTTCCTCACCCCGGAATTCAGCTTCCTTCGGCGCATCACCCGGGCCGAACTTGAGAACCTCACCCGCGGGATCATCGAAAAGACGCGGGCGCACTGCCTGCGTGCACTCACCGATGCCAAACTCGAGGCGAAGGATTTGGATCAGGTCATTCTGGTCGGCGGGCAAACCCGTATGCCGCTGGTCCGACAATCGGTGGCGCAATGGTTCGGTTGCTCGGAGTTCGAGGAGACCCGGGGTGACCTGCGCTTGGGCGACGAATACCACAAGGCCAAGGGCCCTCAGCTCAACACCTCGCAAAATCCGGATGAGGCCGTGGCGCTCGGTGCGGCCATCCAGGCCGAAATCCTGCGCGGCGGACTCAGCCACCTGTTGCTCCTCGATGTCACCCCCCTGTCTCTGGGGATTGAGACCTTTGGTGGATTGATGAATGTGATCATCCATCGCAACACCACCATTCCGGTGAAGGCGGGTGAGCTTTTCACCACCGCGGTCGACAACCAGCGCAGCATGAAAATCCATGTGCTGCAGGGTGAGCGCGAGCGGTCCCGCGACAACTGGAGCCTCGGCGAATTCGACCTCGAGTTCGAGGCCGCCCCGAAGGGAGTGCCACGCGTCGGAGTCCAGTTTGAGATCGACGCCAACGGCATCCTGCACGTACTGGCACGCGACGTGAAAACCGGCCACCAGAAGATCGTCCAGATGCGCTCGGCCGTGGATGTCGACGATGCCGACGTCCAAAAAATGGTCGAAGAGGCCGTCGAGAACGCGTTCGACGACCTTCGCGCCCGCCAGTGGATCGAAGCCAAGCTGCGGGCCGGAGAGACCTTGAACGCCACCCGCAAGACCATGGCAGAATACGACAAGGACCTCGACGACGACTACCGCAAGCAACTCCACGAAGCCTTGGAAGAGGTTGAAGCCGCCTTGTCGCAGGAAAACCCGAAGACCAAGACCGGCGACCCCACCCAACTCAAGGCCGCCAACGCCCGCCTCGACGAAGTCAGCCGCCCCCTTGCCGAACACGCCATGGACCAAGTCATGGAAGCCATGCTCCGCCAACGCGGCGTCCCAACCACCTAAGGGGTCGGTCCCACACTTTTACACAAAAGGGCCACTCCCCCCTAATTTTTCCTCCAGGAAACGATGGGCTCGGCCGGCCATCGGAAGAAAGTTGCGAGAGGACTTTTGATAGAATCTGCGGTTATCTCGTTTTTCGCAGGGATTGGGGATTCCCCTGGACGGGCCACAAAGGTAGATTCATGGACCAATCGCCCCGTTTGGCCCTATGTTTGCACTCGTTGCCCCTTCTTGGCTGCCTTGGGCTGCCGCGTTTCTCAGCGGACTGCTCGTCAAATGGCTGCTGGACCTGTTCTTCCTGCGTCGCTCGATGTTCGAGACACAGCAGGCTCTCCAGACACGTGAACGCCAGATCACCGATCTGCGCCACGAACTCAACCGCTCGGTCGAGACCCTCAAGAACCGGACCACGGAACTGGACGCGAACGTTCGTGCAAAAGCCGCAGCCGAGACGCTTGCCGCCCAACGTCTGGCCGAGAACCTCGCTGCCGCAGAAAGAGCGGCATCCGAAATCGGAGCCTTGAATCAAGCCCGATCGAATGACAAAGACACCGAAGCTCGGCTACGCGACGAAATCCAGACACTCTTAGGGCAATTGGATGGAGAACGTTCTGAACGCCGTTCCACCGAATCGACAACTCTGGACCTGAAGCTCCAATTGGCTACGGCTACAGCCCTTTCCTTGGATCAATCATCCGCACTCCAATCGTTGCGGCAGGCCCTTGAACTCGCCACTTCCGAGGGTGATGCCCTGCGACCTCTGCTGGAACAGGCTCGCCGGGAATGGGCCTCGCAACTCACCGTCAATGCCGCACTCCAAGGAGCAGTTCAACTTCGGGACACCACGCTGGAAGGAGTTCGCACCCAATTGGCCAGTGCTGAATCAGAATGCCAGTCGGTTTCCCAGCTTCTGGGTCGTCAGGACGAGGAGCGAAGCCGCTTGCGCGAAATCCAGACAGCGCTCGCCGAGGCAGAAGCCCGCTGTGCGGCCGCTCAGGCCGATGCCACAGCTGCGCGACTCCAACTGGAAACGATTCAAACCCAACGGATCGACTTCGATACCGCATTGATGCTCAAAGAGGCGCAGTCGAATGCCTGGGAGCGCGAATGTCGATCAGCCAAGAACCGCGCCGATACTGCTGCCCGAAAATCTGCGGCCGATGCCTTGGCCCTCGAAACCCTCAAGGCAGAACACGCAGCCTGTCTGGTAGATTTGGCGGCACTAAAACAAACCAGTGCAGCATCAACCGTTTACGACACCCAGACTGCTGATTCAGGTTTGCCTCAACGCATCAAAGACCTCGAAGCTGAATTGGCAGCAGTATCCGAGTCTCACGCGCGCCTCGAATCGCAACTCGCCGAGACCAAGGCTCTGGCTTCTCGCGCGGAAGACCTAGCCGAACAACTGGGAACCGTCGAAGCGGAACTCGCTGCAATGAAACTCGATCCGGCGCCGACCGCTTCAGCCTCCAGTGATTTGGACACACTCCTTAACGACCTCGATACACTCACCCGCGAACGCAATCTTCTCGCCGCTGAAGTCGCCTCACTGAAGGCCTCCGGCGGACGCACGGATTCCGTCTGACCGGCCATGTTCAACTCACAAGGCAAACCCCGCTACTGGCTTGGCAATTATGATGCCTGGCACCTGGTCATCCCGGTCGCATTGGCTGTCGTTCTTGTGATTTGGGGATTGGCTCCCAAACCTGTCCCGACCCGGCGAAACATCGCTCCGGTCCTGGCGCCACTGACACCGTCGACCATCACCCGACCGACGGCAGGATCGACACTTCTGGTTCGCCAATTCACTGCAATTCAAGGCACGAGTCATCCGCACTCACGGGTCTTCCTGTTTCTGCGGCAAATCCCGAATCCGGAGCAAATCCTGGCCGAAACTCGATCCGGAACCAACGGGTTGTTCCAGTTCACCATGGCGCCGTTTCCTCCCGGTGATTACGGATTCCGCGTGGAAGCTGTTGCCGCTGACGGACGACGTGCGCCGTCCACCGAGATTTCAGTGCGACTGACGGCTGAGCCCCCGCCCCCGCCTCCACCAGCCATAAAAGCGCCGGCCAACAAGCCAGCACCCAAGGTGTCTACCAAGAAAGCTCCCGTCGCCAAACCCGCTGGACCCAAGCACGGCACACCTTCAAAAAAAACCGATCCTGCACGAGCCACACCGAAGCAGGACTGACAAAGTTTCCTGCCGCCCTGGGGAGTTGGCAGATATCAGAACGGATTGAGCCTGTTTTCTCGGGGAGCTTCCATCCGTCACCTTTCAACCATTTTCATCCGTTGGCGGAGTCCCGATGAGTTATTATGATTGTCTGGCCCCTTTTGTGTAAATGTGTGGGACCGACCCCTTTTGACTTACTCCATTGAAGGTGGTAGTTTCAGGAGATGTTCCCACGCTGTTTTTGGATCGTGTGGCTGTTGGCTTTGCTGCCGGCGGCGTGGGGTCAGTCGGGAACCAATCTGGCATTGCTGAAACCCATCAGTGGGTCGGGACCCACTTGGCCCGGTTACCCTCCGGCGAATCTGACCGATGGAGACCACTCGACGTTCACCCACCCGCAGGCGGGCTCCGAGGCACAAGGTTATTACTTTCAGGTGGACTTGGGGCAGTCGTACGCGCTGGACCACATCGATCTCTTCGGGCGGGCCGATGGCTGTTGCCCGGAACGGCTGACAGGCTATCGCATCGAAATCTATGCCGATCGTGGCGGTGAAACCGGAACCCTGAACTGGACGGCCCATTTCCGGATGGACGGTTCTTTTCCACCCAGCGGCGGCAGCGACACGATCCGAGCCACATCGGATGCCTCAGGGGCTTTCAGGGGGCGCTTCGTGCGCATCATCAATGAATCCGGGGCCGCCTACGCACCTCAATTGTCCGAGATCGAGATCTTTGGGGCGCCGGGACCGAGAATCCTCGAATTCGACACGGATGAAGACACTCTGACCGCTGGGCAAACCACGACCTTGCGATGGCGGACCGATGGCGCCACTCAGGTGACCCTCGAACCCGGCCCCGGATCCCTATCCACCAATGGTGTCTGGACGGTGCAACCCAACGTCACGACCCGCTATACTCTCAAAGCCACTTCGCCAGCTGGGAGCACCTCGGCGACGGTCGTCGTGGGGGTGGGAATCGAACTGAAACCGCCCGAAATCGCGGAGTTCCTCGCCGACAACCGGAAGGGTCTCAAAGACAACGATGGAGACCCATCGGACTGGATCGAGCTGCGCAACCCCAACCACTATCGTCTCAACCTCGACGGTTTTCACCTCACCGACGATCCCGCGTTGCCGGCACGATGGCGACTTCCGGCCGTGCGGATCCCAGCCCTCGGTCGATGTGTGGTGTTCGCCTCCGGCAAGGACCACCGAGATCCGAGCACGCCCTTGCACACGAATTTCA
>JACCDP010299045.1_pt1 | contig 20223 bp, 18 predicted proteins | sample 7445841 | NCBI WGS metagenome assembly JACCDP01 (sample SAMN15323441, study PRJNA562643) | freshwater metagenome | isolation source: river surface water | place: USA:Blue River Watershed | collected 2017-08-17
AGCGGAAGGTAGTCGTAATCGGAATCGTTGCGCTGCCGATCAGCGATGCTGCGGGCGATGTCCGTGATGTTCGGCAGCTCCATCGTGCCTTCGATCAACGAGTGGCTGGCCAGAATCTGCTCAATCAGAGTCGAGCCTGCTCGCGGCAAGCCGACGATGAAAATGGGGTCGAGTGCCTTGGCGCCGCAGTCTCGGCGCTCGTCAAAGAAATCACGGGTGTAGGTGCTTTGGCTGCGATGCAGATTGACCGTCGAGCTTTCTGCATCATAGGGCGCCATGCGCAGACGAAGGCGATTGCCGGCGTCGTAATGTCGGAACGAGGTGTCGAACTGCGCGAGATCTTCGTGCGCTTTGCCTAAGGAAAATTCGAAGTGCAGCCGATCATCGTCGGTCAGATCGCTTCGATCTAACTGCGCGGTCATCGCGCGGATATCATCCGCCGAGAGTTTGACTGTCTTCAGGTTGGCGAGACTCCACCAAGCCTCACCGATCTTCGGTTCGAGCTGCGTCGCTTTTCGATAAGCCTCGATGCTCTCGGGCTGTCGACCAGCCGCTTTCAGCACGTGACCGAAACTCATCCAAAGCGTCGCTTGGCTTGGGAATTCGTTTGTCAGTCGCGAATACAGTTCGAGCGCACGCTCCACACCGGTGGTCTTGGTGAGTGCGGCGGCGAGCAAGGCGCGACAGGCGGGATTATCGGGCTGTCGCTTTAGTTCCGACTCCAGATCTGCCTCGGCTTCGACCGGCCTGCCCGAGCGGTAATAGGCGAGGGCGCGCGAGAAGCGCGCTCCGGGCTGATCCGGTGCGAGCTGCAAACACTCGTTCAAAAGCGCGATCGAATCGGCATCCTTTTGACGACGAAACGCCGTCTCTGCAGCCAGTTGCAACACGAGCGGGTTCGGCGGATTTCGCCGCCGATGATCCTTCAGCAAAAAATCCGCTTCGGGTAGGCGCCCCTCGCAGAGTTGTTCTGCGGCTCGTCGCACGGGCCCAGCGGGGGAGCGACTACGCAGGAACTGGCCATACGCGTGGCGCGCCTCATCGAGTCGACCCGAGGTGGTCAGATCGTAGTGCAAGGCCAGCCAGGCTTCGCTGTGCTCGGGGTCGCCATCGGTCAGCGACTTGAGCGCGGGAATGGCTGCCTCGGTCCACCAGATTTCAGGTAAGTTTTCTGGCAAGGGCTTGCGCTCGGTGCTCATGGCTCGTTAGCGTACTCAGGGTCGGGGTATTGCTCAAACGAATGCGGAGGCGCGTGGCCATGAAGTTCGCTCAGAAGTTCTCGAAATCGATGGCGATCATTGCGAGTGGGTTGATGACTCTGCCGGTGTTCGCCGCAGACCCGCCCGTTGAGGCCAGTGCCGCGGTCGCTACGCCAGCCGCGCCCACACCGGCATCGGCTACAGCCCCTGCTGCAGCCGCACCCGCCGCAGCACCCGCGACGACAGCGGTTGCAGCCAAAGCCGAAGACAAGACACCGAAGGTGAAGTGCCGCGAGGAGAAAGTCACGGGCTCGAGCTTTCGAACCCGCAAGGTTTGCACGACCACCGATTCGCAAAACGGCTCGGGCGACTGGGTGCGCGAGCAGCAGCAGCGTGGCTCGATCGGCGCTTCGGCGATATTGAACGGCGGCGGCGGCTGAGCCGCCGCGTTCCTTAACGCGTCAGCGGTTTGTACCGGATACGGTGCGGTCGCTCGGCGTCCTCGCCGCGGCGCTTCTTGTAGTCCTCGACGTATTCCTGATAGTTGCCTTCGAACCAGACCACTTCCGAGTTACCTTCGAAGGCGAGGATGTGGGTGGCGATGCGATCGAGGAACCAGCGATCGTGCGAGATGACGACGGCGCAGCCCGGGTAAGCGAGCAGGCCTTCTTCGAGCGCGCGTAGCGTTTCAACGTCCAGATCGTTGGTCGGTTCGTCGAGCAGCAACACGTTGCCACCCGACTTCAACACCTTGGCCAAGTGCACGCGATTGCGCTCACCGCCCGAGAGTTCGCCGATGAGTTGCTGCTGTTGCGTGCCCTTGAAGTTGAAGCGCCCGACGTAGCCGCGTGAGGGCGTCTCGTAGTTACCGACCTTGATCAGATCAAGGCCGTTGGAAATTTCCTGCCACACGCTGTTCTTGTCGTTCAGTGCCTGTCGTGATTGATCGACGTAGGCGAGCTTCACGCTGGGACCGACCCGGAATTCGCCCGAATCCGGCTGTTCCACACCGGTGAGCATGCGAAAGAGCGTCGTCTTGCCGGCGCCGTTCGGGCCGATGATGCCGACGATGCCACCGCGTGGCAGGTTGAAGTTCAGATCCTCGAACAGCAACTTGTCGCCAAAGGCTTTGCGCAAGCCCTTGGCCTCGATCACGAGATCACCCAAGCGCTCGCCGGGCGGAATGTAGATCTCGTTCGTTTCATTGCGCTCCTGGAATTCGCGTGAGGCGAGCTCTTCGTAGCGCTGCATACGCGCCTTGCTCTTGGCCTGACGCGCCTTCGGATTCTGGCGTACCCACTCGAGTTCGCGCTCGAGCGTCTTGCGCAATGCATCGCGCTCGCGTTCTTCCTGAGCGAGGCGTTTTTCTTTCTGCTCGAGCCAGGTCGAGTAGTTGCCTTGGTACGGAATGCCGTGACCCCGATCGAGTTCGAGGATCCACTCGGCAACGTTATCGAGGAAGTAGCGATCGTGCGTGACCGCGATCACGGTCGAGGGATAGGCCTCGAGATACTTCTCGAGCCAATGAATCGATTCCGCATCAAGGTGGTTGGTGGGCTCGTCGAGCAGCAGCATGTCAGGCGCGGCGAGCAGCAGACGGCACAGCGCAACACGGCGCTTTTCACCACCGGAGAGATTTTCGATCTTGGCTTCCCAGGGCGGCAGACGCAGCGCATCGGCGGCGATCTCGAGCTTGCGGTCGAGTTCCCAGCCACCGGCGGCATCGATGTCATCCTGCAGCTTGGCCTGCTCCTCGAGGAGCTTGTTCATTTCGTCGTCCGACATCGGCTCGGCGAAGGCTTCGCTGATCGCATTGAAGCGTTCGACCTTGGCAAACATGCCGCCGATCCCGGCGATGACTTCCTCGCGCACGCTCTTGTTCGGATCGAGTTCCGGCTCCTGCGGAAGGTAGCCCACGCGGATTCCGGACTGCGGCCTCGCCTCGCCCTCGATGTTCGTATCGAGGCCGGCCATGATCTTCAGGAGCGTCGATTTACCCGAGCCGTTCAGACCCAACACGCCAATCTTGGCGCCCGGGAAGAAGGAGAGGCTGATGTCGCGCAGGATGTGACGTTTCGGGGGGACGACCTTGCCCACCCGGTTCATCGTGTAAATGTATTGAGCCATGGGGGTGATTATCGCCTGTGCTAGGCTTCGCCGCATCTTCGGGAGGGCAGGACGATGTCCGAAGTTCTGGTCGTCGCCGGCGAGCGGCTTGCCCGTTATGGGTTCGGTGGGGGGCATCCTTTCGGCCTCGACCGTCACGAAGCCTTCTACCGCGAGTTCGAAGCCCGTGGCCTCGAGCGGCGTTGTCGCATCGAAGAGCCTCGGCGAGCGAGCGCCGATGAGCTCGCGCTCTTTCACTCCCCGTCCTACATCGCCTTCCTGCAACAGCGCTCCGCGACCGGCGAGGGCTATCTCGATGGCGGTGATACGCCTGCCTTTCGCGGCGTCTTCGAGACTGCCTCAGACGTCGTTGGAGGCGTTTTACTGGCAGGCGCCGAGATCATGCAGGGGCGAGCCCGTCGCGCCTTTGTGCCCATCGCAGGCCTGCATCACGCCGCACGACGGGGTGCAGCCGGGTTCTGCGCTTTGAACGATTGCGGGGTGTTGATCGAATGGTTGCGCCGCGAGCACGGCTTGCAGCGCATTGCCTATGTCGACATCGATGCCCATCACGGCGATGGGCTGTATTACGGCTTCGAGAGCGACCCGGGCGTGATCTTTGCCGACATCCATGAGGATGGGCGTCACTTGTACCCTGGCACGGGCTCGGATGATGAAATCGGCAAGGGCGAGGCGACGGGCACCAAACTCAATCTGCCGCTGATGCCCGGCGCCGACGATGCGGCTTTCGAGCCAGCCTGGCAGAGGGTGCTGCGTCACCTCGAATCCTTCGCACCCGAGTTCATCATCCTGCAGGCCGGCGCCGACAGTGTGGCGGGCGATCCGCTCACCCATCTGCGATTTTCCCCAGGCGCCCACGCGCGTGCTACAGCGGATTTACGCGATTTGGCCGAGCGTCTGGGTCACGGCCGCCTGCTCGCCACCGGTGGTGGCGGTTATCACCGGCCGAATATCGCCACTGCCTGGAACGCCGTCGTCGAGCATCTTTTCGCTTGATTGCAAGACCAGAGGGCCGGCGAGCCGCCTCGTTCGGCTAAAATACGGTCTCTTCCGCCACTTGCTTTCCCGAGGCCTCGCCGATGTTCTCCAGACAGATGACCATTGCCGGATTCGACCCCGAGCTCGCCGCTTCGATGGGCGCCGAACGGCAACGTCAGGAAGATCACATCGAGCTGATCGCTTCTGAGAACTATGCGAGCCCGCGCGTGCTTGAGGCGCAGGGGTCCGTGCTGACCAACAAATACGCCGAAGGCTATCCGGGTAAGCGCTATTACGGTGGATGCGAGCATGTGGATGTCGCTGAGCAGTTAGCGATCGATCGAGCCAAGCAGCTCTTCGGCGCCGACTACGCCAACGTGCAGCCGCACTCCGGTTCGCAGGCCAACGCGGCCGTCTATCTCGCCATGCTCAAGCCGGGTGATGCCATCCTCGGCATGAGTCTCGATCATGGCGGTCACCTTACGCACGGCGCGAAGGTGAACTTCTCGGGCAAGATCTTCAACGCCTCGCAGTACGGCATCCGTCCCGACAACGGCGAGATCGACTACGACGCTCTCGAAGCGCAGGCACTCGAGGTCAAGCCCAAGCTCATCATCGCTGGCTTTTCGGCCTATTCGCGCTTGCTCGACTTCCCGCGTTTTCGCGCGATCGCCGACAAGGTGGGTGCCTATCTGCACGTCGACATGGCGCACGTGGCCGGTCTCGTCGCAGCGGGCGTTTATCCGAACCCCATTCCTTATGCGGATGTCGTGACCACCACGACCCACAAGACGCTGCGCGGTCCGCGCGGCGGTTTGATTCTCGCGCGCAAGAACGACGAGCTGACCAAAAAATTCAACTCGCTGGTCTTCCCGGGCACGCAGGGTGGTCCGTTGATGCATGTGATCGCAGCGAAGGCGGTCGCCTTCCTCGAGGCCTTGCAGCCGGAGTTCAAAGATTACCAGCACCAGGTTGTAGTCAATGCGCGCGCCATGTGTGCTCAATTGCAGCGGCGCGGCTATCGCATCGTCTCGGGCGGCACCGATAACCACCTGTTCCTGATCGATCTGTCGGACAAGAACATCACGGGTAAAGACGCCGACGCCGCACTCGGTGCTGCGCACATCACGGTCAATAAGAACGCGGTGCCGAACGATCCGCGTCCGCCGATGGTGACGAGCGGTATCCGCATCGGTACGCCCGCGGCGACGACGCGCGGCTTCAAGGAAGCCGAAGTGCGCGAAGTGGCCGATCTCATCGCCGATGTGCTCGATGCCGAAGGCGCTGCCGCCACGATCGAGCAGGTTCGCGCGAAAGTGACGGCGCTTTGCCGGCGATTCCCGGTGTATCAAGCCTGATCTGAGTTATGTATTGCCCTTTCTGCGGCCACGAAGAGACCAAGGTCAACGACTCGCGTCTCGCCGCTGAAGGGCGACAGATCCGCCGTCGGCGTGAATGTCTCGCTTGCGGTGAGCGTTTCACGACCTTCGAGACGGCCGAGCTCGTCATGCCGCTTGTGGTCAAAAGTCACGGTAGTCGCGAACCGTTCGACGAGCAGAAACTGCGATCAGGTCTCATCAAGGCGCTGCAGAAGCGACCGGTCGAACAAGATCGTATCGAGGCTGCGATTTCGCGAATCACGCATCGCCTTCGCAGTCTCGGTGAGCGCGAAGTGCCCTCGAGGCAAATCGGCGAGTTCGTGATGAATGAGTTGCGCCATCTCGACGAAGTGGCCTACGTTCGATTTGCGTCGGTCTATCGCAGCTTCCAGGATGTCGATGCCTTCCGCGACGAAGTCGACAAGTTGAAGGTGCGTCGTCGTCGCGAACCGCTCGAGGGGCAGCTGTCACTGCTTTCGGCCGAGGACGCTGCTGCCAAGGACGCCATCGCTAAGACCAAAGGTGGCAAACGTGACTGAGCGCTGGAGTGATTTCGAGCACGCCGCCATGGGCCGTGCCTTGGAGCTTGCCGCACAAGGGCGCACATCTACGCAGCCCAATCCGCGTGTCGGCTGTGTGATCGCGCTCGGTGAGCAGATCATCGGCGAAGGTTGGCACCAACGCTCCGGTGAGCCGCACGCTGAAGTCTTTGCATTGCGAGAGGCGGGTGAGCGCGCTCGCGGTGCCACCGCCTTCGTCACGCTCGAACCGTGCAACCACCACGGTCGTACCCCGCCGTGCAGCGAAGCGTTGATCGCTGCGGGTGTCGCGCGGGTGATCTACGCGAGCAGCGATCCGAATCCGCGCGTTGATGGCAGTGGGGCGGCGCGTTTGCGCGAGGCCGGCATCGTCGTCGAGCAAGGCTTACGAGCGCTGGAGGGCGAGGAGCTGAATCTCGGTTTCTTCAGTCGCATGCGTCGACAGCGACCTTGGTTGCGCTTGAAGATGGCAGCGAGTCTCGATGGTCGCACCGCGACGGCCAGTGGCGAGAGCCAATGGATCACGAGTGACGCCGCGCGCGAAGATGTCCAACGCTGGCGTGCCGAGAGCGCAGCGATCTTGAGTACGAGTGCCACGGTGCTGGCTGATGATCCTCGGTTGTCGGTGCGGCTCGATTCGGCACGATTGAGTGCTGCGGCGCGTCAACCGCTGCGTGTCTTGCTCGATCGCGAGAAAAAAATTCCGCCGCATGCACGCCTGTTCTCTGAGCCGGGCGAGGTGTTGCACTTAACCTCGAAAGAGATCGCGCTCGATGCGAGCGGCCGACTGTCGCTGCCGGCCGTGTTGTCGACCTTGAATGCGCGTGAGATCAATGAAGTGTGGACCGAAGCCGGTGCGACGCTCGCGGGCTCCTTGATTGCGTCTGATCTAGTCGATGAGCTTGTGGTTTATCTCGCGCCCATGCTGCTCGGTTCCGAAGGTCGCCCGCTCGCAGCGTTGCAGATTGGTCGTTTGCTCGATGCCTCGCGCTGGCAGACCACGGATCTTCGCCAGATCGGCTCTGATATCCGTATCATGCTGCGCCCACTGCGGAGTGCGTGAGTCATGTTCACTGGGATCGTGCAGGACGTCGGTCGTATCGTGTCGCTGGAGCGACGCGAGGGTGATGTGCGCCTGCGGATCGCTGTGATGAATCTGGCGCTCGATCACACTTCACCGGGCGATAGCATCGCCGTCAGCGGCGTGTGTCTCACGGCGCTCGACCTTGATAAGACACCCGGTGCCCAGACATTCGCCGCAGATGTCTCGAATGAGACCTTGTCGCTCACGACTTTGGGTGCTTTGTCGGTCGGCTCGCGAGTCAATCTCGAACCGGCATTGCGGGCAGGTGATGCACTCGGCGGACATCTCGTCTCGGGTCACGTCGATGGCTTGGGTGAAGTGCTCTCGATCGAGAGCGATGCGCGTTCGGTGCGGATGCGTTTCGGCTGCCCACCGGCGCTCGCGCGCTACTTTGCACGCAAAGGCTCGGTGGCTATCGATGGCGTGAGTCTCACCATCAACGAGGTGGGTGCAGCGGATTTTGGCGTGAATCTGATTCCGCATACCCAGACCGTGACGACGCTCGGTGAATTCACGGTGGGGCGCAAGGTCAATCTCGAGGTCGATCAAGTGGCCCGGTATGTCGAGCGACTGCTTGAGAGCGTGCGTGCATGACCACCAAAACTTTTGATTCGATCGAGGACATTCTCGCCGACATTGCCGCGGGCAAGATGGTCGTTATCGTCGATGACGAAGATCGCGAGAACGAGGGCGATCTGCTCATGGCGGCCGACAAGGTGCGCCCCGAAGATATCAACTTTATGGCGCGTTTCGGGCGCGGTCTGATTTGTCTCACCTTGACGCAAGAGCGTTGTCGTCAATTGCGATTGCCTTTGATGGTGAGTGATACGCATCGCGAGCATCGCACCAACTTCACGATCTCGATTGAAGCCGCTGAGGGTGTGACGACGGGTATCTCTGCCTACGATCGAGCGCACACGGTGCGTACGGCCGTGGCGCCGAATGCCGAACCGCAGGATCTGCGCCAGCCTGGGCATATTTTCCCCATCATGGCTCAGCCGGGTGGTGTGCTGACTCGCGCAGGTCATACCGAGGCGGGTTGCGATCTCGCGCGGCTCGCCGGGTTACAGCCGGCGGCCGTCATCGTCGAGATCATGAACGACGATGGCACCATGGCGCGTCGCCCCGAGCTCGAGCGGTTTGCGCGTGAGCATGGTCTGAAGATCGGTACGATTGCCGATCTGATTCGATATCGCTTGCGCAAGGAGCGCTCCGTCGAGCGCTTGGCTGAAAAAGAGATCGATACCGAGTTCGGCCCCTTCCGGCTCATCGCTTATCAGGATCATGTCCATCGTGATGTGCACTTGGCGATGGTGCGCGGTGATCTATCGTCGGTCGCAGCGCCGCTCGTGCGAGTGCATCTCACCGACACCTTGCGTGATCTGCTTGCGTTTCAAGGTGATTCACGTCGCTGGACGTTGCGCGCCGCCCTCGAGCGCGTCGCCAAAGAGGGCGCAGGGGTGGTCGTCGTGTTGCGTGAGACTGAGACGCCGCGTGAGCTGGCTGATGCGATCATGGGTATCAAAGCCGCAACGCCCGCTGCGACGCCAGCGGCGCCGGTACTGCGCACCTACGGGATCGGCGCACAGATTCTGCAAGACCTCGGCATTTCCCGAATGCGTGTACTATCCGCGCCGAAACAATTGCATGGGCTCTCTGCCTTCGATCTCGAGGTGGAGAGCTATGTGGACCGTGAGCCATGAAACTCGAATCCCGCCCGCGTGAACTGCATCCCGAAGGTCTCGCCATTGCGATCGTCGCGGCGCGTTTCAACGAGCCGATCGTCGAACAATTGATCGAAGGTGCGGTGACGACTTGGCAGCGCTTGGGTGGTCTGCCCGAGTCGCTCGAGCTGCACCACGTGCCCGGCGCCTTTGAGTTGCCACTGGCTTGCGAAGCGCTTGCGGCAACCGGCAGCTACAGCGCGATCGTCGCACTCGGCTGCGTCATCCGCGGCGATACGGCACACTTTGATTATGTAGCGGGTGAGGCTGCGCGCGGCATCATGAACGCAGGCCTCGCCACGGGTGTGCCGGTGATCTTCGGCGTGCTGACGGTGGAGAATCGTGCGCAGGCCGAGGAGCGCGCGGACCCCGCTCGCATGAACAAAGGCGGCGAAGCGGTCGAGGCCGCCATCGAGATGGCGACTTTGCTGCGTGGTCTCGACGCCGGGTCGGAAGGCTGATGGCCACTAAACGCGATCCGCGCTCGGGTGCGCGCAGCGTGGCCCGCAAGCTTGCGATGCAGGCGCTTTATCGCTGGCAGCTCAACGAGAGTCCGTGGCAAGACCTCGTCAGCGAATTCCAGAGTGATGAAGACATGACTCGCGCCGATGCCGACTATTTCCGAGAGCTTGTGCAGGGTATCGGCACGCGACGCGTGGCCCTCGACGATGCGCTCGAGAACTACGCGGATCGTAAGGCGGGTGAGCTCGATCCCGTCGAGCATGGCATTTTGTGGATTGGCCTCTTCGAGCTCGAAGAGCGACCGGATGTGCCTTGGCGTGTGGTCGTCAACGAGGCCGTTTCGTTGACGCGTAAGTACGGCGCCACCGATGCGCACAAATACGTCAACGCCGTGCTCGACAAGGCAGCTCGAACACTGCGCCCGCACGAGAGCTGATGCTCGGCGAATTCGATCTCATCGATCGATACTTCCGCGATGCGGCGGCTCGCCGCGACGATGTTTTGCTGGGTGTGGGGGATGACGGCGCACTGTTGCGTCCGAAAGCCGGCTTTGATCTCGTGATGGTCACCGACACGCTCGTTGAAGGGACGCACTTCAAATCGAGCGCCTCGCCGCGCTCGATTGGTCATCGTGCACTCGCCGTGAATCTTTCGGATCTCGCGGCGATGGGTGCCACGCCCGCTTGGGGGCTGCTCGCGCTGACGCTGCCCGCCACGGATGAGCCGTGGATCAAAGAATTCGCCGCCGGATTTCTAGAGCTTGCTCGCCAGCATGATCTGGCGCTCGTGGGTGGCGATACGACCCGAGGTCCATTGAGTGTGACCGTGCAGCTCGTCGGTTACGTTCCTCAGGGTCGTGGCCTGCGTCGCAGCAGTGCGCAAGTGGGCGATGTGGTGTTGGTGTCGGGCACGCTCGGCGATGCGGCGGCAGGTCTACACGACTCGAACGACTATCTATGCCAGCGTTTCGATTATCCAACTCCGCGCATTGCGCTAGGCGAGTCTTTGCTGGATGTCGCTTCTGCGGCGATGGATGTATCCGATGGGCTTCTGGCGGATCTTGCCAAGTTGACCGCAGCGAGCGGTGCGGGCGCGACACTTTCGATCGACAGTCTGCCGCTCTCGAATGAGCTGGTCGCCGTGAAGGGTCTGGATGGCGCGCGGCGACTCGCTCTCACCGGCGGGGACGATTACGAGTTGCTCTTCACGATGCCGCAAGCGCGTTGGGCAGAGTGGCAGAAAGGTTTGGCCGATCAATCCGCTGCATATCAGCCGGTGGCCATCACTCCGATCGGGCACATCGAAGCGCATGACGGGCTGCGCATGACCCTCGCTGGCAAGCCGGTCGATCGCGCTGCACTCGGCATCGAGCGCAGCGGCTGGGATCACTTCTCGATCAGCGCGTAGGCCGAGTGGTTGTGGATCGACTCGAAGTTCTCGGCTTCGACCACGAAGGCCGAAATGCGAGACTCTTGGCGCAAGCGCAACGCGAGATCGCGAACGAGGTCCTCGACGAACTTCGGATTGTCGTAAGCGCGCTCGGTGACGTACTTTTCATCCGGGCGCTTGAGGATGCCGAACACCTCACATGAGGCCTCGTCTTCGGCGATATCGATCAACTCTTCGATCCAGACGTGCTCGCGCAGCGTGGCGGTGATCGTCACGTGCGATCGCTGATTGTGTGCGCCGCGATCGGAGATCTTCTTGCTGCAGGGGCAAAGACTCGTCACCGGCACCACCACCTTCACGCGAATCTCGGTGTCGCCTGCGCGTCGGTCGCCGATGAGGGTGACCTCGTAATCCATCAGGCTTTCGACACCCGATACGGGCGCTTTCTTCATCACGAAGAACGGGAAGCGCATCTCGATATGCCCAGCCTCGGCTTCGAGACGCTGGGTCATCTCTTCCAAGAGCTTCGGAAAGTGCTCGACCGAGATTTCGCGTTCGCTGTGCAGTATTTCGACGAAGCGCGACATGTGCGTGCCTTTGAAATCGTGCGGCAGGTTCACATACATGTTGAACGTGGCAACGGTGTGTTGCTCGCCATCGGCGCGATCGCGCAGCTTGACGGGATGTCGAATGTCTTTGATGCCGACTTTGTCGATCGCGATGCGCCGATGGTCAGCGCGCGATTGAACATCTTCGACAGGGGCGGTCGTTGCGGAGGACATCAGATTCCTTAGTGATCAATTGGCGGCGGAGCGTCGCAAGCCGGAGGCGTGAGTCGACCAGAAGCGCTCGATCTGCTCGGCAACCCCCGCCGCATGCAGACCCGCAGCCGCGAGACAATCGTCGCGGCTACCGTGTTCGATGAAGCGATCCGGGATCCCGATGTGATGGATCGGCAAGCTGACACCGAGTTCAGCGAGCGCCTCGGCCACCGCAGAACCTGCGCCGCCCGCAGTGGCATTTTCTTCGACGGTGATGAAAGCTGTGTGACGTTGCGCGAGCTCGCGCAACAGGTCGATATCGAGCGGCTTGATGTAGCGCATGTTGACGAGCGTGGCATCGAGTTGCTCAGCGACAGGCGCGGCCTTCGCGAGCAAGGTTCCGAACACGAGGATCGCAAGCCCACTACGCCCTTCACGACGCAGCTCGGCTTTGCCGACCGGCACCACACTCATCGCAGCTTCGATCTTTGCTCCCGAACCTTGACCGCGCGGATAGCGTACGGCCGAGGGGCCGGGCAGCGTTGTTGCGGTATAGAGCATCTGCCGACACTCATTCTCATCGGCCGGTGCCATCAAGACGAGATTCGGGATGCAGCGCAGGAACGAGATATCGTAGGCACCCTGATGGGTTGCACCATCACCGCCGACGAGACCGGCGCGATCGAGTGCGAAGACGACGGGTAGATTCTGCAGGGCGACATCGTGCACGAGTTGATCATAGCCGCGCTGCAGGAAGGTCGAATAAATCGCGACGATGGGCTTAAGCCCCTCGCAGGCAAGACCTGCTGCGAAGGTCACTGCATGCTGCTCGGCGATCGCCACGTCGAAGTAGCGATCTGGAAAGCGCTTGGAATATTCGACGAGACCCGAGCCTTCGCGCATCGCAGGGGTGATACCGATGATGGCAGGGTCTCGCTCGGCCATATCGCAGAGCCAGTCGCCGAAGACCTGTGAGAACGCTGGACCTGCCGCCTTTTCTTTGAAGATCGTGCCACTCGCCGGATCAAACGGACCGGGGCCGTGCCACTTGATCGGGTCGCCTTCAGCCGGCGCATAGCCTTTGCCCTTGCGGGTGACGACGTGCAGAAACTGCGGCCCGGGTAATTGGCGTTGATTGCGCAGCGTGCGTACGAGAGCATCGATATCGTGACCGTCGATGGGTCCGATGTAATTGAAACCGAGCTCTTCGAAAAGCCCACCGGGCAGCACCATGCCTTTGAAATAGGCTTCCGAACGACGCGCGAGCTCCCAAGCGGTCGGCATCTTGCGCAGCACCTTCTTGCCGGTTTCGCGCAGCGCCGAATATTTTCGGCTCGAGAGGATGCGCGCGAAGTAATTCGACAGCGCACCCACGTTCTCCGAGATCGACATGTCGTTATCGTTGAGCACGACCAGCATGTCGGTGCCCAGGGAGCCCGCGTTGTTCAGCGCTTCGAAGGCCATACCCGCTGTCATCGCGCCATCGCCAATGACGGCGACGGTGCGACGTGTGGCTCGCTCGAGGCCTTGCGCCTGCGCTTCGCGCTCGGCCGCTACCGCCATGCCAAGTGCGGCGCTGATCGATGTGCTGGAGTGCCCGACACCGAAGGTGTCGTACGGGCTTTCGCTGCGAGTCGGAAAGGGCGCGAGGCCATCCTTCTGCTTCACTGAAGCGAGGCGATCACGTCGACCGGTGAGCACCTTGTGCGGATAGGCCTGATGCCCGACATCCCATACCAGCCGATCGTTCGGCGTGTCGTAGACGTAATGCAGCGCGACCGTGAGTTCCACCGTACCAAGCCCGGCGGCAAAGTGGCCGCCGCGAGTCGCCACGGTGTTGATCAAATATTCGCGCAGCTCGCGGCATACCTCACCGAGCTGCTTCGGCGGCAATGCGCGCAAGTCCGCCGGTGTCCCGATTTGGGACAGCAACGGATAGGTGCGCGGATCGCAGTGGGTGGCCTCAACCATGATGGCGAGATATTACAGAATCAAGACGCTCGACCGACGACGAAGTCGGCGAGCTTTGCGAGCTCTTGACCTGCCGCGCCCAAGGGAGCGACGGCGGTCAGGGCGCGCTGGTGCTGCTCGGCTGCTGCGCGGCGAGCCCCATCAAGCCCGAGTAGGCTCGTATAGGTCGGCTTGTCGAGGGCGGCATCGGCACCGGCGACCTTGCCTATCGAGTCGGTAGTGCCGGTCACATCGAGGATGTCGTCTTGGATCTGAAAGGCAAGACCGATCGCGGCGCTGTAATCCTGTAGCGCCTGATAAGAAGGACCCGAGGTGACCCCAGCGGCCACAGCACCCAGCAGCACGCTCGCTTCGATCAGCGCTCCGGTCTTGCGTCGGTGCATATCCTGCAGAGCCGCGAGATCGATCCGCTTGCCGACCGACTCGAGGTCGATCGCCTGGCCACCGGCCATCCCGACGGTACCGATACGATGTGCGAGCAGGCGACACATTGTCCGACGTCTGACAGCCTCTTGATCCGCGAGGTGCTCGGGGCCCGCCAGAATCTCAAACGCCAGTGCCTGTAGAGCATCGCCCGCCAAGATGGCGGTCGCTTCGTCGAAGGCCCGATGGCAGGACGGACGGCCGCGTCGCAAGTCATCGTCGTCCATGGCGGGCAGATCGTCGTGCACGAGGCTGTAAACGTGAATGAGCTCGACCGCGGCCGCTGGATCATCGAGCGCCTCAAGGCTGGCGCCGAGCGCGACGCCCGCGGTGTAGACGAGCGTCGGTCGCAGTCGCTTGCCACCGCCCAAGGCGCTGTAACGCATCGCCTCGGTGAGGCGTTGCGAGCCAGCCTGCGGGATGGGCAGGGCGCGATCGAGGACCGCTTCGATGCGGGCGCGATAATCCATCGTCACTTAAGCGTCTTGGTCCTCTTCGTCGCTCTCGGCGTCGAAGGGTTGCAGTGTGGCTTCGCCATTGCGCTTCATGAGGATATCCACACGGGCTTGTGCAGCCTCGAGTGCCGTTTGGCACTCTCGGGTGAGTCCAACGCCGCGCTCGAAGGCTTTCAGCGCATCTTCCAACGGCAAATCGCCGGCTTCGAGTTTTTCCACGAGCTCTTCGAGCTCGGTGAGCGATTTTTCGAAATCAGGCGGGCGTTTGCGGGTCATGCGGAACTCCTTGAGGCGTCGTTATACCGCAGCCGCGGCGCTTCGGGGTAATACGGTTGATACAATGTCCGGATGGCGAAAGATTACGATGCCTCAGCGATTGAGGTTCTCTCCGGGTTGGAGCCCGTTCGGCGACGTCCCGGCATGTACACCGACACGTCCCGGCCCAACCACCTGGCCCATGAAGTCATCGATAACAGCGTCGACGAGGCCTTGGGCGGTCACGCGAAGCAGATCGATGTCACGGTTTTCAAGGATGGCTCACTCGAGGTGCGCGACGACGGTCGCGGCATGCCCGTCGATATCCACCCGAAGGAAAAGGTTAGTGGCGTCGAACTGATCCTGACGCGCCTACACGCAGGCGGCAAATTCGACAGTGGCAGCTACGGCTTTTCGGGCGGCTTGCACGGTGTTGGCGTATCGGTCGTGAACGCGCTCTCGAAGCAGCTCGAGTGCTGGGTACGTCGCGGCGGCAAGGAATACAACATCGGTTTTCACAACGGTGCCGTGAGCTCCAAGCTCGAGGTCGTGGGTACGGTTGGTCAGCGCAACACCGGCACGACGGTGCGTTTCTGGCCGGATGGCAAGTTCTTCGATTCCGATAAGTTCTCGATCCCGCAGTTGCGTCATACGCTCAAAGCCAAGGCGGTGTTGTGCCCGGGTCTGCGTATCACCTTCACCAATGAATTCACGGGCGAGAAAGACGAGTGGTTCTTTGCAGGTGATCTCGGTGCGTATCTCGTTGATGAGCTCGGCAAATCAGAGCGTCTGCCCAACGAGCCGATCACCGGCAAGCGCGAACAAGATCAGGACACGGTCGAATATGCGATCTGCTGGGCACCCGCGGCCGAAAATCCCATCGCCGAGAGCTACGTTAATCTGATTCCGACCGCTGATGGCGGTACGCACGTGAACGGTTTGCGCTCCGGTGTTGCCGCTGCGGTGCGTGAGTTCTGTGAGTTTCGCAATCTGCTGCCGCGCGGCGTGAAGCTCACCCCTGAGGACGTCTGGGACGGCGTGCGCTACGTACTCTCGATCAAGATTCGAGAGCCGCAGTTCGCGGGCCAAACCAAGGAGCGTCTCGCATCGCGCGATGCCGCGCAGTTGGTCGATAGTTTCGCCAAGGACGCGATTTCGCTCTGGCTTGCCCAACACCCTGATGCGGGTGAGCGCATCGCGCAATATGCGATCGAGAACGCTCAAGCCCGCATGAAAGCGGCGCAGAAGGTGCAGCGCAAGCGCGTTTCAGGCGGCCCGGCGCTGCCTGGAAAATTAGCTGACTGTGCAGGCGATGATCCCACTCGCTCCGAACTGTTTTTGGTCGAAGGTGACTCGGCCGGTGGCTCTGCCAAGCAGGCGCGCGATAAGGATTTTCAGGCCATCATGCCGCTACGCGGCAAGATCCTGAACACCTGGGAGCTCGAGCCTGGCGAGATTGGCTCATCGCAGGAAGTGCACGACATCAGCGTGGCGATCGGCATCGATCCCGGTACCAGCGATCTGTCGGGGCTGCGCTACAACAAGATCTGCATCCTCGCCGATGCCGATTCCGACGGTCAGCACATCGCAACCTTGCTTTGCGCCTTGTTTTTGCGGCACTTCCGGCCGCTGGTGGCGAACGGACATGTACATGTCGCAATGCCGCCGCTCTATCGAATCGATGCGGGCAAGCAGGTGTTCTACGCCCTTGATGACGCCGAGCGAGATGCCTATCTGCATCGGCTCGAACAAGAGAAGGTTCGCGCCAAGCCGCAGGTCACGCGCTTTAAAGGCTTGGGTGAAATGAACCCCTCGCAGCTGCGCGAAACGACCATGGATCCGCGGACTCGTCGGCTCGTGCAGTTGACGCTCGACGCCGCTGATCAGACCGATTCTTTGATGGACATGTTGCTCGCCAAGAAACGCGCGGCCGATCGCCGTGAATGGCTCGAGCAGAAGGGGAATCTCGTGCAGGTGAGTATCTGATGGCCACGACCCAAATGAGCCTCGAAGGCGTCGAGCGGCAGCCGCTGCGTGCCTTCACCGAAAAGGCCTATCTCGAGTACTCGATGTACGTCATCCTCGATCGCGCCTTGCCGGCGATCGGTGATGGTTTGAAGCCCGTGCAACGCCGCATCATCTACGCGATGAGCGAGCTTGGGCTGTCGGCTGTGTCCAAGCACAAGAAATCCGCTCGCACCGTCGGTGACGTGATCGGCAAGTTCCATCCGCACGGCGATTCGGCTTGTTACGAGGCGATGGTGCTGATGGCGCAACCTTTTGCGTATCGCTACACCATCGTCGATGGGCAGGGTAACTGGGGTTCGCAGGACGACCCGAAGTCCTTCGCGGCGATGCGTTATACCGAGGCGAAGCTCACGCGTTACGCCGAAGTTCTGCTCAAGGAACTCGGTGAGGGCACGACCGACTGGGTGCCGAATTTCGACGGCACGATGGACGAGCCGACCGTATTACCTGCGCGCATGCCGAATTTGCTACTGAATGGCACGACCGGCATCGCGGTGGGTATGGCGACCGACATTCCGCCGCACAACTTGCGCGAAGTGGCTAACGCCTGCATTCACCTGCTCGAAGAGCCCGAGGCAACTACCCGTGCTCTGATGAAGTTTGTGAAGGGCCCTGATCTGCCGACGGGTGCCGAGATCATCTCGCCACGATCGGATCTCGTGGATTTCTATGAAAAAGGCACCGGAAGCTTCAAAGCACGTGCGACCTACACGATGGAAGACGAATGCATCGTGATCGAGGCGCTGCCGTGGCAGACCTCGGGTTCGAAGGTGCTCGAGCAGATCGCCGAGCAGATGCGCGCCAAAAAGCTGCCGATGGTCGAAGATCTTCGCGACGAGTCGGACCATGAGAATCCGACGCGCCTCGTCATCGTGCCGAAGGGCCGTAAGGTCGATGTCGAGCAGTTGATGGCGCACTTGTTCGCGACCACCGATCTCGAGCGCAACTATCGCGTCAACCTGAACGTGATCGGCCTCGACGGTCGGCCGAAGGTGATGGGTCTGCGTGAGATTTTGAGCGAGTGGCTCAAGTTCCGCATCGGGACCGTGCGTCGCCGTCTTGAGTGGCGACTCGACAAGGTCACTCGCCGACTGCACATCCTCGATGGTTTGCTCGCTGCCTACCTCAATCTCGATGAGGTGATCCGTATCATTCGGCGAGAGGATGAGCCGAAGCCGGTTTTGATGAAGCGCTTTTCTTTAAGCGAAGAGCAGGCCGAAGCGATCCTCGAAACCAAGTTGCGCCACCTCGCCAAGCTCGAGGAGATGAAAATCCGCGGCGAGCAGGCCGAGCTTGCCGCCGAGCGCGACGACTTACAGTCAATTTTGGGTAGCGAGAAAAAGCTGCGCAAACTGGTCGGCGACGAACTCACGGCCGATGCTGAAAAATACGGTGACGCGCGTCGCTCGAAGATCGTTGAGCGCGAAGCCGCGCAAGCGATCGACGAGACGGCACTCATCGCGAACGAACCAGTTACGGTCGTACTCTCGGCGGGTGGTTGGGTGCGTGCTCCCAAGGGGCACGAGATCGATCCACGCTCGCTGCAGTACAAGACGGGCGATCAATATCAAGGCGCTGCGCGTGGCATGTCGCTGCAGCAGGCCGTGTTTCTCGATACGACGGGTCGCACCTACTGCGTGCCGGCGCACTCTCTGCCTTCGGCGCGGGGTCTTGGCGAGCCGTTATCAGGACGTCTCAATCCGCCCGACGGCGCGCGCTTCACGGGCGTCATGATGGGTGCCGAGGAGAGTCTGTGGCTGCTGATGTCGGATGCGGGTTACGGCTTCACGGTGCGCTTCAAAGATCTCATCACGGATCGTAAGGCGGGCAAGGCCGTGCTCAATGTGCCTGAGAATTCGTATGCGATAGCGCCCGCGCTCGTACCGTCCGAAAAGGCGTTGGTGTGTATTGCCATCGTAGATGCGGATGGCGAGAACGGCCGATTGCTTGCCTTCCCGGTGAGCGAAGTGCCGGAGATGCCGAAGGGGAAGGGTAACAAGCTCTTTAATATCCCAACGCAGCTTGCGAAGGAGCGCGCCGAGATTGTCGTGGGCGCTGCGGTCGTCGAACCCGGTGGCTCGTTGATCATCTACAACGATGATCGCAGCAAGACCTACAGCTTCAGCGAGCTCAAAGAATATCAGGGCTCGCGCGCGCAGCGCGGCGCCGTGATTACGCGCGGTTGGCGGAAGGTGACTCGGATCGAGGCAGGTAGTTAAAGCCCGGCTGCCAGCACCGTTTTTGCTTCTCGCCCTGGCATCTCACGCGCGAGTTTCGGCACGAGAAAGCCTGGCAACGCTTCGGCCATGGCCGTGACGAGCTCCTTGCCGCGAGCTTCGCTGACTTCAAAGTGAGCGGTGCCGTTCACGCGATCGAGCAAGTGCAGGTAGTAGGGCGCGACGCCAAGATCATAGAGTCGCTTCGAGAGCGCGACGAGAGTCTCGGCCTCGTCGTTGACGCCGCGCAACAGCACGGCCTGATTCAACAGCAGCGCACCCGTGGAGCGCAGCTTTGAAATAGCGTCGGCGGCGTCACCTTGCAGTTCATTCGCGTGATTGACGTGCAGCACGACGGTAACACGCCACGCCAAGCTCGCAATCCAGTCGACAAAACTATCATCTACGCGTGAGGGCAGCACGATGGCATTACGCGTGTGGATGCGCAGCCATTCGATGTGCGCGATACCACGCAGGGCATCGGTCAATGATTTCAAGCGCGCATTGGTCAGCGAGAGCGGATCGCCACCACTGAGAATGACTTCGCGAATCGAATCATCCGCTGCGATCGCGGAGATGGCTTCGCGCCATCGCCCGAGATCGCCCTGTTGGTCAGCGTACGGAAATTCGCGACGAAAGCAGTAGCGACAATGAACGGCGCAAGCCTCGGTCGTAATCAACAAGGCTCGGTGCGCGTATTTTTTCAAAAGTCCGGGTGCGAGGCCCGCATCATTCTCTTGCAGCGGGTCTGAAACATAGCCCGGCGCCCGGTCGAGCTCGGCACCGATCGGCAGGACCTGGCGCAGCAAGGGGTCGTTGATGTCCCCGACGCGCATGCGGTTCACGAAACTACGCGGTACTCGAAGACCAAAGCTGGCCGCCGCCGCACGGGCTCCCGCAAGCCAATCGCTCGGCAAATGCAGTATGTCGGCGAGTTCTGCCGGATCGGTGATCGAGTGTGCAAATTCCTGCTGCCAGGTCGTTGGTGCGGCAGGCTGCTGGCGGGAGAGGGGGGTAGCCGTTATCATGTGCGCCCTTTTTGGCCCGGGTATTCTGGGCCGACCCTCGCGGGAACGCAAAGCGGAAGAGAGAACATGGGCAGCTACAACACCAGCGAATTCAAGTCCGGCCTCAAGATCCTCATCGACGGTGATCCGTACGTGATCGTCGAGAACGAGATGGTCAAACCCGGCAAGGGTCAGGCGTTCAACCGCGTTCGCGTGCGCAACCTGA
>JACCDP011327590.1_pt1 | contig 20218 bp, 13 predicted proteins | sample 7445841 | NCBI WGS metagenome assembly JACCDP01 (sample SAMN15323441, study PRJNA562643) | freshwater metagenome | isolation source: river surface water | place: USA:Blue River Watershed | collected 2017-08-17
CGTGGCCGTCGACGCCAGGGTCGACACCCGCTTCCAGCAACGCGCCCTGCACCACGCGACCACCGCCGCCACGGTCGCGTCGCTCCGCGCGGCCGCCGGCGGCGCGGTGGCCGTGTTCCTGCCCTCCTACGCCTACGCCGAGGCGATCCAACGCGAGGCCCGGGAGATCGCGCCCGCGCTGCGCGTCGCGCTCCAGCCCCGCGCGCGCGACCTCGCCGCGCAGACAGCCTGGGTCGAGGCGTCCCTGCGCGAGGCCGACGCGCTGCTGCTCGTGCTCGGCTCGAGCTTCGCCGAGGGCATCGACTCGCTCGGCGGCCGCGTGACCCACGCGATGGTGGTCGGCCCCGCCCTGCCCGAGGTGAATCCCGTGCAGGAGGCGCGCCTTGCCGAGACGGTCTCGACCGGACTCGCCCGTGACGCCGCATTCCGCCGCGTCTACCAGATCCCGGGCATGACCAAGGTGAACCAGGCGCTCGGCCGGCTCGTCCGCGCCCCCGGCCAGCGCGCCCGCGTGCTGCTGCATTGCCGCCGTTTCCACGAACCTGATTACCGCGTGCTGCTCGCTTCCGAATATCAGGCGGCACGCACCATCACCGACGAGAAGGAGCTCGCGGCGTGGCTGGCCCGGAGCATCGTAGACGATCCGCGCCCGGACAGGACCCTTCGGCCGGCAGCGGAAGGCCTTCCACCGAAACAGACCTGACGATGAACCTGCGAAGAATGCTTCCGGCGCGGCTGCTCGCCGCCCTTGCCCTGCTGATCACGGGCGTTCCGTCCCTGCACGCGATGAGCGTGATCCCGCCGACGTTCGCGGAATTGGTCGCGGAGGCCGACGTCATCGTGCGCGCGCGCGTCGTCTCCCTTCAGCCCTTCGCGGAAAAATCGCCCGCGGGCGAGGTCCTGCGGACGCGCATCACCTTCGTCGTCGAGGCGACGCTGAAGGGGCGACACGAGGGCGGGCTAACGCTCGATTTCCTCGGCGGCGAGCTGGATGGCCGCGGCCTGCGCGTTCCCGGCATGCCGACGTTCACGCCCGGCTCCACCGAACTGCTCTTCGTCACGCGGCAGGGTGCCGGCCTGTGCCCGCTGGTCGCGGCGGGGCACGGACGCTACCGCGTGCTCACCGATCGCGTGAGCGGCCGCGAATTCATCGCGCGCAACGACTTCACGCCGCTTGCCAGCGAACACGACGTGCAGCTGCCGTTCTCGACGGCGGCCGCCCTCGTGCGACCGCCCGGCACCGGCCTTTCCCCCACCGTGTTTTCGGCGCGGATCCTCGCCGAGCTCGAGCGTACCCAGCCTGGACGCCAGACCCGTTGACCATGACGACGCGCCTCCTGCTCACCACCGTCGCCCTCGCCACCGCGGCCCACGCCTTCAATGCCAGCGGCCAGCGCTGGCCCGCCGGAGAAGTCCGTTTCCAGCTCAGCCTCCCACCGCTCTCCAGTCCGCTGAGCGACGGCTCAGGCTCGTGGAACAGCGTCGTCGAGGACGCCATGGCGATCTGGAACGCCAACGTCACGGCCGTGCGCCTCACCGCTACCCGCGACTCGACCGCACCGGTCGGCGAGGGCAACGGCGTCAACAACGTCATTTTCTCCACGTCCGTCTACGGTTCACCGTGGGGCAACCGGGTCGTGGGAATCACCCTCCAGCGCTACGACACCCGCAGCAACCGCTACCAGGAAGGAGACGTGCTCTTCAATTCAGGGGTTCGCTGGGACTCGTACCGCGGGGAGCTGCGCTCCCAGGGAGGTGAGTCGATGAATGATTTACGCCGCGTCGCGCTCCACGAGCTCGGGCACGCCCTCGGCCTCAATCACCCCGACGACATCGGCCAGGCCGTCACCGCCATCATGAACGCCCGCTCGAGCGACCTGGACACGCTCGCAGCCGACGACGTCTCCGGCGCAAAGTCGCTCTACGACAACCCGGCCGCCGCCGCATCGATCCTGAGCTTCACGGGTTCATCGTCGTATGAGTTTCTCGGCAGCGAACTCACCCTGTCGATCGGGAGCCTGCGGAACCAAGGGGACGCCGCCTCGGGCACCGTGCGGATCGACCTCTGGGCCAGCACCGAGCCGTTCACCAACGGCGTGCCCGCCGGCGCGATCCTGATGGGACGCCACACGCTCGCGGCACCCATCGCGGCCAACTCCTCGCTCGCCGCCTTCACGGCGAAGACAGCCTTCACCAACCTGCCCGACGGCAGCTACAACACGTTCCTCACGCTGAACGAATCGGTCGGCGGCGCCGCCTTCGCGGTCCGCGATGTCCTCCGTTTCGGCGGCTTCCTCAACTTGGGGCCCGCAAGGGCGCCCACGATCACGGCGCAGCCCGCGACGCAGGCGGTGGCCCCGGGAAGCTCGGCCTCCTTCACCGTCACGGCCGCCGGCACGCAGCCTTTCACCTACCAGTGGCGCAAGGACGGCTCCGCCATCGCGGGCGCGACGAACCGCACGCTCACCCTCGCCGCCGTCACGCCGGCCGCGGCCGGCACCTACTCCGTTCTGGTCACCAATGCCCAAGGCTCCGCCGCCAGCGCGACGGCCGGACTCACGATCGCCGACGGCGGCAACCCGGGCCGGCTCGTCAACATGTCGATCCGCACGGTGGCCGGCAGCGGCGACGACACCCTGATCGTCGGCGTGGGCCTCGGTGGCGCCGGCACCAGCGGGAACAAGGCGATGCTGATCCGCGCCGTCGGCCCGACGCTCGGCGCCTTCGGCGTCGGCGGGGCGCTGGCCGACACCGAGATGACCGTCTACCGCGGCGAGACGATCGTCGCCCGCAACGACGATTGGGGCGGCGGGTTCAACTTCAGCTCGGTCGGCGCGTTCGATTTTCTGGGGACGCCGCCGCGCGACTCCGCGATCTACAATCCCGCCCTGGCGAGCGGCAGCTACTCGGTGCAGATCCTCGGCAAGGGCGGCGCGACGGGCGTGGCGCTCGCCGAGATCTACGATGCCTCGAGCGGCACTTTCAACCGCACGGCCCCGCGGCTGGTGAACGTCTCGGCCCGCACGCAGGTCGGCACCGGCGACAGCATCCTCATCGCCGGTTTCGCCATCGGCGGCTCCACCCCGGTGCGCCTCCTGATCCGCGCCGTGGGACCGACGCTGGGCGCTTTCGGCGTCGGCGGCGTCCTCGCCGACCCGAAGCTCGAGGTGCTTAGCGGCTCCACGAAAATCTCGGAGAACGACAACTGGCTCGCCGAGGACGCCGCCACCTTCGGCACCGTAGGCGCCTTCAACCTCACCGCCCGTTCGCTCGACGCCGCGCTTGTCACCACCCTCGCACCCGGAACCTACACGGCACAGATCAGTGGCGTACGCTCCACCACCGGCGTCGCGCTGGTCGAGATCTATGAGCTCCCCTGAGGCCTCCGGACCGGAGCTCGGACGGCGGGCCTTCCTGGCCCGCGCCGCCGGCCTCCCGCTCGCAGCCGCCGGCCTCGCCCGCGGGGCAACCTCCCCGCGCTTTACCATCGGGTGCTTCACCCGGCCCTGGGCCGACCTCAGCCCCGAGGGCGCGCTCGACGCCATCGCCGAGGCCGGGTTCACCGTCGCGGGGCTGATGAGCGCCAAGGGCGGCATCATCGTCACGGCCGAAGCTACTCCCGCCCGGGTCGACAGCCTTGCCTCCCACGCGCGCGCACTGGGGCTGTCGATCGCGTCGCTCTATGCGGGGGAGTTCCTCGTGGCGGGCCAGCCCGCCGCGTCGGCCGAGCGTCTCCGCCGGATCATCGACCACGCGGGCCGCTGCGGCTGCCCCCTGATCATCCTTGGCGGCACGACGAAGGCGGAACTGGTCGGACCCTACTACGACGCGGTGCGCGCGAGTTGCCCGGCTGCGGCCGCCGCCGGCGTAACGCTCACGGTGAAGCCTCACGGCGGCACCAACTCCACCGGCGCCCAGTGCCGGAAACTTGTCGAACGGGTCAATCACCCCGCGCTTCGGATCTGGTACGACCCGGGCAACATCTTTTATTACAGCGACGGCCGACTCGACCCCGCCGAAGACGCCGCGGCCGTCGACGGTCTCGTCGTCGCGATGAGCGTGAAGGACTTCCTGCCGCCCAAGGTCGTGGACGTCACGCCCGGCGACGGCCGCGTAGATTTTCCGCGGGTGCTCGCGCGCCTGCGGCAAGGCGGCTTCACCTCGGGGCCGCTCATCATCGAGTGCCTGTCCCGCGGCGACCGAGCCTTTCTGGTCAACGAGGCGCGCCGCGCCCGCGCCTTCCTGGAACGGATCGCGGCGGCCTGACGGCCGCGCGTCGGCGCGGGTCCGAGGATTCAGCGCACACCCCGGGGAGCGACCCAGAGCACGGTCGCCGCCCCCGGACGGAGGGAGGTGAACTCCCGAGACTCGCCCCCCCGCAACAACTCCACGATTTCCCCGAGGCGGCCGCTAACTGGATCGATCCGCCGCACCTCGAAATCACCGGGCTCATTCCCAAGGCTCACCGTAACCGGCCCGGCCGGCGCCGCGACTAACTGGCGACCGGCGGAATCGCGCAGGGCCCATTGCCGTGCGGCGGACTCGTCGGTCGCCTCCAGCGGGACCATGTCGGCCACTGCGGCGAGGATGAAGGGGTCTGTCCCCGACGGCAGCCGCGGCCACGAACCACCGGCGGCAAGCCAAGACCAAGGTTCCGCCACGCGGTCGTGGGCGGTGATCACGGCCAGGTCGGGAAACCGTAGGCGATGCTCCCTTGCCATGCGGGCGAGGGAGACCGGCGAGGGACGCCCTCCTTTCCACGCGCGCTCGTGCTGACGCGGCGCGAGGCGCGTGCCGCCGGGAGGCGCGAACTCCGCGCCAGACTCTGTCCTCCACCAGTACTTCAAATCGATCACGGACAGGAGACCGCGGCCGACGGGATCAGCGAGGATCGCGTCCTGGACATCCTTCGGCACGCTCAAAGCCAGCAGGGGCCGGCGGCCCGTCTCGCGCATCCAGCTTCCACACATCTCCAGCCAGAAACGCGCGAAGGTCAGCGGACCGCTGTACTCGGCCCCGAGGGTGTGGAGGACGTTGGGCTGCTCATCGAGATTCGCGAGAGAATGTCGGATGTAGGCGCGATGCAGGGCCGCCCTGCCGGCGTCAGACACGTCGTAGAAGGCCTCGGCCATGAAGATGCGTTTGCCCAAATCCGGAGAAGGCGGAGCGGAACCGTCAGTATCCACGTAAGGAGGCGGCTCCGCGAAACCGGTGGCGTTGATGTTGTTGGCGCTGCGCCACGGGAAATCGGCCCAGTGCGCCCCGGCCTCGAGCACGTTGTGCTGGAAATACATCTCGTTCACCAGCGCGCGGCCGTGCGAGCGAGCCAGCGCGGCGAAAGAACGGAGTCGACCGAAGTACCAAGGGTTGAAACGGGAAAGGTCGTGGCGACTCAGGCCGTCCCAGCCTGAGTCGGGCGCTCCGGCCCCACCGGCTCGAGCCCACGGCATCTCGAAGAACGGCGCGGCGACCTCCCCGTCAGGGCGCCTCACCCGTTGGTGATCGTCGCGGCGACGGTCGTACCAGAGTCCCCAATGGTGCCGCAGCGCCACGTCGCCGGACGCCACCATCGCCTCAACCACGGCCCCCAGGTCATCCGTCGCCCCGCGGCCGTCCACGCCAGGAACGAAGCGCGTGAGAGCGGGGCCGGCTTCCGCCGCCCGGGCCGGCAGGGTGCTGCCCCGCCACCATGCGACCTCGGCCTGCGCGCCCACCATGATCCGCCCATCCGCTGCCAGCCAGCCTCGCCGGACCTCCAGACCCGGAGAGGGAGGCGTAGCTGCAGAGTCGGAAGGAACGGCTCCCCATTTCTCGCCTTCCGTCGTATCCGCGTAGGAACGCGGCAATAGCGCCTCCGCGGCCGGGCCGGACCCCACCCGCTCCGACAACTGCGCGCGATAGAGGCTGAGGGGACGCGCGAACTCGCTCGTCTCCGACCAACGTCCATCTCCGACCAGTTGGGCCCAGACACCAACGGCCCAATTCGCCGCGCCAGGCGGCGAGCGCACCGCGATGAGGCCGGCCGAGCACTGCCAAAGCATGGAATGACCCGCGGCCCAGCCAACCCCCTGCTGCCAGGTTTCAAGGTTGTCGAGCCGCAGCGCGGACCCATCGACATGCACGTTGTCGAATAGAATTCCGGTCGCCCAGCTGCCGGCCGCACCGCTGAAGCCGCGCGCGCGGCGGGCCGAGCATTCCAAAAATACCGTGGGTCCGGGAGCAAGGTGGCCCGTGGTGAAGTCGTTCCGGCCCTGATCCGCATGGCATCGGAGGAAAAGCACCTGCCCGCCTTCGCTGCGAAAGGTCATCCGTCGCCAGCCGCCCTCCTCGGAAACAGGTTCGAAAGAGACGCTGTCCTGCACCGTCACCCGCGAGGCCTCCGGCGAGACCAGCACCATCGAGCCCGCGAGGCGGGCCGCCGACACGTCCGCCACCCAGGCGTCGCGTGCCGCCCCGATCCTGATTCCCGTCCAGGCACGGTCTTCATCGTGCGGATTGGCGCCCGCCGGCGGTCCCTCGATGCGGAGGTGCTCGACGCCGCAGCGCTCGACCACCCCCGCGTTGCCGACCTTGGAAAGGAATCCCCCGCCATGCCGGGCCTCCAGTGAGGCGGTGAGGGGCGCATCCAATTCGACGGAATCCTCCGCGACGGCGGCGATGCTCCTCACCCATCGGACGTCCAGGGTACCCGGACGCCATTGGTAATCCTGCCGGCCAGGGGAATCATCCATTCCGAGCTCGTTGATCCATGTTTTCGGGCTCGGCCGCGTGACCACCACGCGGTCGCCCACCGCGAGACCGGAGGTGGAAGCGAGCCGCAGTCGCCGCGAACCCACGGGCGCACGTGTATCCAAAACCTCAAGCCGTTCGGCCGGCATCCCCGCCCCCGGACCGGAAAGGGTGATGACCGGGGAGCGGTCGTGTCCCGTGACGGCCAGCACCGTCCCCTTGCTTCCGCGCAGCACCACGCCTGAGGCGGAGATTCGCAGCCGGCCGGAAAGCTCAAAACGGCCAGGCTCCAGCACAACCGCGCCCCGCACTCCATCGGCGGAGACAGGACGCCGGGACAGCTCGTCGAGTGCCGACTGGATCAGCGCGGTGGCGTCTCCGGACGGGGCCCCCACCCGGAGTCGTACCGGCACGCGCGGTAAAGGCACCCCACCCCCGCCAAACCCGGCGTGGGAGAAATCGACCAAGCGGTCCCCGTTCGGTTCCCCGCGGTAGGAGATCCGCCCATCGCGATCCACCGCAACCGGGGACGGCACCTGCTTGGCCCCAACCTGACCGGCGACCAGCAACAGAATGAAAGGGGCCAACGCGAGGGCCTGGAGCAACCGGAGCATGAAGGATCGGGGAGGCGACATCCCGAGCTGGGTGCGCACCCGCCCCGAATCAAGCTTCACGTTAAATCCTGCACCCGCGAGGACGGACTGAATCGGACGCTCCGAAGCGACCTTTCTCGCCCGAGTACGGCGGCGGCCGCAGCCTTGGCCCCCCTTCCACCCCATGAAACGACCCCTGCGCTCCCTTCTCCGCCGCCACCTCGTGGCAACCGTGCTCCTCGGTGCGGTCATCGCGCTCTTCCCCGCGGAGGCCGCCACCCCGACCGGCAGCATCACCGGCCGTGTGCTCCGATCGGATGACGGCACCTTCCTCGCCAATGCACGCGTCATCGTGGAGGGCACCGAGCTCGAAGCGGTCACCGGCGACTTCGGCGAGTTTGAGCTGACGGGCGTGCCGGCCGGAGCCGCCACCCTGCGGCTCACGTACCTGGGCCTGCCGACGACGACCGCAGCCGTCTCCGTCGAGCCCGGCCGCACGGCCACCCGGGACTTCACCGTCGGCCCCGCCGAAACCCCGGCCGTGCGGGTGCTGGGCCGGTTTGTCGTGGAGGCCGACCGCTTCCGCAACGCGCAGCAGATCGCCATCAACGAGGAAAGGCACTCGGTGAACATCAAGAACGTCATCGCGGCCGACGCGTTCGGCGACATCCCCGAAGGCAACATCGGGGAGTTCATCAAGTTCCTGCCCGGGGTCGAAGTGTCCTACGGCGGGACCTATGCGTCCGAGGCCGACGCCACCGGGATATCAGTGCGAGGCTTCGGGCCCGAGGACACCGCGATCACGATCGACGGCGTGCCGGTCTCGAGCGCCTCGCCCGCGAGCCTGAGCCGGGCCATCGGCCTCGACATGCTCTCGATCAACAACGCGTCACGCGTGGAGCTCGTGAAGGTTCCCACCCCCGACATGCCGTCGAACTCGATCGGCGGGCAGATCAACCTCATCTCCAAGTCGGCCTTCGAGCATGCCCGGCCGGCCTTCAACTGGCGCTTCTACCTGAGCATGAACTCAGAGGACCCGAGCCTGCTGCGCAAGGTGGGCGGCCCCTCGAACCGGAAGGTTCACGCCACGCGCCCCGGCGGTGAGATCACCTACATCCGGCCGGTCAGCCGGGACTTCGGCCTGACGGTGAGCGCGGCATCCTCGAACCAGTTCAACGAGAACCGCCGCTTCCGGCCTGAGTTCTCGACCACGTCGGTGACCAATGTCGACCTGCGACCGCTCGGCGGCGCCAATGCGGCCACCCTCACGAACGCACAGGGTCCGGCGAGCCTCGTGAATCCCTACCTCACGCGGATCTCGGTGACCGATGCGCCCCGCACCTCGAGCCGCCACTCCGGTTCCATCAAGGCGGATTGGCGACCCTTCGCGGGACTCGCCCTCGCCTCGAGCTACCAGGTCTCCGTTTATGATTCGGCGGACGCCGCCCGACGCCTCCAGTTCCGTATCCAGCGTCCGCAATCCTGGGATGCCCGCTCGGCGATCAGCTATCCCTTCGTGCAGGCGGCCCAGTCGGCGAACGGTGCGCAGTTCACGCCGAACAGCACCCTCGACATGAATATCGACTCGCGGGACAAGACCGGGATCACCCACACCGCCTACCTGCGGGCCCAGTTCCGCCGCGGCCCTTGGGACATACTCGCGTTGGCGAGCGTCTCCACCTCGCGCGGTTCCTACCGCGACACCGAGAACGGCCACTTCTCAACGGTCGATGTCAGCGCCAACATCGGACGTCTCGCGTTCGAGGACCTGGCGGACGGGATACCGGGCCGCGTCACGGTGCAGGATCGCCTCGGGGCCCCGTTCAACCATGCGACGCTGGCCAATTGGGTCGCGCCCACGATCCAGGCTCGCTCCGGCAAGGCCGAGTCGCTGAACGACGAGTTCACCTACAAGCTGGATGTGCGCCGCGACCTCGACTTCCTGCCCCGCACCCTGGCGCGCCTCTCAGCCAAGGCCGGTTTCCACCGCCAGGAGAGCCTCGCGAAGAAATGGGGCCTCGGTACGGGCTACCGCCAGACCTACACGGGGGCCCCGCTCACGAGTTCCGCCATGCTGGACACCACCTACTCCGGCTACGCTCCGGGCTTCGGCTTCGGGCCGCAGGAATGGATCAGCACCTACCGGCTCTTCGACGTGTACGCCGCCAATCCGGCGCTTTTCAACGCCAGCAGCGACAGCGATCAGGTGAACAACTGGAACAGCTACGTGAACCAGAACAAGCGGATCACCGACACCGCGGACTCGTGGTACGCGATGATCGACGGCCGGGCCGTCGGAAACCGGCTGTCGTTCGTGGCCGGAGTCCGCCAGGAGCAGTCGCGCCGTCGCGGCCAGGGGCCGTTGACCGACAGCAAGTGGAACTTCCTCAAGCTCGCGAACGGCGAACTCTACCGTGATGCCGCGAATCCCAACGGCGTCAGGATCGACCTCGCGTCCTCGCCGCTCTTCGCCGGCACCCCCGCCGGGACCGCCCTGCGTTCCGCGCTCACGACGGCACGGATCCCGTTCCCGGAGCGCGTCATTCTCAACACGACGCTCGAAGGCCGCCGGCTCCAGCTCAAGCCGCTGCAGCCCGTCAACGCGCGTTCGGACGGGGACCCCTCCTACAGCCTGAACACCGCGTACAACGTGACCGAGCAGTTGGTGGCGAAGGCCGCGTGGTCGCGCACCTTCGGCCGCATCAGCCTCGAGGACGGCACCGCCGGCCTGCTGTCGGGAAACGGCGCGTACGTCATCAATGAGGCCGAGACCGCCGGCGCCGTTCCCGCCGGCACCATCGCCGTGGCCAACCCCTCCCTGAAGCCGTGGGCTTCCTCCAACTGGGATTTCGCGGTCACGTGGTACACGCGGACCGGCGGCAAAGTGGGCGCCTCGTATTACCTGAAGCGCGTCTCGAATTTCCAGGAGAGCGTCACGATCACGGGTTCCGACCCGAACTTCGCCGGAGTGCTGGAATCCCTCGGGTTGGCCGCCGCCGATTACCAGGATTGGAACCTCACCACCTCCGTGAACGGCGTGGGCACCGCCCGCACCACGGGCTGGGAGATCGACGTGAGCCAGGACCTGCGCTTCATCCCGCTCCTGGGCGACTGGGGCCGCCGCTTCCAGACCTTCCTGACCTACTCCCGCCGCAGCCGTTCCGAGAACGGGACCACCCGCCTCACCGCGCGACCCTCGGCCGACGGCACGGCCTCGGGCGGCATGCAATTCGCCGCCGGTCGCTTCCATGCGCTGCTCAAGGCGACCTGGTCCGATCTGAAGTTTGAATCCAACGCCGCCACCGTGACCTATAACGGCGCATCTTACGTGATCGGCACCTACGTTCCCTCGCTCACCAAGGTGGACGCTTCCCTCAACTGGCAGCTCTCGCCCCGCTACACCCTGTTCGCCTCCGGCCGCGACGTGCTCAATCGCGGCAGCCGCAAGGAACGTTTCGACCTCGCCGGACTCTACCCGGCCTACGCCCATTGGGACGATCTCCGCCGGTTCGGCGTGCAGGTCACCGCGGGCGTGCGGGGCAGTTTCTAACCTGCGCATGACCACGCCGTCACGACTCTGCTGCGCGGTGCTAGCGGTGCTCGCCGTAATCGGCATCACCACCGCACGAGCCCAATACCCAGCCGTCTCCAAAGCCATCGGGGCCGAGGCCAGGGAACGGAGGACCGCCGCCGATCGTGATTCCGACGAGGCCTGGGCCCGCGCCCTGCCGGCCGTCGAGGCCGCCGCCCGCTCGGGCAAGCCGTGGCTGCCCGGCGCGGCTGCGCCCTCCGACCTCCCGCAGGCCGCGATCCCCGCCTTCCCGGGGGCCCACGGCGGGGGACGTTTTTCGTTCGGGGGCCGGGGAGGCCGGGTGATCGTCGTCACCTCGCTGGACGACCGCGGGCCGGGCACGCTCCGCGAAGCCCTCGAGTCCGGTGGACCGCGCATCATCCTCTTCAACGTCGCGGGTATCATCCAGCTCAAGTCCCGCATCCGGGTGCGCGCCCCCTACGTGACCCTCTCGGGCGCGACCGCCCCGGGCGACGGCGTCTGCATCGCGGGCGACACCGTCGAGATCGACACCCACGATGTCGTGATCCGCCACCTGCGTTTCCGCCGCGGAGCCACCTGGGTCGGGGACCGGAACGACTCCCTCGGCGGCAACCCGGTCGGCAACGTCATCATCGATCACGTCAGCGCCTCGTGGGGCCTCGACGAGAACATGTCGCTTTACCGCCACATGCATGACCACGACGGCGATCCGGCAACCCCCGAGCTCAAGCTGCCCACCGTCAACATCACCATCCAACACTCGATCTTCAGTGAGGGTCTGAACCCGTTTCACCACGCCTTCGGCAGCACGATCGGCGGCCTGAACTCCACCTTCCACCGCAACCTCTGGGCCAGCAACACGGGGCGCAACCCCAGCGTCGGAATGTACGGCGACTTCACCTTCGTGAATAACGTCCTTTTCAACTGGGTGAACCGGACCGTCGACGGGGGCGACGAACGCAGCTTCTTCAACGTCTACAACAATTGGTACAAACCCGGGCCGGCCACGCCCGCCGGCGCCCCGGTCGCCCACCGCATCCTAAAACCCGAGTCGAAGCGCTCCCGGACCGAGTTCGACATCTTCGGCCGCGCCTACGTCGCCGGAAACGTCGTCGAGGGCCATCCGGCCGTCACCGCTGACAACTGGGCCGGAGGCGTGCAGATCGCCTCGCGCGGTCCCTCGGCGCCCCTGCTGGCCCGGATTCGTGCCGACGCCCCCTTCCCCCATGCGCCCCTTCCGGTGGAGCCAGCCGAGGCCGCGTACACTTCCGTCCTCGCCAACGCCGGAGCCACCCTGCCCCGCCGCGACGCCGTCGACGCCCGAATCGTCGAGTCCGTGCGGACCGGAACAAGCACCGCGCGACCCGGCCCCAGCCTCCGCGAAAGCCTCGGTGGCGTCGGCTACCAGGAACGCACGATCGAGGGGATAGCCGCGCTCGTGCCGCTGGGCATCATCACCCACCCGTCGCAGGTTGGCGGCTATCCCGAGTACCGCGGTCAGCCCTACACCGACACCGACGCCGACGGGCTTCCGGACGCCTGGGAGACAGCCCACGGGCTTGACCCGCTTGATCCGCGGGACGCCACGGCGGACGCAAACGGCGACGGTTACCTTAACGTCGAGGACTTCCTCAACGGACTCGATCCGCGGGCGGCCCGCGTCGACTGGTCTCGTCCGGAAAACAACGTGGACCGCCGCCTCGTGACTCCCCGCGGCTGACGTCAGCCCCCCGAACGGCCGCACGTCCGGGTCAAGCGCGGGGCGTGCCGCGTTCCTGCGGCTTTTTTTCTGGCCCGCGCCTCCACGCCCGCCCCATCAACTGCCCATGGCGATGCGGTTCACGATCCTCGGCAGCGGCAGCTCGGGCAACGCCGCCCTGCTCGTCACCGAGGGCGCCCGCGTGCTCGTCGACGCCGGGTTCTCCGCCCGCAAGCTCGGGCAATTATTGGAGGAGGTCGGCGAATCCATGGCTCGGATCGACGCCATCTTCCTCACCCACGAGCACGGCGACCACACCGGCGCCCTCGAGGGCCTGAAGCGCTTTCCGCACCTCCGCGTCTTCGCCAACGACGGCACGCGCCGCGTCGTCCAGGCCGGGCTGTCGTGGCGCGCCGACTGGCAGGTGTTCGAGACCGGCGCGCGCTTCCGCTTCCGCGACCTTGAGGTCGACACTTTCGCCGTCCCTCACGACGCCCAGGATCCGGTCGGCTTCCGCTTCAGCCACGGCCACGAGGGTGACCTCGTCTCCCCGCGCCGCTCCCTCGCCTGGCTCACCGACCTCGGCCACGCTCCCCTCAACGTCCGCCAGTGCATCCGCGACTGCGATGTCATCGTCGTGGAGTCCAACCACTGCCCGCGGCTGCTGCAGGCCGATACCAAGCGCCCGTGGGCCACCAAGCAGCGCATCTCCGGCCGCCATGGCCACCTCTCCAACGAGGCCGTGCGCGAGCTGCTCGCCGACGTCGCCAGCCCGCGCTGGCGCCACGTCTTCCTCACGCACCTCTCGCGCGACTGCAATTCGCGCGCCGCCGTCGAGGAAGCGCTGGCCGGCGTGCGCACCTCCCTCGGCTCCTGCACTTTCTCCGTCGTCGAGCAGGGCCAGACCACCCCCTGGCTCGAGCTCGCCTGAACGCCACGCGCTTCCCCTTGCGCGGGTGAGCGGCGGCCCGCACGCTGGCAGGGATGTCCGCCGAAACCTTCCGCCGCACGAAGATCATCGCCACCCTCGGCCCGGCCACGGAGGGAGAGGAGGCCCTCGAATCCCTCATCCGCGCCGGCGTCGACGTGATCCGGCTCAATATGGCGCACGCCAGCCATGAGTGGACCCGCCGGATGATCCGGCGCATCCGCGCCGTCGGCGAACGGGCGGGACGCGAGGTGGCGGTGATGATGGACATCAAGGGCCCGGAAATCCGCACCGGCGACCTCTCCGCCCCGTTGGAGCTGCGGGCGGGCGAGGTGTTCGACTTCACCGTGAAGCCCGGCGCCGCCGGCCAAAGCGGTGAGGAGGTGCGCTCGGTCGACGTCAACTACCAGGGTCTCGTGGATGACATCCGGGTCGGCGATGAGGTGCTGGTCGACAACGGCCTGCTGCGGCTGGAGGTGCTGGAGAAGCACGAGGCGCGCATCCGCTGCCGCGTCGTGATCCCGGGTGAGCTGAAGTCGCGACGGCACATCAACCTGCCGGGCGTGAAGGTGAACCTGCCGTCGTTCACCGAGAAGGACCGCGCCGACGCGATCGTGGGCCTCGAGGAGGGGATTGATTTCCTCGCGCTCTCGTTCGTGCGCGCGGCGGCCGACGTGGAGCTGCTGCGCGACTTCCTCACCGAGCGGAAGTCGCGGGTGAAGATCATCGCCAAGATCGAGGATCGCTCCGCGATCGCCAACCTCGCCGGGATCGTCGAGGCCTGCGATGCGCTCATGATCGCGCGCGGCGACCTCGGGATCGAATGCCCGTTCGAGGAATTGCCCGTGATCCAGCGCCGCGCCGTGCGCGCCTGTCTCGCCCAGGGCCGGCCCGTCATCGTCGCCACGCACATGCTCGAGTCGATGATCTCCCAGCCGGTGCCGACCCGCGCCGAGATCACCGACGTCGCGAACGCAGTCTACGAGCTCGCCGACTGCGTGATGCTCTCCGGCGAGACGACCATCGGAAAGTACCCGCTCGAGTGCGTGCGGATGCTCGACACCATCTCGCGCCGCATCGAGCGCGAGACCGCCGAGGCGCCGCCCGAGCCCGCGGTGTTCACCGGCGAACGGATGAAGGTGTTAAACGCCGCCGTCGTCCTCGCGGGCCAGCTGCCGGGCTCGAAGCTCGTCACCTTCACGCGGCACGGCTTCATGGCGCAGGGCATCGCCCAGCTGCGGCCCGCCCACTCGCCGATCTTCGCCTTCACCCCGTCGGTCCAGGTCCTGCGCCAGCTGCGCCTCCTCCGCGCCGTCGAGCCGGTCCTGATGGAGCTCGCGTCGGACCCGAACGCCTCGATCGAGAACGCCCTCTCCCACCTGCGCCGCGCCGGCCGCGTGGCGACCGGCGACAAGATCGTGATCGCCACCGACATCGTCGCCGAGGACCGCCTCGTCGACGCCGTGCAGCTGCGCACGGTGCGGTGACCGACCGGAAAGCGCGCGTCGCCTTGAGCGACAAGGCCACGGAAAACCGGCTGCGCCTCGCCGGCCCGGCCTTCCGGGAAACCGAGAGCGGGCCGCTTCGCTTCAAGCCGCACCTTCCGGCTTCCCCTCCGCCGCGGCGTCCCTCATTTCCTCCGCCATGTCCCCGCTTGCCGACGCCTACCATGCGAAGACGCTCGAGATGCTCGCCCAAGCCCGCGAGCGGAACGCCGCCGCCATCGCGCGGCTCACGCCCGTCCTCGGCGCCAGCATCGCCGGCGGCGGCATGGTCCACACGTTCGGCTCCGGCCACAGCGACATCATCGCCCGCGAGATCGTCGGCCGGGCCGGCGGGCTGGTCTGCATCGGATCGATTCCCGACCCCACCGCCGGCTTCATCGAGAATCTCGTCGGCTACGGCACCGTCCTCGCGGAGCGCTACGACCGCCAGTACGGGCTCCGCCCGGGCGAGGTCGTCATCGTCATCTCCAACTCCGGCAAGAACTCCTCCCCGCTCGAGGTCGCCCACTACGCCAAGCGCAAGGGCTGCGTCGTCGTCGGGCTCTGCTCCGTCGCGATGTCATCCACCGCCCGCACCGTCCACCCCGACGGCCGTAACCTCCACGCGGTCGCCGACCACGTCCTCGACAACGGCGGGGTGCCGGGCGACGCGATCATGCGGGTCAACGATACCGTCTCCAGCGGTCCCACCAGCACGTTCATCGGTTGCTCGCTGCTCAATTGGCTCATGCTTTCGGTGATGGAATGGCTGAACGAACGCGGCCACCCGCTGCCGGTCCTCCGCAGCCAGAACATCCCCGGCGCCATCGAGCACAACCGCGCCGTGGGCGAACGCTACAAGCACCGCCTCAGCAAGCAGCTCGCCTGAGCGGTCGCCCGGGTAGGACCGACGCGGACCATGGACTTCCGGATCGGCATCGACGGCGGCGGCACGAAGACCGAGGGTATTTTGGTCGACCCTTCCGGCACGATCGTCGCCCGCCGGCTCGGTCCGGGCTGCAACCCCAACGTCGCCGGTCCCGACGCCGCGCGACGCATCGTCGAAGGAATCATCACCGAACTCGCCGCCGAGGCGCGCCGGCTCTCAACCGGGGCGGTCGTCGCGCACACGCACGTCTACTCCGCCGGCAACCGCTCTTTCTGGCGCGAAACCGTCGCCGCGTTCGCCGGTTGCGGGAAGACCTTCTCCGCCGACGACTCCCATCCGGTCCTCGAGCTCGCCACCGACGGCCAGCCCGGGGTCGTGCTGCACGGCGGCACCGGTTCGTTCGTCGCCGCCCGCGCGCCCGACGGTGAGGTGCACTACGCCGGTGGGATCGGATGGCGCTTCGGTGACCCGGGCAGCGGCTACGACCTCGGTCGCCGCGCCATCGGCCGCGCGCTCATCGAGTTGCAGGGGTGGTCCGCCCCGACCGCACTCACTCCCTTGGTCCGCACGCACGCCGGCATCGGGCCCATGGCCGACGCCGCCTCGCTCACCCGTCATTTCTACCAGCACGCCGAGCCCAACCAGCTCATCGCCGGTCTCGCCCCCTCCCTCCTACGCCTCGCCGCCGATGGCGACACCGAGGCCCGCCGCATCATCACGGACTCCGCCGGCGAACTGCTGGCGCTCGCGCTGCGTGTCGTGACGCGCCTGTTCCCAGGCATCACGCCCTCGACCCTCACCGCTGGCATCAGCGGCCCGATCCTGACCCACGCCGCGCTGGAACCCTTCTGGTCCACCGGCTGTCCGCTCCGCGTGGCACCGGTCACAGGTACGCCTATCGAGGGCGTGCGTCGCCTGCTCGCCCGAGCGGCGTGACGATGACTCCTCAACGATTCGCCGGAGGCAGGAAGACGTGGCAAACCGGCGAAGGCGCGGACGCGGTGCGGGGAGATGAAGTGAGGGTCCCGGTCTCCGGATCGATCCGCGCGAGCACGATGGCGTCGGATTCCTGATTGCCCATCGCGAGCAGAGTGCCGGTCGGATCGAGGCCGAAATGCCGCGGGGTACGCCCGCCCGTCGGGTGATGCCCGGCGGCGGTCAAGGTGCCCTTTTCCGGGTCGATCCGGAAGATCGAGAGGCTGTCGTGGCCGCGGTTGGAGGCGAACAGCAGTCGGCTGTTCGGGTGAACTTGGATCCCCGCGGTCGTGCTGCGGCCGGTGAAACCGGTGGGCAGCGTGGAAACCGACTGCACCTCCGTCAGCCGGCCACGGTTGGCCTCGTAGGCGAAGGCCGTCACGGTCGAGTCGAGCTCGTTCACCACGTACGCGAAACGTCCGTCCGGACGGAAAACCAAGTGGCGCGGACCGGCTCCGGGTTTGAGCGGTGCGAAGGCCGGTTCATGCGGGGTAAGCGTGCCGCGGTCGGCGTCGAAGCGGTAGATCATGACCCGGTCGATCCCGAGGTCGCAGACGAATAGGAAACGCTCTGCCGGGTCGAGGGTCACGGCATGGGCGTGGGGGCCCTGCTGACGCTGCCGGTTGATGCTGCTCCCGGAATGCTGCTGCACCGAAGTGGGTTCGCTCAGGTGGCCGTCATCCCCGACGCGGATGACGGCGACGTTGCCAGCGGAGTAGTTGGCTACCAATAAGTTGCGTCCCGTGCGATCCAGCGTGAGATGACACGGCGCAGCGCCGCCGGAGGAGGTCTCACTGATCCTACGCAGCTGACCTGAGGCGGGATCGATGGCGAACGACGCGACGGAACCGGCCTTCTGTCCGCTCCAAGTCCCCGATTCGTTGACGGCGAACAGCCGCCGCCGTGCGGGATCCAAGGCGAGAAAGGACGGCTGCGGGAACTCGGCGGCGAGTCCGAGCGGTTCGAGGAACGGTTCGGCCCCGTCGGGCCGGAGCCGGAATAGGTAGATTCCCTTGCTCTTGGGTCCGGTGTAGGTGCCGACGTAAACGAGGGTCTCGGCGGGGCCGACCTCGGCCGATCCAGCAGCGGGTAAGAGGGAGACAAAAGCGACCGCCAGCCGAAGAAGGAGACCTTGAAACGGGAGCTGGGCCGACATGGCCGAAGCTACGTCGCGTGCCTTGGTTCCTGCGGCGCCGTTACCGCTAAGTCAGCCCACCGCCGCCAAAGCCTTCTCCACCGAGATCAGCCTGCCGGTGAAGGCATCGATTCGGACCGTAAGTCCCTCCGATGAAATGGTTTCCAACACGCCGTTTCTTTCCCCGACGATCTTGGCGCAAGGGTCGGAAAGGTCGGGCCATTCCGCGATCCACTGCAGGCGGAAGGCGCCGTCGAGGGCATAGAGATTGGGAAAACCCGGCAGGAGACCGAAGGTATGCTCGCGAACGTAGCAGCGGAAGGGGGTTTGCTGGAATTCCACCACCGCGGTGGCCAACGGGCGGTGACCGACCGACTTCGAGCCTTGGCGGGTGAGCCGGCAGAGGGCGCCATCGATGACGGCGAGGGGTACGGAGTGGACGGTGTTCACGGCTGGGGGGAACGAACAAAACGTGCGCCGGCGGGGTGGGCGACAAAAATTTCAAGCCTCGGCTTGCGGGCGGAATCGCGCGGATCGTAACCTCAAATCGCATGAAAAAAGCCCTCATCACCGGCATCACGGGCCAAGATGGCTCCTATCTGGCTGAACTGTTGCTGGACAAGGGCTACGAAGTGCACGGCGTGATCCGGCGGGCCTCGACGTTCAACACCAGCCGGATCGACCACCTCTACCGCGACCCGCACGTGAACGGCGTGAAGCTGTTCCTGCACTACGGCGACCTGGCCGACTCGGTGCAGATGGTAAAGCTGCTGTACGAGCTCCAGCCCGACGAGGTGTACAACCTGGGCGCCCAGTCGCACGTACGGGTGTCGTTCGACATCCCGGAATACACGGGCGACGTCGACGGACTCGGGGCGCAGCGCATCCTGGAGGCCATTCGGGAAGCGGGGTTGGTGAAGAAGGTGCGGTATTACCAGGCCTCCTCCTCGGAGATGTTCGGCAAGGTGCAGGAGGTGCCGCAGACGGAGAAGACCCCCTTTTGGCCGCGTTCACCGTACGGGTGCGCGAAGGTTTATGCCTATTGGCTGACGGTAAACTACCGCGAGAGCTACCAGCTCCACGCCTCCAACGGCATCCTGTTCAACCACGAGAGCCCGCGGCGGGGAGAGACCTTTGTGACGCGGAAGATCACCCGGGCCGCCACCCGCATCAAACTGGGGCTGCAGGACTCAATCTACCTGGGCAATCTCGACGCCCGCCGCGACTGGGGTTACGCCAAGGAATACGTCGAAATGATGTGGCTGATGCTGCAGCAGGATCAGCCCGACGACTACGTGGTCGCCACCAACGAGACCCATAGCGTGAAGGAGTTTTGCCAGGAGACCTTCGGCCAGCTGGGCCTCGATTGGGAGAAATACGTGAAGTACGACCAGCGTTACGAGCGCCCCGCCGAAGTGGAGCTGCTGATCGGCGACCCCGCCAAGGCCCGGAAGCAGCTCGGTTGGGAACCGAAGGTGCGCTTCAAGGATCTCGTGAAGATCATGGTCGACCACGACCTCGAACTCGCCCGCCGCGAAGCACAGATCGCGAAACTGCCGCGGCTGTGACGAATGTTGCCCACGGAACACACGGAATGCGCGGAAATCTGATGCGCGGAGTGCCGTTTTCTGTGGTTTCCGTGTATTCCGTGGGCCACCTGCCATGAAACTCTATATCGCCGGGCATAACGGGATGGTGGGGGCAGCGCTGGTGCGGCGCTTCCGGGCGGAGCCGGGGGTTGAACTGCTGCTGCGTTCGCGGCGCGAGGTCGACCTCACCAACCAGGCCGCGGTGGATGCGCTGATCGCTAAGGAGAAGCCCGACGCGGTCATCGTCGCGGCGGCCAAGGTGGGCGGCATCCACGCCAACAACACCTATCCGGCCGACTTCATCTACGAGAACCTCGTCATCGCGGCCAACGCCGTCCACGCCGCCTACCGCGCGGGCGTCGGTCGGCTGCTGTTCCTCGGCAGTTCCTGCATCTACCCGAAGCACGCGCCGCAGCCGATGACCGAGGACTGTCTGCTGACCAGCGCGCTGGAGCCGACCAACGAGGCGTACGCGATCGCCAAGATCGCCGGCCTGAAGCTCTGCCAGTATTACCGGAAGCAGCACGGGGTGATGTTCCACTCGGCGATGCCGACGAACCTCTACGGCCCCGCCGACAACTATCACCCGCAAAACTCCCATGTCCTGCCGGCGCTGATCCGCCGTTTCCACGAGGCGAAGGAAG
>JACCDP010505849.1_pt1 | contig 20217 bp, 19 predicted proteins | sample 7445841 | NCBI WGS metagenome assembly JACCDP01 (sample SAMN15323441, study PRJNA562643) | freshwater metagenome | isolation source: river surface water | place: USA:Blue River Watershed | collected 2017-08-17
AAACCGAAATCATTCGGCCAATAGGCGTCTACATAGGTAGTTGCGTCAGCACCATCATTCAAGGCTCCTGCAACCCCCATGTGATCACCAGTGCCGCGCACGAAATTCGCTTGAATTGTTCCCTGGAATTGCTCTTCATCATATCGCACATAATGCCCATCCCATGGATAAATTCTACGCTCGTCAATGTTTTCAGATTTCGGGTCTAAGTTTCCGAGCAAGCCAAGCGCAGCATATTCCCATTCAGCTTCTGTTGGTAGACGATATTTAGGAAGAAGGATTCCATCTTCTAATCGAACCAAACGTTTTCCTTGGTAATAGTTATCTTCATCATTAACAGCATAAACTGGATCATAATTGTTCAGCATATATGGATCACGTGGATAAGATTCTCCTTCCTTAGGTGTAGTAACCTTACCATCTGTGAGCGTATACCCTTTTCCTGAATATTTATAGTTTTTAGGGTCATCCTTTTTAACTGTTCCCGACTCAATATTATACTGACCTGCTAAATAGCTTTCCGTATTGAACATGTTTTCAGGAGCATTTTGAGATTTTTTAGCGTCCTTACTTTCAGGTCCTAAGGTACCTAAATCACCTCCGTCTTCAATTTTATCAGCAAAATGCCATTTGATAATTCCTTGTTCAACAAGAATATATTCGTTAACACGGTCTGTTCTCCATTTACAAAAATCATTGGCTTGAATCCAAGAAACACCAACTACTGGATAATCGCGATATGCAGGGTAACGGAAATAGTACTCCACAAATTTTTCTCGGTAAGAAAGAGGATCTCTCCAACATAAGGTATCAGGAAGTGCTTTCTTATAAATGTGAGGATACGTCTTGTAGTATACGCGCTTCATCCAATATACATACTCTAACCAGTGAAAGTTAGTAACCTCTGTACGGTCCATGTAAAAAGAAGATACAGTAAATCGGTTTGGACGGTTGTTATTATCGTCGAAAACGTCTTCCTCTGTTCTACCCATGGTGAAGGTACCTCCTTCAATCATTACAAGACCGGGACCAGTACGTTGTTCTTCAAAGTCAGCTTTCTCAAAACCACCGTTGTTAATGTTGTTATATTCCCATCCGGTTGAAGTAGAAGTCTCTTTTTGACAACTAGCCAATAATCCCGCTGCAAACAAGGCATAAGAGATTTTTGTGATTATTGAACGTTTCATATGTGTGCTAATTTGGCTCAATTTAAATTCAATTTTATTTAAACGTTACACTTAAAATGAAGGGCAACTAATTTTTCTAAAGTTTTTAGGTTTCTTTCTACACTTAATATCCATTTGGAAAGAAACCTCGTGGGATCCACCCGTAAGACCATTCCCTAATCTAGAAACTGTTAAATCATAACTATATCCGAGACGAAATTTATCAGCCTTAACTCCAACTATAAACACCATGGCATCGCGGTTTCGGTACCAAACGCCAATATTTAGTCGGTCATAGTTTAGGTAACCACCGATATTAAATTCTTGAAACCCATTTTGATATTGATAAATTACAGCAGGCTTTATGGTTGTGCCGTCCGAATACCTTCCCCTTCTACCAATAGGAATGGTACCCCCCATGTGAGCAGTCAATCTCATAGGTAGTTTACTCGTCCCTAAAATCATCGATTCATCAGGTTGATTGATATGATGGGCAGCAAATCCTCCGTAAAAATATTTACTAAAAACAACCATCCCAGCACTGGCATCGAACAAACCTCTTCTTCCCCCCCTAGGAACATCACCAGTTTGGTATATAAACCCTCTTCTAGGGTCTATCATGTCTCCGAAAGTTAGCTTTTCCCAATCTAAATACTTTTGAATGTACGCCGCACGTACTCCGAAGTTAAAAGAAACCTTGCGATTGATTTTTAGGTTGTATGAATAAATACCACCAAGCATGGTAGTAGAAATAGTTCCTTCTGCTTGTTGGTCATACATTGCAATAACACCGACCCCTCCTTTAATATCCTTAACGTATGAATCGAACGCTGCAGAATAGGTAACATAGTTTCCTGTTAACTGCGGCCATTCGTTACGGTAATTCAGCGAGATGCGAGGGCACCCTGTGGTTCCGGCAAGGGCAGGATTCAAATAAATAGGATTCGAGTAAAACTGCGTAAACGTAGGGTCTTGTGACCACAACATACTAGAGGTAAAGACCGTAATAACTAACAAAATAGCCTTACTCATCTTGAGAAATAAGAAAATACGTTTGCGTTTTATCACGAGCGCTTGTACGGGTTTAAGTTAACTTGGTTACAAATATCGTAAATATTTTCAAATAATTAAAACACCTTTCCGTTTTTGATGTTTCCGACTATTTTTGCACTATGAAGTATCCGCGCATCTTGTTTTTTTTTGTTAGTTTTCTTTGGAGTTCTGTCGTAGCGCAGACCATTGATATTCCTTTGCCATGGAAAGCTGCGGTGCCCGTTTCTCTTGGTGAATTTAATTATTTAGTTCCTACTCTTGGAAATGAATTACCTTCGGATGGTATTCCAAGGTATCTTTTTAGGCAGGAATTGAAGTCCATGAATTTTTCTGCTTTAATCAGCTCCTTAGATGCTGTTGATGCTACTTCGGATGAAACTGCCTATTTACAAGAAATTGGCTTTCGTCCCTCCGATTCATTAAGTTATTCACTGAAAGTCACACGGGCTGGTGAAAAAGCGATGTTGAGTTTCTCTTGTTTTCCGTTCTTCTTAGAAAACGGAATTTTAAAAAAATTACGTTCTGTTACAGTAAGTCTAAACCCTAAAGCCCCCTCATCGCTTCAAAAAGACTTTGTTGCGAATTCGGTTTTGGCTCAAGGTGAATGGTATAAAATTGCAATAACCTCGGATGGGATTCATAAAATTGATAAAACCTTGTTAACTGCGCTTGGAATTAATACGAGCGGTTTGAATCCTAACCACATCCATGTATTTGGTAACGGAGAAGGAAGTTTGCCGGAATTAAATTCGACACCCTACACGGATGATTTAGCCCAAAATTCGATTTCTTTGGTTGGTGCGCAGGATGGTTCGTTCGATGATGGTGACTATATACTCTTTTATGGCTATGGACCACATCAATGGTATCCGAACGGTTCAGTAGAATTCGAGCAACGCAGAAATCCGTATTCGGACAAATCCTATTATTTTATTCACATTAATTCTTCGCTTCCCTCGAAGCTTATTAATCAGGTTGATTATTCCACAGGAGTGGAAAGTTTGACGTATACGAGTTATGACTACAGGGATGTCTATGAGAATGATTTAGTGTCACTAGTCGGTGGAGGAAAGCGATGGTATGGTGAATTATTTGATATAGAATTGTCTAAGACATTCACGTTCTCCATCCCCGCAATCGAAGCATCAACTCCAGTTCGTTTTCGTGTGTCACTTGCTTCTAACGCGCTAACATCCGCAGGGACAGCTCAGAAATATTCGGTTAATGGAACCCAAGTTTTCCAAACAACCCTTCCCGTTGCGCCCTATGATTACAACCGTTCTGTCGTTAATTTCACAGCTTCCAATCCAAGTGCTGCACTAAATCTATCCCTTACGGTAAATCGAAACAATGCAACGACACTAACCTATTTGGATCGAATTTTATTGAACGCACGACGAAATTTGACATTTAGCGGGGCTCAGTTTGGATTTCGGAACTTAACAACCCCTGACTCGTCTGTTTTAGTTAAATATCAGTTAAGCAATTTTAATGCGGCAGCTTTTGTTTGGGATCTTTCAGTTCCTCACACGCCACGCAAAGTAATAGGAATACTAAATGGAAGTGTGTTTAATTTTTGGTGCCAAAAATATTACCGTGAATTTGTGGCATCAAATGGAAGTGGTTTCCTTACCCCTTCAGCTGTTGGGAGAATCAATAATCAAAATTTACACGGCTTAAGTCAAGTGGATTATCTAATCGTTACTCCTGCAGCCTTCATTAATCAAGCTGAACGTTTAGCGAATTTACATCGTTCAGAAGGACTGGATGTTCATGTCGTTCTTATCGACCAAGTTTACAACGAATTCAGTTCAGGTGCCCAGGATCCTACAGCTATCCGGAAAATGGCTAAAATGTTTCATGATCGCTCCCTTCAAAACGGAACAAAAATGATTAAATATTTGTGTTTATTTGGCGATGGAACGTATGATCCAAAAGACCGAATTGACAATAACAACAATTTTATTGTTACGTATCAAGTTGATAACAGTGAAAATCATATTTCCGCATTAGTTACTGATGACTATTTCGGAATGTTAGATGATAACGAAGCAATTTATGATTCTGATTTAATTGATATCGGGGTGGGGCGTTTGCTAATAAGCGATGCAACCCAAGCTAAACAACAAGTTGATAAAATTGAACATTACATGAAGAATGGTTCCCAACTGTTCCAATCTGCAAATGCCAATTGTTGTTTAGATGATAATTCTGCCTTAACTTTTGGAGATTGGCGAACAAAGGTGGTTCAGATAGCAGACGATGAGGAAAACGGTTATTTCATTAAAAATGATACGGAACCTCAATATGAAATTCTTAAAGCCAATCACCGTGAGTTAAATGTAGACAAGCTTTATATGGATGCATATACCCAACAAACTTCAGCGGGTGGTCAACGTTATCCGGATGTTTTTGATGCGATTACAGATCGAATAAATCGCGGAACCTTAGTAATGAATTATGTGGGCCATGGCGGTGAGGTTGGTCTTGCTGAAGAGCGTGTGGTAACTATTCCTCAAATACAATCATGGAAAAATATTAATGCCTTAACGCTTTTTGTTTCGGCTACGTGTGAGTTTACAAAATATGACGATCCTTCCCGAATCTCTGCTGGGGAATGGATGTCACTCAATCCCGATGGTGGCGCCATTGCTTTAATGACTACCACGCGTTCTGTGTTTTTTGGAGTTAATTCAAGTGTTGGATTAGCCTTTTATAATAATGCGTTTGTTCGAGATGCAGCCGGAAATCCAAGAACTTTTGGTGAGATTGTAGAGCAAACCAAGAATGTTGCGCTTTCTTCTGATAACAAACGTAGTTTCACCCTTATAGGTGATCCCGCCTTACGATTAGCCATGCCTAGATTAGGGGTAGTTACAGATAGCGTTAATGGAGCCCCCTACATATCAATTGATACATTAAGTGCATTGAGTAAAGTGACCATCAAGGGCCATATCGTCGACGCTAATCAGGCTTTGGTAAGCAATTTTAATGGAACAATAATTCCCTCGGTTTTTGATAAAATTAAAAACAATCAAACCTTGGCACAGGACCCAGGTTCGCCCGTCTTAGATTTTGAATTGCAGCGAAATGTTCTTTACAAAGGAAAAGCGAGTGTGAATAATGGATATTTTGAGTTTAGTTTTATCGTTCCAAAGGATATTGCCTTGAATTATGGACGGGGTAAACTTAGTTATTATGCCTTTTCAAATCAAACCGATGCAATTGGGCTGGATACAACATTTATTATTGGGGGTATTGACCCGAATGGTTTGGTAGATTCCATTGGGCCTGAAATTTCCGCATACCTGAACGATGAGCAATTTATAGACGGGGGTATAAGTAATGAAGAACCTGTGTTGTTCATCAAATTATTTGATGAAAGCGGAATTAATACCGTTGGAAATGGCATTGGTCACGATTTGATGGCAATTCTCGATGAAGAATCAGCCAATCCAATCATTTTGAATGATTACTATACCTCAGACCTTAATACCTATCAATCGGGGCAAGTGAAGTATCCTTTCACTACCTTGGATCCCGGCCAACACACCATAAGCGTAAAAGCATGGGATGTAAATAACAATTCATCCGATGTTAAAATTTCGTTCACCGTACAAGCGGCAGAAACACCATTAGTTAAAAGATTATATAATTATCCAAACCCATTTTCTACCGCTACTGAATTTATGCTTGAGCACAATCAGTCCTGTGATGTGATGGATGTTCAAATTCAGATATACACGATTGGGGGAAGGCTTGTTAAAACAATTCAAAACCAAGTAAATACTCAAGGATTTACCACGAGGGGCTTATTTTGGGATGGCCGAGATGATTACGGTGACCGGCTTGCGAATGGGGTTTATATTTATCGATTACAATACCAAAATAGTGAGGGTAAGCGTGCTGAAGAAACACAAAAATTGGTGATATTAAATTAGTTCATACAATAAAGCACCTCGAATTCCGTATATTAGCGCCTTGTATAAATTTTTATTATGCGGATATTTTTATTTTTTCCTGTACTTTTTATCTCCCAATTGGTGGTTTTCGCTCAAGAAGCCAATCAAAATGACCTGCAATTAAACACCATTACAACAGCTTTGCCTTTTATGGCTATAACGCCAGATTCCCGAGCAGGAGGAATGGGAGAGGCCGGTACCGCGCTTAGTCCAAGTGCTACTTCGGTATATTGGAATACGGCAGGTATAAGTTTTGCAGAAAAGAACAGCGAATTAAGTTTGTCATACACGCCATGGCTTCGTCAATTGACAAATGATATGCACTTATCTTATTTGTCTGGATATTATCGAGTAAACAAAAAACACTCAATTGGAGGTGCATTACGCTACTTTAGTTTAGGAGAAATAACATTTACTGACGCTTCTGGTAATGTCTTGAGAGATGATAAACCCAGTGAATTCGAACTTACAGGAGCATACGCATTCAAGCTGTCGGATAAATTTAGTATTGGGGTCAATGGTAAATTTGCTTATTCAAATTTAACGGGTGGATTAACAGTTGCTGGAGTAATGACAAAGCCGGGAAAGGTTGGTGCAGCAGATCTTTCGTTCGCATATTACAATGACCGTATTAAATTGGGAAAAACATCCGCTACCTATCAATTTGCAGCCACAATCAACAACATTGGAAATAAAGTAGCATATTCCGTATTGGCTAATCGTGATTTTATCCCAATGAATTTGAAAATCGGAAACGCCATTGTGGCAAAATACGATTCGTACAACAGTGTTACCTATTCAATAGATATCCAACGCTTGTTGGTTCCAACGCCTGCATTTTATGATCAAATCGATGGTGAAACTGTTATGCTATCTGGTCGAAGCGGTGACGTGGGTGTTATTAATGGCATGTTGCAATCGTTTTATGATGCGCCCGGAGTTGTTGCTAAGGATGAAAATGGTGATTACATCGTGAATGGAGATGGTACCTATCAAACGGTTAAAGGATCTAAATTGAAAGAAGAACTTTCAGAGATTAACATTGCCGGAGGAATTGAATGGTGGTACAATGAAACATTTGCTGTTCGTTCTGGTGTATTTTATGAGAGTAAAAACAAAGGGAATCGACAATACTTGAATCTCGGGGCAAGTTTGAAATATAATATGTTTGGTATTGATTTCTCTTATTTGGCATCATTAAATGGCCGTCAAAATCCATTGTCTAATACCCTTCGATTCACCTTACGTCTTTATCTTGGCGATAAGCAAGTGAAGGCTGCTGAATAAGCTATGAAATTAAGAATAGGTTTTGGTGTTGATGTCCATCGGTTAGCTTCAGGTATTCCATTAATTGTAGGTGGCTTGAAAATCCCTTCTGATATAGGGTCAGTAGGCCATTCGGATGCAGACGTATTGTTGCATGCCATCTGTGATGCCATCCTCGGGGCTGCTAATTTAAGAGACATTGGCCATCATTTTTCAGATAAGGATCCACAATATAAAGGGATTGATTCTAAAATTCTTTTAGCGAACGTGGTTGATTTAATGAAGAAACACGAATATTCAGTGGTTAATATAGATTCAACGGTAATTCTTGAATATCCCAAGCTCAATCCACACATCCCAGCAATGCAATCAATTATTGCTGAATTGTTAGAGGTGGAAATTGATGCCGTTTCTATCAAAGCTACGACCCATGAACGCGTGGATTCCTTTGGAGAAAGTAAGGCAATAAAAGCATATGCTACGGTGCTACTTCAAAAGTAAGTAAGTAATCGTTCTCAGTTTTTTTACTATCTTTGTTGCGAATGGATAAGCAGGTTATTCTCGATGCGCAACAATTCGATTTAACCCTCACAAGGTTGTGCCACGAGCTTATTGAACAACATTCAGACTTCTCCAATACCGTTTTGATTGGACTTCAGCCCAGAGGAATACATGTAGTGAAGCGATTGAGAGATAAGCTTCATAATATCTTACCTGTCGCACCGGTTTGCGGATCGTTGGATATTACGTTTTATCGCGACGATTTTAGAAGGCGAGAAAAACCTATAATACCCAGTGTAACAAACATCGATTTTAGCATAGAAAATAAGCAGGTAATATTGGTGGATGATGTATTATTTACGGGACGTACGATACGTTCCGGATTAGATGCCCTCTTAACATTCGGACGACCAACAAAGGTCCAATTGTTAGTATTGATTGATCGAAGGTTTAACAGAGATTTGCCGATTCAAGCCGATTATATAGGTAAATCGGTAGATACCTTGTTCCATGAAAAAGTAAAAGTGAGTTGGTTAGAAGGAGATGGAGAAGATAAAGTAGAATTATACATGAAGGATTTGAATGAATAATTTAAGCGTTTCGCACCTTACGGGAATCCGTGATTTAACAACTGAAGATATTGAGATGATCTTCAAAACGGCTGACTCATTTAAAGATGTAATTAACCGTCCAATCAAGAAAGTTCCTTCTTTAAGGGATATAACCATTGCGAATTTATTCTTTGAGAATTCAACGCGAACTCGACTGTCCTTTGAATTAGCGGCTAAAAGACTTTCTGCGGATGTGGTTAATTTTACTGCAGCTAATAGTTCGGTCAAAAAAGGAGAAACGTTAATTGATACGGTAAATAATATCCTTTCGATGAAAGTGGATATGGTTGTGATTCGTCATGCCTCCCCAGGAGCTGCAAGTTTTTTAACTAAACATATTCCGGCCAAAGTAATTAATGCAGGAGATGGAACACATGAACACCCTACGCAAGCCCTACTTGATGCATATTCAATACGTGAGAAATTAGGGACAGTTAAAGGAAAGAAAGTGGCAATCATTGGAGATATCTTGCATTCACGAGTTGCCTTATCAAATATTTATTGCTTGCAGAAACTTGGCGCTGAAGTTATGGTTTGCGGCCCTTCTACGCTGATACCAAAGTATATTGAAAGTCTTGGGGTTAAGGTGTCACATAATTTGCATGAAGCCCTCATGTGGTGCGATGTGGCGAATATGCTTCGCATTCAATTAGAACGACAGGATATTCAGTATTTCCCGAGTTTGCGTGATTATGCGCTTCAATTTGGATTGAACCAAGAGTTGTTAGACAGCTTAGGGAAAGAAATAGTTGTTATGCACCCTGGACCTATTAATAGAGGGGTTGAAATCACTTCTGATGTTGCAGATGGTGATCAAAGTATTATTTTAAATCAGGTTGAAAATGGGGTAGCCATACGAATGGCAGTTATTTATTTGCTTGCTTCGCAAATTGAACGCTGATTTTTGATATATTTGAGCAAATGCCTATTATGAACTTTACAAGTGATGTTCGAAACAATGTGGTCGTGGTGACCTCAATGGTTGAAAAACTAGATACCCATACCGCACCAGATCTTAAGTCAGTTTTTACTTTTGAAAATAAAAATGGACAAAATAAGATATTACTAGACTTAACTAAAACTAAGTTTTGTGATTCTTCGGGTCTTAGTGCAATCTTAGTTGCTAATCGGCTTTGTAAAGACACAAATGGAGCCTTTGCAATCGCAGGTGCTCAGCCTGTGGTGCTGAAAATGATAGAAATCGCACAATTAGATCGCGTGTTTAGGATTTTTCAATCCGTTGAAGAAGCCCTAGCCGATTTTGAATAATTTTAATGCCTTAGTGCTTGGCAGCTCTGCTGCAGTTCCAACAACCGAACGTTCTTGTTCAGCTCAACTAGTTCATTGCAATAACCGTTATATACTTATTGATTGCGGCGAAGGCACGCAACAGCAACTTCGTAGGTTTAATGCCCCATTTCAGCGTATCAATCATATTTTAATTTCTCATTTACATGGGGATCATTTTTATGGTCTACCCGGTCTGCTTGGAACCATGAGTTTATTAGGAAGAACTACAGGCATTCAATTGTATGGACCTCCAGAATTATTGGAAATTCTCACCGTTATATTTAGAGCGAGCGACACTAAACTTACGTTCAATTTTACGTTTATTCCCCTTGAAATGAAATCAAAAGAGGTGATCTATGAGGATGAGGGAATGTGTATGTTTGCTTTTCCACTTAAACATCGAATCAAAACGTTTGGATTTAGTGTAGAAGAAAAATTCCAACGCTTAAAGATTAACAAAAATGCTGTGGAAGGAAGCACCCTAAGTAATGAACATTTAAAGCTCTTAGCGCAAGGGAAGGATTTTCAACGCATCGATGGGTCTTGGGTATTTTATAAGGATTATACCTTTCCTCCACCACCGTCAAGGATTTATAGCTATTGTTCGGACACAAAACCTTTTCCTGCACTTAAATCATACACAGAAGGAACCACTACTTTGTATCATGAAGCTACGTTCTTATCTGATAAATCGGATAGAGCAAAGCAAACCTTTCATTCCACTGCCGCAGAAGCAGCAAGTTTAGCCAGAGAAATTGGTGCACGTAAACTTCTAATGGGTCATTTTTCTTCAAGATATCCAAATACAGACCAACACCTAGTAGAGGCCAAGGAGTGTTTTGAGCATGTAGAAGCTGTTGTCGATGGAGTTACCTATCAAATCGAATAATTACGCGTAATATGTTCGAAAATGGCTTTACTTTGGTACAGAAGCTCTGTATCATCAATGTCATTTACATTTAACCCATATTTAGCTTGTTGAACACTTAAATACCAAGCATTTATTTGATTGGCATCTGATTCATTTTTCATTCCCAATTCGGCTAACAAGGTTTCTTTGGTTTCAAGGGCCATATTTTTATTTAAGCCCAATGCGAGTGCATTAAATATGATTCGCTCAATGTCTGATATGGATCCTTGATTTATTGCATTTTGGAATTGTTCCTTGAGTATTGACCCACTAATTTGGGGGCTAAAGGGTTCTTGCTTGTTGATTTTTGTTTCGCTAATAGATGGATTGATTTGTACCGGTTTCTTACGAAGATAGATCAAACCAATGGTGGCTAGAAATAATACAGACACTAAGGAAAGTATACCCCAAGTGATAAGGTATTTATTTGAAGAAGCGGGTTCTGTAGGTTTGTTTATATTATCCGGTTTAATCACCGTAGTTGTTCCTTTTTTGGTGATAGGGGTGTTCTTTTGAACATCGGTGGATTTGAAACCATCCAATGTAAGCGTAACATAGGCCTCTTTTTCTGGGTTGAAATAACTAATTAATAGGTCATTAATTTCTTTTCTATCGTTATTGGTAGACTGAAGCGTGTAATTATAAATCATTTTACCTTCAGCACCCTGAGCACCAAAAGAATAGGCTTCTGTTAAGGCGGGTTTACCAAATTGAATGAGTCCTTTGCTTAGTTTTAATTTTGGCGCATCAACATTGTGCAAATTACCTTTTCCTGTAAGCACGAGCTCAAGTTTTAATATGTCCCCTTTTTTATCACAAGTCCCACTATACTGGCATTTTGCTTCTAACGAACCCACAAAACCTATAAAAGACTTTGGAGCATTGTTAGGCAATGGTTTAACATTAACATTCGCGCCGGTAGATACCACCGCCAAGCCATCAAAGTGCTGTCGTAAAACCAGTTTGAATGGGTTAATTTGTAATGCTCCACTGCCGGTTGGGAACAGGAGATTTTTATCGTGTGTAATAACATACATCCCTACACCTTTTACGGTTTCTTTACGAGCAGTTAGGTTTTGTGCATTATCCAATGCTTGCTTATCAATACTCTGGTCAATTTTATAGGTTTGATAATCTTCAATACTTGTTGGAGCGAATCGTGAATACACTTTGGCTTGGACGATTAAGGGTTCGCCTTCGTATAATGATGTTTTGTTTACTTCAATTACGCCAAAAGCTAGTTGCTTGAGCTGTTTAGAAGTTATAGTTCCATTGCCGTTATCTACATTTTCCTTTTGAACGGTAACTTGGACCATATTTGATTTGAATACATGCTTACCTCGTTTGACGTAGGCCGGACCAATGCTGAACGTTCCTGTCTTTTTAAAACTTCCATTCTGAGAATAATAACTAATGGTGTTAACGATTCCCGTATTGTAATCAACTTCTTGTTCCATCCCGCTCATTACATCGTATCCTCTGACAAATTCCGAGGGGAAGTTAATGGTGATTTCACCTTCAATATTCGATTTAACCGTGATTATTAACTCATTACCAAGCGTGATTTTCGTTTGGTCAACCTCTAATTTTACAATAGGTTTTTGGGCATGTAAAATGCAAACGATTCCAATTAAAATAAGAGTAAATAGTTTTGTCATTACCAATCTTTATTCGACGAGTTTTTGGATTTAGCCTTACTTATTCCATTGCCCATCTTTCTTCGAGTTTCTCCTTCTTTTCTTGCAAGCTCATCTAATTTTCGTTCTACCTCTTTTTTAGGAAGTTTACTTTGGCTTGATTGTCCGTTTTTATTGGAATTCTTATTGTTGTTATTTCCGCTTTGTGGATCATTTTTTTGCTTTGAATCCGATGGATTTTTATTTTGACTTTTTTTCTTGTTTGGTTTGTTTTTTTGTTCTTGATTTTGCTGTTGACGAATAGCTTCGCTAAGGTTGTACCTTGTTTTATCATTAGAAGGATTCATCCTCAAGGCTTCTTTATAGGCTTTAATAGCCTTTGCGTAGTCACCCTTTTCAAAATATGAATTTCCAAGATTGTGCTTTATTCGGGCCTTTTCAGTCTTGTTCTTTACCGACTTTATTTTTTTTTGATAAAAGTGAATGGCTCCTTTGTAATCTCGTTGACGATACTTTGTTTGAGCAAGTTCTTCGTCAATTCCTCCTTTTGATTTCGCCTTTTCGTATTGTGATTTGTATATACGTTCAGCGTCTGCGTAGTTTTTTTTATGATAAGCTTGGCGGGCTGCGTCAATGGAATCTACCCATTGTTGAGCAAAACCCCAATGAATGATAATTCCAAGAAAAAGAACAAGGTAATGTTTATTCATTCGCTTTAATTCCTTTAACTAAAATCCAACCGCTTAACGAGATCAATGCAAGCAATACGGCGTATTCGTAAATACTAGCCTTGATTTCAAAGTCCAAATTTCGTGATTTTGTTGATTTCGCGTGGTTAATTTCTGTTAATATCGCATCCAAATCTGGATAAGCTTCACTGGTAATTATTGCGGTTCCATTCAGGCGATTAGCTAAATCTTTTATGAAACTAGGATTAGGCGCTGAATTCACGGTGAATCCGTTCGCATCTCTTTTATTTGCTGAATTAGGATCTTGTGGATCCTCTGGAATCGGACCACCATTAGTTGATCCAATTCCAATTCCATAAAATGCAATTTGTTGTTCCCGAATGAAATTATAAATCTCACTTTGCTGATTTTCATGATCTTCACCATCGCTAATCATAAGAATACACTTGGGATCATTATTCTTTGAGAACATTAAGACACTTGTTTCTAATGCTTCAATAATATTCGTTCCTTGATTTGAAATATAGCTGGATTGTATTTCTTCAGTAAACAGTTGTGCGGTCTGATAATCGGAAGTCAAGGGTAATTGAACCATAGCGTCTCCAGCGAATACACAAAGGCCTATTTTTTCACCCGAAAGTTGATTAATTAAGCCGCCAATGGTCCGTTTTGCTACCTCAATCCTGGATTGACCTTGTAAATCCCTAACATTCATGGAATTGGATATATCCAAGCAAATGGCAATTTCTAACGATTTAGATACCCCTCTCACTTTCTTTTTTCCAAATACCGGTTGCGCTAAAGCAATAATGATAAAACATAAACTCAAGGTCAGAAAAAACTGCGATACAGTCGTTATAAATGGGCTTGTTTCTTTATTATATAACGGACTGCCATATTGTTTTTTTAAGGTTTCTTTTATGCGTTGATTTCTATAATAGGCAAGATAGGTGATTGGAATAATCCAAAGCATATATAGATATGCTGGCTTTGTGAAGATTAGTGTTGATTTACCTTGAGGGGTTTGACTAAAATAATAATTGAGTCCACCAAGAATAAGTAAAATCACCCCAATGGATGCGAAACTGTATACTATATATTTCCTCATTTTCATGTTCTTACTCATTTATTTGAGGTAAATATAAAAATGACGTTGCGGTCAAGTAAATCAGCATGAACACTAAGGCCCAGTTTAAAAATGCTTGAGGGGTTGGAGGAGGATCTGCTTGAACTACCTTGTGTGTAATTTTTCGTTTTTCCATCACCTCAATCTGCTCATATATTTTTTTTAGTCCATCATTGTCTGTAGCTCTGAAATACATTCCTCCCGTACTTGTTGCAATTTGTGTTAGCGTTTGCTCATCAATTTCAACCGGCATGTTTTCGTAGATTATTCCCGTTGAAGTCATAATTGGAGTGGGGGCAACGCCATTACTGCCTATGCCTATTGTATACACACAAATATTTTTTTCTTTCGCCAATAGCGCGGCATCCATAGGGCTAATATCGCCGGAATTATTACTTCCATCCGTGAGTAAAATAATTACTTTAGATTTTAATTCATCATTTCTAAGTTGCACAACGGCTGTACCTAATCCTGTTCCGATGGCAGTTCCCGGTTCCATTTCCATTCCATCTGCTTTAGTTAGCTGCGCAATTAAAATGGGGTAATCAAGCGTTGGGGGGCAACTTGTAAATGCTTCTCCCGCATATTGTACCAACCCTATTTTATCACCATTTCGGCCATTAATAAAATCTATCGCAACTTCTTTCGCAGCCTCCAAGCGATTAGGTTTAAAGTCTGTTGCATACATTGACATAGAAACATCCATTGCTAGCATGATGTCGATTCCAAATTTATTTTCTTCATGCTTTTGGTCGCTTTGCTGCCATGAATAGGGTTTAGCCATAGCAATAATCAGCAAGGTGAGTGCGGCAGCAGGAAGCAATACAATACAGAAGCGAAATAGAGATAAGAAATTAAATTTACTTCCATTTAAGTGTTGAATAGTACCGTTATACTTCCAATCCCCACCACGTCGACGGTCCAAGAAATATAACCAACCCACGACGATTGGAACAAGCAATAAAGCCCAAAACCAAGTTGGTTCTAAGTACTCATATTGGGTTATATTTAAATTCCAACGATTAAACATGGGATGTTTCTACAGGGCTGCTGATAATTACTACTTCTTTCGACCATTCAATTAATTTTTCATGGTCACTCGCGGGAAGTTCGCTATTGGCGAATTTCACTGCGTCTACTTCTTTAAAAATTAGGCTTATCTGAGTAATGAGGTATTCATCTAATTTTAGTGCCTTAAGTAGCAAGATGGTTTCAAAGGTTGTTCGTTCCAATAAATTTATATTGTAACGGGATGACAAGTACCAGCGAAGAATAAAACTTAATTCCGTGTAATGGAGTTTCTGGTCTGTGCTCCATTGCTGCTTTGCAACTAATTTTTCAATGGATTGAAGGGTCTGCTGCTTCAACGTCAAGGATTCGGGTTCGATCGGTGAACCCTTAGTCCTTTTCTTATAAACTACAATGAATAATACTATGAATAATAAGAGTAATGGGATCCACCAATATTTGGATAAAACTTCTGTCCATACGAGCTCTTTTTTAAAGGGTGTATTTGATTCGTTAATGTCGTAAATACGCACTCCTTTTTTAGCTGGAACAAAGGTGGATTGTACAAGGATTGATGTAAAATAGCTCATTTGACTATCCATGGAATAGGGTAGTGGCTGGAGGACAAGGGTGCCGGTGTCCCAGGGGATTAATTTAAAATTGGCGCGCCATAGCTTAGATCCGCCCGCATCGATTATGGTGTCGCTATAGCTCAATATTTCCAAATCCTTAAATTCCGTTCCCTTTAAATTGGATTTAGCGGAAATTCGGTTGCAAGGAAAATATCCCAGGGGTGGATTAAACGCTATGTCCTGATTCTTTAGTAGACTTAATTCGTATTGAACTTCAAGGATTCCGCCGACAGTTATTTCTTTACTTGAAACATAGGTGTTGGGTTCTTGAGCCACGGTGAGCGACGGTGCAGAAATTAAGGCAACAAATAGAACGAGTTGTTTCATTTTCGTTGGTTAAAAAATGCAGTTAAGGGTTCTATGATCGATGTATTGGTTTGTAAATTTATTAAAGGTATGCCCCGTGTTTTTAAGTCGTGTTCTACTTTTTCTTCATGTGCAAGAAAGTTCGATTTAAAGGCTCGTTTGAAATACTGAGAAAATCCATTAACCCATTCGGTTTTACCGGTTTCGGGGTTAACTACTTGATAAATAGCAGGAATTCGCAGTTCTTTTTCACTTGGGTCATTGATTTTCACGCCAATTAAGTCATGATATTTTTTTGTTAAGTATAATTCATCTAGGTTGAGTGATTCATCCACAAAATCAGTGACTAAAAAACAAATTGCACGTTTTTTTTGGGTCTGTCGAAGCGCTTTTAATGGTGCGCTTAGCGTTGTGCCTTTATGAACGGGGTTGAACGCAATGAGGCGGTCAATCATATACAAGATGTGTTCCCGTCCTTTTTTTGGTGGGATATAGCATTCTACATCATTAGAGAAGAAAATAGCCCCCGTTTTGTCATTGTTAACCAGGGCAGAAAAGGCGATGGTGGCTAAAAATTCTACGGCTTTTTCAATTTTAGAATGGTGGTCTGTGCCATAATAAAACGAAGCAGACACATCAATTAATACCATTACGGATAATTCGCGTTCCTCCTCAAATACTTTTACGTAGGGTGTGTTATATCGAGCGGTGACATTCCAATCTATGGTACGTATTTCATCTCCATATTGGTAATCGCGAACCTCGGCAAAAGACATACCTCGTCCTTTGAATGCCGTTTTATATTGACCTGAATATAAATCTCTTCGGAGTCCTTTGGTGGCTATTTCAATCGTTCGAATCCGTTTCAGTATTTCTTCTCTGTTCATGAATTAAGGAACTTCGATGCGAGAAACAAGTTGTTGAATTAGGTCGTCGGATTTCAAATTAGCCACTTCTGCTTCATAGGTAAGACCAATTCGATGTTTTAGTACATCCGAGGCCATGGCTTGTACATCATCTGGAATAACGAATGCACGTCCTTTAAGAAATGCGTGGGCTTTAGCAGCCATTGCAAGGTTGATACTCCCTCTGGGTGAGGCCCCAAAAGACAGGTAATTTGCTAGGTCACCTGCGCCATATTCCGCAGGGTTTCTGGTTGCAAATATCAAAGATACAATGTACCGTTCAATTTTATCGTCCATGTATATTTGTTCCACAAGGGATCTCATCCGTTCGATGTCAACCAAGGATAGGACAGGATTCACCTTCAAATTCGAAGTGGGGTTAATATGGTTTCGAATAATTAATAATTCTTCCTCTTTGGATGGATATCCGATATTGACTTTAAGCATAAATCGGTCTACTTGTGCTTCTGGTAGCGGATAGGTGCCTTCTTGTTCAATTGGATTTTGAGTAGCCATTACAAGAAATGGAGAGGGCAACATAAAGGTTTCATCGCCTATAGTTACTTGTCTTTCCTGCATGGCTTCCAATAAGGCGCTTTGAACTTTGGCCGGAGCTCTGTTTATTTCATCTGCTAGGACAAAAGATGCAAAGACTGGTCCTCTTTTTACAACGAATTTTTCTGCTTTTTGCTGATAGATTTGCGTGCCGGTTAAATCCGCTGGAAGTAAGTCTGGAGTGAACTGAATTCTATTAAATGTTCCATCAACTGCATCGGATAATGTTTTTATAGCAAGCGTTTTAGCCAACCCTGGAACCCCTTCCAGTAGAATATGCCCATTGGATAATAAAGCAATGATTAGACGGTCAATTAGTTGGTGCTGTCCGACAATTTTTTTTGAAATTTCGTTTTTAAGAATCGACAATACTTGATGCTCAAGTGCAATTTTTTCGGCAATTTGCCGTAATTGTTCTGTTCGATGCATTTCTTGATTTACATTATTTTCCATTTGAGTCTTTTTTCCGAGCCTAAAATTGGCACTATTTGGATGCTTTCCTTTATTTTTCCTTGTTAATTCTTGTTAATCAATTATCCTATGAGTAATCGTCATTGCCGAGAATGTAATGAAGTCCTAAATGGACGAAAAGACCAGAAATTCTGTTCTGATTATTGTCGTAACACCTTCAATAATCGGTTGAATGAAGATAGTAACGCGACCGTTCGTAAAGTCAATCGAATTTTGCGTAAAAATCGTAGAATTCTGGAGGAGCTTTTTTTAAATAAACAATGTGTTAAGCCAACAATTGAACTTATTGAAATGGGCTACAACTTTAATTATCACACGAATTTATTTCAAACACAAAAAGGGGACACCTATTATTTTTGTTATGAACTAGGGTATTTAAAGCAACAGAATAATCGGTGTGTTATTGTTGAGAAATCCCGATACATCAATTAATTATTGTGCTTTCCTTTTACTTTTGGAATTCGGAAGTAGTCGCTGTCATGTTTAGGGCCGTTTTTCAAGGCCTCATTTATTGAAATTTCCAAATGCGCTTCGTCTACTCTTAATCGATTTACCTCATCTGTCATGAACACGAGTGGTTCCACATTCGTTGTATCTAAGGTGTTTAATTGATTCATGAATCCAATGATTTTCTCTAAATCCTTTTTCAATGCCTCCCTGTTATCGCCTTCAAAAGAAAGTTTGGCTAAATTACTGAGGTGATTAATCAGGTTATCGTCTATGTTCATGTCGTAAAGTTAGTAAAGTTCAGGATGCGCCTCCTCTAGTGGTTTTGAAATAATTTGAAAACAATGTGCTTTTAATTCTTCAACGGTCATTGATTCCACTTGATCAATAGTAACAAGTGGATGTAAATGAACTACAGCTAAGCCGGGGTGAGCGGGCCCGAACCAATCCAGTGGATCTGAAAACAATTTCCAATTATTCATGAAAGTGATAGGAAATATTGGTGCGTTAAGTTCTTTCGCTAATTTAAACGCTCCCCCTTTAAAAGCAACCATTTTCGGCAAATCTATTTCAGGAAAGGTTCCTTCCGGAAAAATTGCGAGTGAAAACCCTTGTTGATACGCTTTTATTGCACCTAAATATGCTCTTCCTGCCTTTGATTTATCATTTCGATAAACGGGTACATTCATGCTTTTGAAATACGTACTAACGAGTGGATATCCCAAAATTTCACTTTTACCTAAAAACATAAACTGATGCTGAGGTACAATCGAATACATGAAGAAAATATCCAAGTAAGATGTGTGATTTGCAACAATGATATAGGGGCCTTTTGGCATTTCACTGTGTCTAATTTTCTTAATAGGATACAAACAAAAGACGCGTATCATATAGCTCCAGAATATGAAGAGATAGAAGCTGTAATTCTTGGTTCTTGGGGATTGTATAATGACAAGGAAAAATGGATAAAGTAAAATCGCAAAGAAAAAGAATACGATAGCGATATATACTTTCCAAAGAAGCGACAGAATTCCCAAAAATATTCGCATGCTCAAAAGTAAGGAATTAACTTGATTTCGTGAATTTATCTACTGATTTGTTATTTTTGTAGAAATAAACGATGCCAAGAGTTTTAACAGGAATACAAAGTACGGGCACCCCGCATTTAGGTAATATATTAGGGGCTATTTTGCCCGCAATTCAAATGTCTGAAATTCCAGGCAATGATTCGTTTTTGTTTATCGCTGATTTACATTCTTTAACCCAAGTCAAGGACCCTAATACCTTAAAGAATAATACCTTGTCAACCGCAGCAACTTGGTTGGCTTGTGGTCTTAATCCCGATAAGGTAGTTTTTTACAGGCAAAGTGATATACCCCAGGTTACGGAACTCATGTGGTATTTACTTACGTTTTTTCCTTATCAACGGCTTACTTTAGCACATAGCTTTAAGGATAAAGCGGATCGTTTAGCAGATGTGAATGGTGGGTTATTTACCTATCCAATGTTAATGGCTGCGGATATTTTGTTGTACGCTGCCAATCAAGTTCCTGTTGGAAAAGATCAGTTGCAACATTTGGAATTTACAAGAGATGTAGCTGCTCGATTTAACGCCAAGATGGGCGACATTTTTGTTTTACCGGATGAGCATATCAATGAGGAAACAAAGTTGATTCCTGGAA
>JACCDP010739921.1_pt1 | contig 20215 bp, 18 predicted proteins | sample 7445841 | NCBI WGS metagenome assembly JACCDP01 (sample SAMN15323441, study PRJNA562643) | freshwater metagenome | isolation source: river surface water | place: USA:Blue River Watershed | collected 2017-08-17
GGGTAATGACTGCATCGGGTCCATATTTTTGGGCAACTTCCCAACAAATAATTGCACTCAGATAATGTAAGAGATATGAACCACCCCAAAAGTCAAGAAACTTACGTGAAGCTTTAATAAATTCCTGCACGGGGGAAAAAGTAAGGATTAATAAATAAGGATGGGTTTCTGTTTCACCTGGTTGCCAAGTTTGGGGATACATTGCCCCAACTAAAGCTGCAACTGTACTATTATAACTATGGTGAGAACAGTCTGGTAAAATAGAATGAGCAGGGGTTAAAAGTCCGATGTTATGTGATGCTAACAATTGAGGATAAAACCGCCAACACCACCAATATAATTTAGCTATTTTCTCATCTTGGTCTATATCTGTTTGTTGGGAAATACGCTGCCACGCAGTTTGAATTTCTGCTGCTATTGCCTCTAATGACAAGTTTTGAGGATAATTAATTATTTGTTCTTGTCCACTGAGAGGATGTCTTAATTCTATTGTATCGCTGTTATTTTCAACTGCCTTTAAATTCACCCGGTCTGAAGAACTGCTAATAGCTGCGGCTATATGTCCTTGAGTTTCCCACCATTGAGATAATGCGTCAATATCTGCTTGAAAAACTTCGAGATGTTGACAGATAAATTCTGTATTTGGAGAATTTTCAGTAATAGTACGTAACAAAGCGTAAAGTTTGCGGTGATGAAAGTTCATATTTTACCTGGTATTTTTTGCTTGTATTGGGTAATAGAGGTCTTTATCTGCCGATTTTGATAATTTTGTATAGGACTTACGCACAAGTCACGGAATAATGAACCACGTTCGCGTAGCGTCCCGTAGGGATAGAAACGAAGAACACGAAGGAAATAGGGTTTGAGAGATATTTTGCGTAAGTCCTGTTGTACTGTGGTTGGTTAGCCTTGAATGTAGTTTTTAACAATTTGTATAATTAAGTACAAGTTACACCATAGCATAAAAGTATCTAAGCTGTGCTAATTTGACGCGACCAACAAAATAAAAAGTTGTAACGTTTGGTAATGAATTTGTTGCAATTGGTAATTTTAGGTAATGAAAATTTGGGAATCTTCAAGGTATTTTTTCGTGATTCGCGTTAAGTATTATTAAGGATTAGTAATTTAGCCTAGTATATATTTAGTGATTTTTAACCATTACTTTTATGTCTCCAATTTGTCATTGTCTTATCGGTCTTCCCGGTTCTGGAAAGTCAGCTTTTGCTCGTCAGTGGGTGGAATATGATCCCAATTGTGTAATAATCTCTACAGATGCAATTCGGGATGAGTTGTTTGGTGATGAAAGTATACAAGGTGATTGGAATTTAATTGAACAGGAGGTATTGAATAGAGTTAAAATTGCTGTTGCTTCTGGTCGTTCTGTTATTTATGATGCTACAAATGTCAAGCGATCGCAACGTATGGATATATTACAAAAGTTTGCTGGTGTGGGTGCAGAAACTTGGATGGCTTGGTATTTGAAAACTCCGCTTATAGAATGTTACCGCAGAAATGAACAGCGACAACGGCAAGTTGGTAAAAATATCATTGAGAGTTTTGAAAAGTCGTTAAGAGACTGTGAACCTATTGAAGCTGAGGGTTTTGCTAAAGTAAATGTTGTGGCAATGGTAAATGGCAAACATGACTTTTCTCTAGTTGAAAAACAAATTAAAAGTTTACCTCGTTCTATTGTTAATCGTCGTAATTGTAGCCAGAAGAAAACCTTACATCAGTATTCTGGTTTAATGGATTTTGAACGATTAATGTATTTGATTTCGTTAATTATTAAATTCCCTGGTTTGGGTTTACTCCATGAGACTAACCCTCAACTTTTACAAAAGTTAGTTGGTAATGTTCAACCTATTACAGATTCTTTAGATGAAATATCTGCATTAATGTCCCGTCAATATCATCCTATTTATGCTCAACCCGAAGCTTTAGCTAATGATTTGGAGTGGTTAGAAAAAAATGGGATTCTTAATGAACAAGGGTTAGCATCAAAAATTTCGGTTGGTGACTATACAGGAGATATTAATAAATTTGAGGCACATACCTATTCTGATAGTGATGCGTTTTTAAGATTAATGACAATTATTCGCTGTCTGGTGCATTCCCCTTGTTTTCGCTATGAGGAAGACGAGGATAAAACAGTTCAAGAAATATTTTTTGAAAGCTTGAAAGAATATATTGTTGGTTTTAGTCAAGATACACTGCGTAAAGATATCCAAAGAGTTTTGCACCCCTATAAAATTTTACCTAATCATACTATGAAACGTGCTTATTTTATTGGCAATGCAATTTTAAATAAACATGAACTTGTACAAGTTTATAAAGTTTTTCGTTCTCATGCTAAAGATTTAGATGATCCTATTGCTTTATCTATTTATGAAGGGATTGAGAAAAAGTTAGAATTAAGTCAAATATTGCGTCCTAAGAAAATTAAAAAATCGGATTCTCAAGAGTCTGGTGAATCAGAGTCTCAGGATTCTACTAAACCCGATTCTGAGGACTGTACTTATGATTACCCAGTGAGAGCGATCGCTAATAGTCCTGGTATTGATCTGGAGAAATTACAACCCGGAGCAGCTTACAAGAAACTAGATCAACTTACCGAAGCTATTTTATCAGGTCAATTATTAGAACTTGTCCGATTTGCACACACAGGCCGTCATCTTAATGACCCCCATCTTAACCAACTATTCCAAGTTTGGCCTTTACAAATTGTATTTTCTAAAATAGGTTGGTATTTAGGCTACGAAACCAAAGGTGGAACTGCTGATAAATTGTTTAGGTTTGAGCGATTAGATCGTTTCTATATTGATCGGTTCTTGTCAGAAAACCGCGACATAAAAGAACAGAAAGCCGCTTTATCTAAATTAGAGAAATTATATCAATCCAGCTATAGCTTATTTTTAGGTAATAGCGTTGAGGAACAGCAGAAGTATTTAAATCCTAAACAACGCTCTTCTGTAGAAATCAAAGTAGAAATATGGTGTCAAGAAAGCATTTTTAATTTTCTGAGTGAAAGAACCAAGCGATTACCTAATAATCAAATTAAATTCTCAACGCGATCAGGAAAAAGAATTTCAGAAGGGGAGACGATATTTGTTTTACCACCAACTGGTGATCCTAAGTATCCTTATCGTTGCCAACTGACTTTACCCTGTTGGACTATTGAGGATATAGACCTCAGACGTTGGATTATTGGTTTTGGAGATAAGGTTAAGGTTGTGCAACCATCGGAGATTCGGGAACAAATTAAGTTAATGGGGGATGGGATTAGTAAGCTATATCAGTAGTTTTGGCAGTTGTTAAAATTGGTTCTTCCGTACCTGTTATGCCAAATATGAGTTTATTTACCGCATAACCCATATAAATAAAGGGTTTCATTGTTTTTAATACCAAATTGATGTCAAATTAACCGATGAATTCAGATGAAATCCTTGCCATATAAGGATTTTAGGGTTTGGCAAAATAATTTAGCATAAGAAGTACGGAAGAGCCTTGAAATTTAGGCGTTGCTGAATCAAGGTATGAAAATAAAAATCTAATAATCTGAAGTATTGGCCATGTAATAGTTTAGCGATCGCCAATAAATAAAAATCATACCCGAAATCAGCAACGCCCATGATTTTAAATCCTGGTTCGTTGTTCTTTATTTCCCAAATAACCAAATAGATTGTGTGTTGATCATTACTAATGATAGCAATATCTTGAAATTCTAGATTACTTAGATCAGGAATATAATCTCCCTCTAAGTTAAGATTGCAAACATTAAAAGGAGAACCCATTCTTATCTCTCGGCAATTTAAAAATGGGTTTGCGATCCCCAAAATGCACGGTTTTTCAGGTATACCCTTGAAAAATCTTGCACTTTATTTCCTTTTGTTCAGCCTCAAACCTTTGATTTATCTAGGTTTTATATTTGTTCAGCAAGCCCTACTTAAATACTTTTTTAGTACAAAATTACTTATTGCCGAACTCATCACTCAACTCATAAATTCCACTTCGCAACTCATAACTCAACTCACATACCCCCCTGAAATCATAGAAATAGGTGACTGGTGATCAAGTTTTCATCTAATCCTGTACATCCTTAAATCCTGGACATCCTGATTCTGACAATCCTTAAATTATCAAATCCTAAAAATCATGATTCTGACAATCCTTAAATCATCAAATCCTAAAAATCATGATTCAAACAATCATCCTGTACATCCTCAAATCCTGGACATCCTGATTCTGACAATTATCCAAAATCTAAAATCCGATGACTTTTACCATCGAAGAATTGAGATTCGCATGGTTGCAAGTGAGATCAGGAACAAAAAATGCTGGTGTAGATGGTATTACCTTGGATTTTTTTGCCAGTATGGTTAACGACCAACTGCAAATTCTCCAACGTCAACTACAACAACAACTCTATCACGCCTATCCAGCTAAAGGGTTTTATATACCAAAAAAAAGCGGTGGTAAACGCTTAATTGGTATTCCTACAGTCCGGGATAGAATTGTCCAGCGTTTACTACTAGAAGAAATGTATTTCCCCTTGGAAGATACCTTTCTTGATTGTAGTTATGCTTACCGTCCTGGTCGCAACATTCAGCAAGCTGTACAACACCTTTTTTCCTATTACCAACAGCGTCCCACTTGGATTATTAAAGCTGATATTCAGCAGTTTTTTGACAATCTTTGTTGGGCGTTACTGTTCACTGATTTGGAGGAATTAAAACTAGAATCTCAGGTTTTGGAACTTCTAGACCAGCAAATTAAAGCTGGTGTTGTCGTAGCTGGTAAAACCATTTTTTCTGGTAAAGGAGTTTTACAAGGTGCGGTGTTATCTGGGGCTTTGGCTAATCTTTACCTGACGGAATTTGACCGTTTATGTCTGAGTCATGGGATTAATTTGGTGCGTTATGGTGATGATTTTGCTATTGCTTGTGAGAGTTGGTTACAAGCTAACCGCATTCTTGACCAAATTACCAAATGGTTAGGTAGTTTATATCTTTCTTTGCAACCGGAAAAAACTCAAATTTATGCCCCTGATGATGAGTTTACTTTCTTAGGTTATCGCTTTGTTAATGGTGGAGTTTATGCACCGCCACCACCAGAAATTAAAAATGGTCAATGGGTGGTTAATGATTCTGGTACTCCTTATTTTCGCCTGAATCAACGCCCAGCGAAAAAAGTTTCCCATCCGCCCAAGGCTTGCAGTATTGTTCAGCCTGTAAAAATTGTTTCTGCCCCGATTTCTCATTATTGGATTAACGAAATGAGTACACTTTATGTCACTGACCAAGGCGCGTATTTGAATGTTTACCACCAGCAGTTTCAAGTGCTTTATAAAGGGGAATTAAAATTAAAAATTCCTGTTACTCGTGTTAGTCACATTGTTTTATTTGGTTGTTGTAATTTATCGCATGGGGCGGTTTCTTGTGCTTTAAGAAGTCGTATTCCGGTGATGTATCTTTCTCAAAAAGGTAAGTATTTTGGTAGGTTGGAAACCGAGGGACAAGCAAAGGTAGAATATTTAGCCCGTCAGGTGGAATGTTGTCGAGATATTCAGTTTACCAGGAAACAAGCTGAGGCGATCGTTTTGGCGAAGCTGCATAATTCTCGTATTCTCTTGATGCGCTTAAATCGTCGTCGTCCTACGGATATGGCTACCCAAGCTATTGATACTATTGAAATGTTGATGGACAGGTTAGCTTTTGCAGAAAATATAGATGCGCTGCGGGGGTATGAAGGGAAAGCTGCTACTGTTTATTTTCAAGCTTTGGGTTCTTTGTTTACTGGCTATTTTGCTTTTGACAAACGTACTAAACGTCCACCCACTGACCCAATTAATAGTTTGCTCAGTTTGGGTTATACTTTATTAAGTCAGCAGGTTTATTCTTTTGTCCAAGCTGTAGGTTTGCATACTCACTTTGGTAATTTGCACGTTCCTCGTGATAATCATCCTGCTTTGGTATCTGATTTAATGGAGGAATTTCGCGCCCAAATAGTGGATTCTTTTGTGAGTTATTTGGTGAATAAGAAAATTTTAACTCCCGAAGATTTTACACCACCTGATGAACGTGGTGGTGTATACTTACATCCAGATGCTTTGAAGAAGTTTCTCAAGCATTGGGAGGAAAAGTTACAAACTGAAATCACCCATCCCCACACGGGTTATAAGGTTGTTTATCGTCGCTGTATTGAGTTACAGGTACGAGAATACATTGCTTGTTTGATGGGTGAGGTGGAAGTTTACCGCCCTATGGTTTGGGAAAAGTAACACTATGATACCATTCGTGGGATAGACACAATGGCTGAAACCCTGATTCTTTCGTTCTATCCCACGAATAACTCTCCTAGTAAGGGTTTGAGGTTGGTTGAAATAGCACTTATTGATAATAATTATCAATTATTTGGGGTAAAATTTGCATCCCACGAAAAAGTGTTGTAGGATTGTCTCAGGGTAAGGCTTTCAAGCTGTAGCCTTTTGGCTTCTATGAAGTCGAATAAAAATGGAAACGGCCCCCACAAAAAACTGGGCTGTAATATGCTCACCAAACTTTTGGCTTCTATGAAGTCGAATAAAAATGGAAACTGGCCCGCACCTCCGCAAATTTTTACTAAATCAGCCCTTTTGGCTTCTATGAAGTCGAATAAAAATGGAAACTTAATGCTAGGGCGTCAAAGTCCTCGCGCAACTCCCACTTTTGGCTTCTATGAAGTCGAATAAAAATGGAAACTTTTTTATCCATCTGTGGCGCTTTCGCCTGAGATGGAATGCTTTTGGCTTCTATGAAGTCGAATAAAAATGGAAACAACTCATCCCGATTAAAACGAATTGTCCAGTGGACGACTTTTGGCTTCTATGAAGTCGAATAAAAATGGAAACTTTTCCCCTCCCCATTATAATGGTTATCCCAAGAGATGAGACTTTTGGCTTCTATGAAGTCGAATAAAAATGGAAACTCCAGTGTTGTTGCTGGTAGAAAAGTTGAAAGAGTTGTCTTTTGGCTTCTATGAAGTCGAATAAAAATGGAAACTAGGGCGTGATTCCCCATAGGAGGTGTTGAACTTTTGGCTTCTATGAAGTCGAATAAAAATGGAAACTGCTGGGGGGGTGCCACCGCAATCAACCCCGTCGCCGCAACTTTTGGCTTCTATGAAGTCGAATAAAAATGGAAACTAGAATTGCCTACCTTGCGCGCAATTCCGTTGCTTTCACTTTTGGCTTCTATGAAGTCGAATAAAAATGGAAACTTACACTCCCACCACCTCCGCCAGTGCCAGTAGCGTTGGAGTTCTTTTGGCTTCTATGAAGTCGAATAAAAATGGAAACAGTTCTCAAGCTCTTTAAGAGCCCGGAAGTTTAAACCTTTTGGCTTCTATGAAGTCGAATAAAAATGGAAAGTTGCCCAGATGCGGTGTTGAAAATCCACAGGGTTGTCTTTTGGCTTCTATGAAGTCGAATAAAAATGGAAAGGATTGGTGGAATCGCCAAAGCAGAATCAAAACAATCTTTTGGCTTCTATGAAGTCGAATAAAAATGGAAAGGTTAATTTTTGCCATTTCTACCAACCCCGGTCCTGCTTTTGGCTTCTATGAAGTCGAATAAAAATGGAAAGAAAGCTGCATTTCCGTTAAACTTTACCTCTTCACTGGGCTTTTGGCTTCTATGAAGTCGAATAAAAATGGAAACGTTGAAAACCTTGGTGGTAAATTTCGTAGTCTACTCCCCTTTTGGCTTCTATGAAGTCGAATAAAAATGGAAACCTTTAAAGTTTACATTACCCCCGCTGCCAGTGGCGTTGGCTTTTGGCTTCTATGAAGTCGAATAAAAATGGAAACGAAGGTAAGACCATCTTTATCTTTTTGCTCAAAAATGACCCTTTTGGCTTCTATGAAGTCGAATAAAAATGGAAACCGTTAGTGCTTGTTCCAGCACTAACGTGTTTAAAACTTTTGGCTTCTATGAAGTCGAATAAAAATGGAAACGTAAATGCCCCAAGAACTCCCGTCGGATGTGCCAGAGACTTTTGGCTTCTATGAAGTCGAATAAAAATGGAAACGTGGGAATAGCTAACATAAATTAGTTATTCTCTATTTTGTATGAAAAAAACAATCAACCGTTTAAGCTATAAAAGCTTGAAAAAACTAAATAAAATAAAAATACCCGGATATTACAAAATTAATACCGGGTATTTTGCAAGTGTTAATTAACTAAACGCAGGTGTTTCCATTTTTATTCAACTTCACAAGAAGCCTGTCAATTCAAAGTTTTATTAGTCAGGGATTTTTTGACAATTGGTGCATTAAAAATGATTGCAAAAACAATCCTTTTATTCGCTTGACGTAACACTTGCAAATATGCAACAGCATCGTCACGGCGACGAAATCTAGCCACAATCATAGATTCTTGATTAGCCAGATAACGTACAATACACCACGGATGCAACTGCTCAGAATAAGTCATATTATCCTCCTGACAAGTGCAGTAAGATGCCCCTGTTTTTGACTTTGAATTGACAAGCTTACTGTAAGTCAGGAGGTAATTGATAAGACAGACCAAGATGATATTGACAATTAGAGTTTAATGTGCATTGCTGGGAGTAAAATTTGCAAAACTTGGTCAGGGATTTCCTCAAAATGCTCTAGCATAAAATCCATTAGTGCTAAGTGACGCAAATCATTAAAATGAGGATGACGTTGCAATTTTCCTTGTTTAAACCAACCTCTGACAGTAGAATCAGAACGGTAGCAAATCAGAGAAATTTGTTCATAACTAACAGCCCATTTACCATAAAATTCTTGGGGAGTCATGGTAAATTGCCACTGACTGTAAAGGTTAATCAGATGAATTTCTCTTGTACCTAAAGAACGGGGTTTAGACATTCATCAACCTCAGCTAAGTTGGGAAACTAATGAGAATCTAAACTTGTGATTAAAATAGTTCTGTCTTCCGCATATTGCCAAAAGAATCTTTTCGCCATTGATGCAGAAGACCCCCAAATCTCACCTCCTTTATATCTATATCTATGGGTTCTTAAACTGCGGTAAGCTGGACCTGATTCAGTTAAAATTTGGAAAGCTTTGAGATATTGTTTCTGGTCTTGGGGTGATAATTCTTCCAGTTGTTGTTGAACTTTAGATGAAAAGATGAGATGAAACTGAATTACTTGGTGAGACAAGGAATAACCTCTCCCTAACCCTCTCCTACAAGGAGAGGGAACAAGAATAATTAAGCTGTTAAACCTTTAAGAAAGCACATTGAGGCAGGGTGCAGGGGAGAAAGATTAATGGGTTTTCCCCAAAATCAAAAATATACAAGTTAAATGTTTCACAGCTTACTATTGACTCTTTCAAACTCCCCATTCCCTTGTAGGGAAGGGGGTTGGGGGGTTAGGTCTTAAACAATGAAAGCAGCGTCATCAATAGCTAACGATGGTTGAATTCCCAGGACTGCAACCTTAGTACGGGTATTAGCTGAGAGGGGATAAAAACGTACTTGGTCTTCCCGTTTATTAACGAGTCTGAGTAAGCGTTGGGAAAGATTTTGGTATTGTTTTTCATCTAAAACGCACTCAAACACCGACTTCTGTACCCGCAGTCCATAAGCTTCTAGGAGTTGGGAAATTTTTTGACGACGGCGATCGCTTACAATGTCATAACAGACGAGGTAAAACATCACCGTTGCACCATCATTAATGGCACAGGTTCTACTGCTTGAGTAATGTTGATATCGCTTTGAATATCTGGAGTTGACATCAACAGTGGCCGATAATGTTCTACATCACCCAACAAACAAGCAAGATATTCCTGCACTTGTAATTGCAAACATTGACGATATGTAACCTCACCTGCGTGGGGATGGTTGACAGTGGTTTTTAACTTTTCTTCCCAATGTTGCAGAAACAATTTCAAAGCGTGAGTGTGTAATTCCACCTTACCCTGAGCATCAGGAAGGGTAAAATGTTTTAAAGTAATAATGCGAGAATTGAGTAAATTAATTACCAATTCATCAACCAACACAGCCCGAAATTCTCCCATCAAGTCACAAGCTAAAGGCGAGTTGTGGTTAGTTTCTTGGTGCAAATTAGCCCAGTCAGGATGTAAACCCGCAGACTTGAGAAAGCAGTGAATTTGTTGATGTAACAGGGCATAACCTATATTTAAAAGTACATTGATAGGGTTGGCTTTGCAACTGCTACGACGTTGAAATTTGAATTGATGGGGGAGGAGAAAAGCAAAAGCTGGATAGTAAAAACTAGCAGCACTAGCAGCATATTCCCGTAGTTCATTGAGAGAGTGGGCTGTAGTTAAATCATCCATTAATAGGGTGAGGAAATTTTCAGCCAATTGTAAACTAGGATTAAACTGGCCAAGAGTGACATTTTTCAGGAGAATGAGTTGGTTGTGCAGTTGCGCCCACAAAGAACTTTCAGCCGTAGCACGGATAAATTCGCTATCGTGGGAACGCTGCACCTGTTTAGCCAAGTATTTAGATAGGTTATTGGTATCAGTTTCCAACCTGCCAATATATTCTCCTTGAGAAGTGAGAAATAAAGTGGGAATTTCTGCTGACAACAACACTTTTACAGTTTTCGGGGCAATGTGAGAGTGTGTGAAAATAATAATTTGGCTAATTTGGGCAAGAGATAATGTCAGTCGTAGTTCTTGCTGTTGCCAAACATTTAAACTTTTGCCTTGAACTTTCAGTAATGCGCCTGGTTCAGTGATATAAACAGTAGGCATAGTTTGGTGAATAATTAAGGATGAAAAACAAGGAGTCAGACGATAATTAAGCAGTTGTTGACATCTGTTTAATTAGCAATTTGTGTCTTCTGAACTCCTTAATTTCATGTTCTCAGGTGGGTATTTGAGTTGAGTTATGAGTTGACAAGCAATAATTATGAGTTGAGTGATGAGTTGATATAGTAGGGGCAAACCCCCCGTGGTTGCCCGAAAAATAGGGGTAGAAGGGCGCTACCCCTACATCAAATACGAATCTGCTGTAAATCTTGTTGACATGGATATCTGAGTCGTATATGAATAAAACAGGATAGCGTTATTATTTAGACTATGATAGAGTCAGAACGTTCTATTGTGGCATCAGTCACAGGCATCGAAAAAGCAGAGAAAGCATTAAAACTACGAAACCTGAATAAAAAATCCCTAGCTTTAGAAATAGGTTTAGCACCATCAACAGTGTATAATTTTTTTCGTAGAACTCCTATTTATCGTACTAATTTTGAAGAGCTTTGCACATTTCTCGGATTAAACTGGCAGGATATCGCCACATCTATAGACCAACTTTGGGAACAACTCCAAACATTAGGTACTGTTACAGATAAAATGGGATTAGTTTTAGTTGAAGAACAAACATTAGGTTGGGGATGGAAACCAAATCACACTTATGAAAAATCTGTGCAGATAGGTAGTTCTATTCGTGTAGAAGTCAATTTTGATAATTCTGGTTATTTACTTCTGTTACAACGGGATACATCTGGAAATATCTGCTGTTTTTGTCCTTCCCGTTATGCCCCTAAACCACATTTAAATACAGGTAAAACTTGTTTACCTCAAGAAGGTTCAGCAACTACTTGTTTCCCCATTGAAGGAACACCTGGCAAGGAGGAAATTTTGGCAGTTATCACTCAAGCAATGCCATCTTTTTATTGGCTACCCCGAGCAAGTGATGAACCTTTTCAATTAAAGGAAAGTCATTTACGAGATTTGTTAAATTATATAAATGAACACCAAGAATCTAAAATTTTATATACAGAATATATGATTATAGAATGATCATGATACAATAGGAGTCAGGATTCCCTGAATATGACAGAAATACTAAACTACATCAATAATCTCAATGCTCAAGTTGTCCAGTTAGTAAATCAAGGTAATTTAGAGCAAGCTGTTGTTAATGCTCAAAAAGCTGTACAATTATGCACAAATCACCAAATAACTGAACATCCAGTTTTTGCTGATAGTCTTAACAATTTAGCAGAATTATATCGCCTTCAAGGTCATTATACAGAAGCAGAACCTTTATATCAGCAAGTTCTAAAAATCAGGATTAACCTGTGGGGAGAAGAACACCCTAACGTTGCCGAATCATTCAATAATTTAGGAACTTGCTATTTTTCTCAAGCTAAACTTTTAGCAGCAGAACAGAATTTATTTAGAGCTTTAAATCTGTGGAAACGCCTAGTTGGTAATGAACACCCCCAAGTGGCTATTTGCTTAAATAATATTGCTCAATTATATCAAGCTCAAGGTAATTATCTACAAGCTGAAAATCTTTACAAACAAGCATTAGAAATTCAAAATAAACTTCTCGATTTTGAACATCATGATATATGGCGAACTTTGAATAATCTAGCTACAATATATAAGTTACAAGGACGTTATCAAGAAGCTGAAAAAACATATATAGCAGCTTTAGAGATGATTAAAAATTTATATGGTAACGAACATCCTGATGTAGCTGTCACCCTCAATAATTTAGCTGGATTGTATAATTCACAGGGATTATACACTCAAGCTGAGATAAATTATTTACAAGCTTTGGAAAGCTTAAAGCCCTTATTAGGTGATGAACATCCTTACATTGCCTCTACATTAAATGATATTGCTGAAAATTATAAAAACCAAGGGCGTTATTTAGAATCAGAAAAATTACATTTAACTGTTTGGCAGATGAGAAAGTCATTGTTAGGAAATGAACATCCTGATACAGCCAGTAGCTTAAACAGTTTAGGAGAACTTAGTTCTCTCCAAGGACGATATTTAGAAGCTGAAGAAAAGTATTTGTCGGCATTGACAACAAGAAAAAATTTATTGGCAGAAGAACATCCTGATATCGCAATTAGTTTGAATAATTTGGCATTATTATATACAGATACAGGACGATACTCAGAAGCGGAGTCACTATATTTAGAGGCTTTAAAAATAGGCGAATCTACATTAAGCCTAGAACATCCTGAAGTAGCAAAACATTTAAACAATTTGGCAGTTTTGTATGAAAAACAAGGGCGATATGCGGAGGCTGAACAAAAGTATTTACAAGCTTTAAATGTGAGAAACAAGGTATTGGGTAATGAACACCCCAAAGTAGCAGATACTCTCAATGATATTGCTGGAGTTTATCGGTTAGCAGGGCGATATTCCGAAGCTGAACAAAAGTATTTACAAGCTTTAGCGATGAGAAAAACTTTGTTGGGAGAAGCACATCCTGACGTAGCTGCTAGTCTCAACAACTTAGCGGTATTATATAATGCCCAAGGCAAATCTTCACAAGCAGAATCCTTATTTTTACAAGTTATAGCTGTTAATAAAAATTTATTTGGTGAAGTCCATCCACAAATAGCTACTACTTTGAGTAATCTAGCTACTATTTATAGTTATCAAGGACGTTATAACGAAGCCGAAAAACTACATTTAGAAGCTTTAAGAATTAAAAAATCTTTATTTGGTCAAAAACATCCACAAATTGCCCGCAGTTACAATAATTTAGCCGAAACATATTTTTCTCTAGGAAGTTATCAGGAAGCTGAAGAAAATTATCTAGCTGCTTTGGAAATGAGAAAAAGCTCATTGGGAGAAGAACATCCTGATGTAGCTGCTAGTCTCAATAATTTGGCTACTGTATTAACTGCTACGAATCACTATACAGAATCTTTATCTTGCCGAGTACAAGCTAGTTACATTAATGATAAACTCATTAGTAAGGTATTTGCTTTTAGTTCCGAAAGCGATCGCCTAGCTTTAATTGAAAAACTGCGGGTTAATTTGGATTTGTTTCTCTCCCTCGTTTATCAACACCTACCGAACCAGGAAGACGCAAAGCGGGAAGCATTCAATTTTGTCCTCAAACGCAAAGGGTTAACGGCTGCTTCTATATCTGCTCAAAATCGCTCTTTGTATAGCGATCGCTATCCTCATCTGCAAACCCAATTTCATCAACTCTGTGATTTAAATACCCAATTAATCAATTCTACCTTTTCTCCACCAAAAAACGGCGATTTTGTAGGATATCAAAGCCAACTCAGTCAATTAGAAGCTGAGTATAATAATCTCCAAAAATACTTGGCATCGCAAGTACCGGAAATTCAAGTTTCTACACAAATAGTTGATTGTGGTACAGTTGCCAAAGCATTACCAGCTAACTCGATTTTAGTTGAATTTGTCCGCTTTGATGTCTTTGATTTTCACGCAGTACCAGCCAAAAAAGAGCAGCAATGGCATTCTCCCCGTTATCTGGCATTTGTTTTACCCTCTGGACAACCAAATGCAGTGCAGATGATAGATTTAGGAGAAGTGGAAGTTATTGACAACTTAATTGGGCAATTGCAACAGCAAGTTGCTGTCTCCTCTCAAGCAACGATGGGATTCGGAAAACTTGCTGCTATACCAAAATTAAGAATTAAACCCTACAACCCAACCGCCGCTATTCAACTAAGTAAACTTTTATTTCAGCCCATCCAGGAAATCGTCAAAGGTTATCAACATCTGATATTTGCACCAGATGGTAACTTAAACTTACTACCCTTGCAAGTATTACCATTAGATGAGACAAACACATCCCTGCTAATGGATGAATACACAATTTCTTACCTAAGTGTAGGACATGATGTGATGCGATACCTGCAACCAGAAGAGAGATATCAACGCCAGGAGCGATACCTACGGTCAGCGCAGCAATCGCTTACGTTAGAGGATAGCTTATCACAATTAGCGACATCGCGGATTGCAGATTCACCGCTAATCCTAGCAGACCCAGATTTTGATTTATCTGTTGAGTCCACTAATCAAACAGTATCAAACCCAGATAGCATACAAACACAGCCACAAACCTCTAATGTTGAATTTATCCAAACTCTTGATGGTGAAACTTTATCTCGTGCTATTGGTACAAAGTTTCTGGCTGAAAGTGTAGCTAAAAAGCTCAAGAATGCACGTTTGTATTTAGGAAAAGAGGCACTCTTCACCCACTTAACAAATGCTAAATGTCCTAGTATCATGCTGATTGCCACTCACGGTTTATTTTTACCCAACTCCCCACCTGCACCACCACAGATACAGGATGAGGAGTTAAACCAGAGTTTTGCCACAGCTTCAAATTCTTCTCAACACAAGTCTACGCCAACCAGACGCTACACCAACGCAGTAGGCATTGCTAACGCCAAAAATCCGATGCTGCGTTCTTTGCTGGCTTTAGCGGGTGCTAATACTTGGTTAAGTAGTGGAACTTTGCCACCAGAAGCTGGTAAAGGCTGTGTCTTTGCTCAGGATATCGCCAATTTGGACTTATGGGCAAATGAACTCACTGTTTTATCTGCTTGTGATACAGCTAAAGGTGATATTACAATTGGTGAAGGTGTCTTTGGCTTGCGTCGTGCTTTTACAGTTGCTGGGACAAAAACTCTGGTGATGAGTCTGTGGAAAGTACCTGATAAAGCCACAGCATTGCTAATGGAACGTTTTTTTGATAACTTGCAGTCTGGGATGCAATATGCAGACGCATTACGTAATGCTCAAAACTATACCCGCAATCTAACAGTTAAGGAACTGAGGCAGTCTAGTTTGGGAATAGAAGTATTGAAGGAACTGTTGAAAGTTAGGGAGTTATCACAACAAAGTAAAATTGATTGTCAGGAAGAAGATACTCCCCTTCAACATCCTTTTTACTGGGGAGCTTGGATTTGTCAAGGTGCGTTACTTTAATCTAGAATTTGAGAAAAGAATCCTGATACATACTTTGTGTTGCACCTATACATAGAATTATATTGTAATATTTAAAACTAATTAAACTTAGTCAACTGTAATGATGAAGAAGTTTAACAAAGAATTTGACAATTTAATTTAGTTTTCTCTTTTCAACTTTCTTTATCCCCTATAGCCTTAATATCCCACCTTCCGCACCCTAAACTGTCACACAACGAAAAATGGTCATTTGGGGATTTGAGATTGGCGATCGCCTGCCAATATTTCTGGGTTTTGGTACAAAATACAACATTAAATGGGGATAAAAATCAGAAAAAACCGATTGTGACACCGGGGGGTGCGGAATGTGGGTTAATATACAGTCCTTCTTGCTCCTAACATGATAGTAAGGTGTTTATGACTGCTTCTTGTATCCTGCTTTGTGGTGCTAACTATTTAGCGTTAAAAAATTCCTGCTATACTAATAAGCTATTAGCCGAAAAATATCCTTTGGATTTTGCCCGGTGGTTACTACCAGAAGAACCGCAAAAAATAAGAGTCTTAAAAACTGAACTAGGTATTGAACCAATACGCGCTGATTTTCTCACCTTCCTGCAAACAGAAAATCAAATATTACACATTGAATTTCAGACCTTAGCAACCTCAACAATTCCTATTCCTTTACGGATGCTAGATTACTATGTCCGGTTAACACGCCAATATCAAATTCCCGTCACCCAAGTAGTAATTTTTTTACAAGAAACAAACCACGAAAACGCTTTTACCGAAGCATACATCAGTGACACAACCACTCACCGCTACCGTGTCATCAGAATGTGGGAGCAAGATTCAACCTTCTTTCTCAATAATCTGGCATTATTACCACTAGCACCATTAACCCGCACCAACTCACCCCAAATTTTATTATCTCAGGTTTCACAAAATGTTGCTAAAATTGCAGATAGGGAAGCTAAACAGGATATTGCAGCTTACACCGAAATTTTAGCCGGTTTACGGTTCGAGAAAACCTTGATTAGTCAATTGTTAAGGGAGGAAATTATGCAAGAGTCAGTAATTTATCAAGATATTTTGCAAAAAGGTAATAAACAAGGTGAACAACGAACAATTATACGCTTACTAAATCGCCGTTTTGGAGAAATAGATTCATCATTGATTGATAAAATTAGAATGCTGACAATTGAACAATTAGATAATTTAGCAGACGCATTGTTAGACTTTGCGGATATTGCTGATTTAGTCACTTGGTTAAATCAGCATGAACCCTAACACTTTTTAATCCCACATTCAGCAAAATGCAGGCATCGTAAGTAATATATATGGGTAAATATAAATACGCAATTAAGACATTTTTAGAAATGAGTGAATCATCATTCAATTAAAGATGAAATAACCAGATCCCCGACTTCTTTAATAACCTCTCATTATTCACCAACAATTAAACTTAGAAGTCGGGGATCTTTAACAACATCAACCAAATCCACAACTTGTTTACAAGTGATATAATAAAATAATTAAAACTGCGAGGTGAATTTTTTTGGCTTCTATGAAGTCGAATAAAAATGGAAACTTGGGAATAGCTAACATAAATTAGTTATTCCCTGTTTTTTATGAATAAAATTTCAACAACGATTTAATATATAATTAAAAACATAAAATTTTATGATAAACCTATGAGTTTCGACAACATTTGTAAGCTATTAGCCGAAAAATATCCTTTGGATTTTGCCCGGTGGCTACTACCAGAAGAACCGCAAAAAATAAGAGTTTTAAAAACTGAACTAGGTATTGAACCAATACGCGCTGATTTTCTCACCTTCCTGCAAACAGAAAATCAAATATTACACATTGAATTTCAGACCTTAGCAACTTCAACAATTCCAATTCCTTAATCTGGCATTATTACCACTAGCACCATTAACCCGCACCAACTCACCCCAAATTTTATTATCTCAGGTTTCACAAAATGTTGCTAAAATTGCAGATAGAGAAGCTAAACAGGATATTGCAGCTTACACCGAAATTTTAGCCGGTTTACGGTTCGAGAAAACCTTGATTAGTCAACTGTTAAGGGACGAAATTATGCAAGAGTCAGTAATTTATCAAGATATTTTGCAAAAGGGAGAACAAAGAGGAGAACAGAAGGGTGAACAACGAACAATTATACGCTTACTAAATCGCCGTTTTGGAGAAATAGATTCATCATTGATTGATAAAATTAGAATGCTGACAATTGAACAATTAGATAATTTAGCAGACGTATTGTTAGACTTTGCGGATATTGCCGATTTAGTCACTTGGTTAAATCAGCATAAACCCTAACACTTTTTAATTAAAAAGACAGTTTTGAACTAGAGTAAATAAGAAAAAATACCCGGTATTATAGATAATACCGGGTATTTTGCAAGGGTGTTTCCATTTTTATTCAACTTCACAAAAAGCCTGTCAATTCAAAGTTTGACTTGTCAGGGATTTTTTGACAATTGGTGCATTAAAGATGATTACAAAAACAATCCTTTGATTCGCTTGACATAATACTTGTAAATATGCAACAGCATCATCACGGCGGCGAAATCTAGCCACAATCATATATTCTTGATTGGCCAGATAACGCACAATACACCACGGATGCAACTGCTCATAATTTAGAAGAGACTAATGTAACTAGTGAACGCTTTATTTCTCTAGTTTTATTAATAGCAATTGCTTACTTCTCAGCAACAATTCAAGGTCAACAAATCAAACGTCAAGGAATACAGAAATATATTGCTCGTATCAAAGAATATGGTCGAACGGAACGGAGACAGTTTTTATATCGGATTATATGGTCAAACTCGGGTCAATTTCAAGGAGATTTGTATGGATTTGGTTACAGAATTAATGAGATTAAATTGCAATAAATGTAAGTATTATCAACAAGGTCTAAGAGCTATGAGGCTTATAGCGTCTGTCTTCTAGCTAATTTTGTCCCCGTCAGAATTTGTACAGTATATAAATTATGTATATTATATATTTTCTTCTAAAAATTTACCAATATCACCATCATATAAATCAATTATAGAAATAATAACTTGTTTAACTTTTAAAGGATTATGATTACAAAAATTACATAAATCATATTTTTGTTGATTATTTCCTAATAGTGGTTGTGATTCTATTAAAGAAAAGGCTATTTCTGATGAATTAGACAAATTTAAACAACGTACTGATGATAGCCAATATTCCAAAAAAGTTATTTTTTGATGTTGTTCTCGACTAGTGAAAATAATACAACTCTGATGATGAGTTTCGGTAATTATCTTCATGAATTTAATATACTCAAGATGATCAATATCTACATTATCTAAGATAATTAAACAGCGATGGGTACGCAAATAATAGATAATTTTATTAATATCGGGTTTGCTTTCTTTATGATGAGACAATAAAGATAACAAATCAGTAAGCATAGTATCAAAACATGAAACCGTTGGTATTGAACGCCAAAAAACGTAATTAAACTGATCCTGAATTTGTTGTATGAGTTGGATAACTAAAGTAGTTTTACCGACTCCATCCATACCTAATAATGATACTAAACGACAACTATCTTGTAGAATCCATGATTTTAGCTGTATCAGTTCTTCCTTGCGTCCGTAAAATGCGGCAATATCAATTGCTGTTCCCCAGTCTTGACTTGACATATTTGCTTTTTTTGCGTATTTATCTGTGTGCAGAGGTGTAGATATTAAATCCTCATTCGTAGCTGCAATTTCTCGCCAGTCGAGATTTAATTTCCGACATAGTTCTTCAAAGGTGGCATAGGCAACAGGTTTACCGGTGAGGAAATTGCTAACTGTAGCTAAGGATAATCCTGTATCATGAGACAAAGCTCTTTGACAAGGGTAACCATTATGTGTAACTGCTACCTTAACTTTATCAATGTAGTTATTATGGACACATATTGATCTAGGCATAGCTGATTTTTGATTAGTTTTTAATTTCATTAATATATACCTGATTCTATAATTACATTTTCCGTATCCTCTGATCTTTGTGCCAGTTAAAGATGTGTAACATTGATTATATGTCGAAAATACGGATTATGTATTCATACAAATCAGTCATAAGTCAGTCATAAGTCAGTATTTCTCAGTACGGAGATCAGTACAGGATTGGGTACATTGAGTGCAAATGAGATTGTTAGAGCTAATAGAGACAAGGTATTCTAATCATGGCAAATTTCTATCAATACAATGGATCTACTTATACCCTCAGTAATTCTGGAACATGGCAACAAGCTCAAGCCGAAGCACTACGTTTAGGAGGAAATCTTGTCACTATCAACTCACAAGCAGAGCAAAATTGGTTAATCAGTACCTTTGGTGGTAGTGAACAGTTGTGGATTGGTTTGACCGATGAAGTAACAGAAGGTCAATTTAGGTGGGCAAGTGGTGAAACATCTACTTACACTAACTGGTATCCTGGTCAACCGGATAATGGTGGTCCGACCGGAGAA
>JACCDP010487735.1_pt1 | contig 20211 bp, 17 predicted proteins | sample 7445841 | NCBI WGS metagenome assembly JACCDP01 (sample SAMN15323441, study PRJNA562643) | freshwater metagenome | isolation source: river surface water | place: USA:Blue River Watershed | collected 2017-08-17
CTATCCGCAGGAGAAGAAACGCGAGATGCTCGCCCTCTGGAAGGACCTCCGCGAGCTGCAGCGTCTCGGCGACGAACGCGACCTCGGCAACGTCGAGGGCTACGTGAACAAGGTCCGCGGACGGGCCCGCGACTTCCCGGGCGCCCCGATCCTTTCCAAGGTGACCAACGCGATGAACGCCTCGAACATGTCGCTGCTTTCCGCCAAGGCCGCCGCCCTCGCGGGCGACAACGCCAAGGCCGAGGCCGCCCTGGAGCGCGCCACGAAGATCTGGCCCCAGAATCCGGGCGTGAAGGATTTCGCCACCCAGGTGGTCAGCCGCCAGGACACGATGGCCCAGATGGTGCCGCAGTTCGACCGCCTCTTCGCCGAGGCCAAGTGGCGCGACATCTATAACAAGAAGCTCGAGTACGCCCTGGCCCTCGCCCAGGACAAGGAGCGTTCCGAGAAGCTCCGCAAGGTCGTGAACCGCGTCGGCGAACTCGACGCCAACATCCAGAAGGCTTCCGTGCTCGCGGCGCAGAACAACCCGTACCTCGCGTGGGACGTGATCGTCGAGGTCTACAAGACCGAGTCCGACGACCTCGTGCTCGCCAAGACCCGCTCCGACATCGCCCCGCTGGTCGCCAACTACGCCCAGCTCATCGGCCTCGCCGAGAAGCTCGAGAAGGACGGCGCCGAAGCAGCCGCGCTCACGGCCTGGCTTTCCGCGCAGGACCTGAATCCCGCCTCGCCGGCCTGCGGCGCCGCGGTCAAGCGTCTCGCGAAGTCGGTCGCCGAAAGCGCCGTGATCCGTTCGGCCGGCACGGTGCCTGCGCCGCCCGCCGCGGCCGCCGGCGACGAAGTGCCGGTGCCGCCGAAGAAGTAAGCCTCACCAGAGGCTGACGGGATTGTCTTCCAGGGGATCGACCACCGTGATGCGGAGGTCGCTCTTCCGGTCGCGGACTTCGTTCATCAGCGCGTCCACGATCACGGTGCGGTTGCACTCCTTGCTGAGGTGCCCGAGGTAGAGCTCGGTGGTCTGCCACTCGCGCAGGCCGAGCAGCAGGTCCTTGGTCTGGACGTTCGACAGGTGGCCGAAGTTGCCGCGGATGCGCTGCTTCAGGGAGATGGGCCGCTTGGAGAGGTCGAGCATCTCCTCGTCGTAGTTGGCCTCGAGCACGAGGATGTCGGCCAGCGCGACGTGGTGCTTGACCACGGCGGTGGCGTGGCCGAGGTCGGTCAGCCAGGTCAGGCGTTTCGCGGGACGTGCGTCTTCGGCGGGGAGGTCGAAGGCGTAGCCGACGGGGTCGGCGGCGTCGTGCGGGATCGGGATCGAGGTCACCTGCATCCCGCGGAACTCGAAGGTGGTGCCGGTCTCGAAGAGCTGCCAGTCCGGCTGCGACTTGAAAGAGTCCTTGATGCGCCGGGCGGTCTCGCGGTTGGCGAAGACCTTGAGCCGCGGGTTCTGGCGGAGCAGGGCGGGGAGGCCGACGCAATGGTCCGCGTGCTCGTGGGTGATGAAGACGGCGTCGAGGGCGCGCGCTTCGATGCCGAGCTTCTGCAGGGACGCTTCCAGCCGGGGACCTTGGAAGCCCGCGTCCAGCATCACCCGCGCGCCGCCCGCTTCCAGCAGGGAGCAGTTGCCGGAGCTGCTCGTGCCGAGGATGTGGAAGGCGAAGGCCATGCGGAGGCCGATGCAACCCCGTCACGGTGCCGCCTTCAAGCCGCCATTCGCCCTTTTCCGCTTGAGGACGCGGGCGACCGGAGGGAAGGTAGGTCATCCCGCCATGCCCTCCCTTCCTCGCGTCATCAGCATCATCATGGGGGGCGGTCGTGGCTCCCGCCTCTATCCCCTGACCAAGGACCGCTGCAAGCCGGCCGTCCCGCTCGCCAGCAACTACCGCCTGGTCGACATCCCGATCAGCAACTGCCTCAACTCCGGCTTCAACCAGATCTTCGTCCTGACGCAGTTCAACACGGCGTCCCTGCATAAGCACATCCAGCAGACCTACAAGTTCGACGGCTTCGGCCGCGGCTTCGTCGACATCCTCGCCGCCGAGCAGACCGGCGACAAGGAAAGCTGGTACCAGGGTACGGCCGACGCCGTCCGCCAGAACCTCCACCACTACAACCTCAAGGACGAGGACCTGGTGCTGATCCTTTCCGGCGACCAGCTCTACCGCCTCGATTTCGACGAGCTCGCCCGCCAGCACATCGAGAACGCCGCCGACGTCACCATCGCCGCCAAGGCCATGCCTTCCGACCAGGTCAGCGCCCTCGGCGTCATGCGCGTCAACGCCGACCTCCGCATCGTGGAGTTCGTCGAGAAGCCGAAGGATCCGGCCGTCATCTCCTCGCTCGTGCTCGGCGGCAACGCCCGCGCCCGCCTGTCCGACAAGTCCGAAAAGCCCTACTGCCTGGCTTCGATGGGCATCTACCTGTTCTCCGGCAAGGTCATGCGCGAAGCCCTCGCCGACCATACCCAGACCGACTTCGGCAAGGAGGTCATCCCGGGCCTGCTGGCCTCGAAGCGCATGATGGCCTACGTCTTCGACGGTTATTGGGAAGACATCGGTACCGTCGGTTCCTTCTGGGAGTGCAACCTGACCCTCACCGATCCGGTGCCGCCGTTCGATTTCTTCGACGGCCAGAATCCGGTCTACACGCACGCCCGCTACCTCCCCCCGGCCAAGCTCAACGGCGCCCGCTCCACGCGCGTCCTGATGGCCGACGGCGCGATCGTCGACGATTCCGAGCTCAACCGCTGCGTCATCGGCGTGCGCTCCGTCATCCGCGGCGGCTCACGCCTCGAGAACGTCGTGATGATGGGCGCCGACGCGTTCGAGCGTCCGCACGACCTCGCCCGCAACCACTCGCTCGGCCGCCCAGACGTCGGCGTCGGTCCGAACTGCCTCATCCGTAACGCCATCATCGACAAGAACGCGCGCATCGGCGCCGGCTGTCGACTCGCCCCGACCGGCCTGCCCGAGAAGTGGGAGAACGAGGCCCTGTTCGTCCGTGACGGCGTGATCGTCGTCAAGAAGGGCGCGATCGTGCCCCCCGGCACCATCGTCGGGGAATGAAGACCTACGCGCGGACCTATTGGTTCACCTGGGCGTTCCTGGTGGTCGCGGCGGCCCTCACGGGCGTCGCTTCCCTCAAGGACGCCTTCTTCGGCGGGCTCTTCGCCGCGTTGCTCTCGGCCTTGCTGACCAAGGCCTACGAACGCAGCGGTCCGCGTTACGCGCCGCTGATCGGCGCCACGGCCGGCACGCTCTGGGTGGTCGCGATGTTCTTCCGTATCCGTTGGTTCGGCTATCCGGATGATTTCGCGTTGGCGCAGTGGACGCTGGGCACCGACATCTCCGTCCATGCCGCCGGTTTCGCCGGGGCCGCGCTGATGACGGCCCTGCTGGCCCGCCATGCCTTCCCGAAGGCCCTCGGAGGCGGCTTGTTGCTCGCCGCGGCGATGACCGTCGTGCCTTACGGCGTGATCGCCTGGATCGACCATCGCGTCGCCGGTCCGGTCGAGGTCGTGCTCCTTGCTTCCGCCGACGTCGCGCCCGACGAAGGTCCCATCCGCCGCGCGGGCTCGGTGCAGGCCATGCTCACCGCCGAAGAGGTGCGTTTCCTCAAGGAACGCGTGCTCGTCGTCGATGGTCCCGGCGGTACCGAGGTCCTCGACGAACAAGGCCGCCGCTACTGGCCGCTCTCGCGCCGCCGGCTCGTGTACCCCGGCAACCCCGGCGGTCCGGTCCGGACGCTCTTGGTCGTGCTGCCTCCGGACTTGGTCTCGGCCGAGACCTGGAACGTCCCGGTCCATCAGGATCCGCATGGGGTGGCGCTCGTCACGCTCGGCGCCCAGAAGGCCGTTCGCTTCTCGGGCGGCCCCAGCAGCCAGTCGGTCCGGCTGGAACTCTCCCTTTCCGTCAAAGCCAAGGACCAGGCGATCTCCTACCAGGGCCTCCAGGTCGCGACCTTCCGCGAGTCCCCGGTGGGCGACCTCTATGCGACCATCCGGACGCAAGGACTCTCCGCCGCCTTTCCCACGACGTTGACCGACCCGAAGAGCCCGTCGAAGCCGGACGAGAAGGCCAGGTTGCGTCGGCCGAACTTCGGCAACGTGCCGGCGGCGAAATAAGCCCGCTCAGGTCGTCGAGCTGAGGAAGTCGCGGTGCAGGCCGGCGTAGGCTCCCTGCAGCGCGAGCAGCTCCTCATGCGTGCCGCGCTCGACGATGCGTCCTTGGTCGAGGACGATGACGCAATCCGCCCGGCGGATCGTGCTGAGGCGGTGGGCCACGACGAAGCAGGTGCGGCCCTTCATCAGGCGCGTCAGCGCGACCTGCAGGCGGGCCTCGGTCAGCGTGTCGACCGCGCTGGTCGCCTCGTCGAGCACCAGGATGCGCGGGTCGGCCATGAGCGCGCGGGCGAAGGCGACCAGCTGCTGCTGGCCCATCGAAAGCCCGCGGCCTTTCTCGGAGCACGGCGTATGGATGCCGGCCGGCAGGGCTTCGATCAGGTCGAGGCAGTCGAGGTCGCGGAAGGCCTGCCGGACCTGCTCATCGGTGGCCTCCGGCCGGGCCGCCTTGACGTTCTCGGCGATGGTGCCGGCGAAGAGGAAGTTCTGCTGGAAGACGAAGCCCATCTGCCGACGCAGCGTCTCTTGACGGAGGTCGGCGAGGTCATGGCCGTCCACGAGCACCTGCCCGGCATAAGGCAGCTGGAACTTCGCGAGCAGGCCGATGATGGTCGACTTGCCGGAGCCCGTATGGCCGACCAGCGCGATGACCTGGCCGGGCTGGGCGACGAAGGAGATGCCGTGCAGCACCGGACGGTCGGGGAGGTATGCGAAGCGGACCTCGCGGAACTCCACGTGGCCCTTGAGCGGAGGGCAGGCGCCGGCCGTGGCCTTGTCCGTCCAGGCCGGCGGGGTGTCGAGCAGGCGGAAGTAGCGTTCGGCGCCCGCCATCGCGAGCGTGGCTTCCGAAAGCTGCGTGCCGATGATCGTGATCGGCGAGAAGAAGAGGTCCGCCAGGAAGAAGAACGTCACCAGGTCGCCGAGGCCCGTGCCCGTGCCGGAGAGCGCCGCCCAGCCGCCTACGCCGATGAGCGCGGCCATGAAGCCCTGGGCGTTGAGTTCGAGCAGGGGCAGGTAGAGCGCGGTCAGGCTGGCGGTCTTGACCACGTTGCCGGCCAGGCTCCGGACGAGGCGCGTGAAGATGCCGGCGTTGGTGTCCTCGCGGGCGAAGCCCTGCGTCACGCGGATGCCTTGCACCGTCTCGGCGAGGGCGGAGGTCACGCGGGAGAAGGTCTCCTGCTGCACGCGGGAGGCGTGCAGGATCTTGCCGCGGAAGAAGCCGTGGACGAGCAGGAGGCAGGGGACGATCGCCAGCAGGACGAGGAACAGCCGCGGGTTCGCGTAGAGCATGAGCGCGGCGGCGCAGCTCATCTGGCCGAAGGAGACGAACGAGATGAAGAAGTTGTTCTGGATCCCGTTGCGCATCGCCTCGATGTCCGAGATCATGCGGCTGATCAGGCTGCCGTGGCGGCGGGCGTGGAAGAACGACAGCGGCTGCGTCAGCAGGTGGGCCATCAGCTTGTCGCGGAGGTCGCGGAGGACGTTCTCGCCGATCTGGTGGGCGAGGCGGATGCGCCAATACAGGGCGACGTCCGCGAGGACGAAGAAGACCGTGAACAAGGCCAGCGCCCGGAAGGTCGCGGCGCCGTCGCCGGTCGCCACCGGGCCCTTGATGATGTGGCCGACCATCCACGCGAGCCCCGGGAGGGCCATGGCCCGGAAGACGCAGAGGCAGAGCAGCGTGTTACGCATGCCGCGATGCGGACCGGTGAAGGCCAGCAGGCGGGCGATGGTCGACCAGCGCAGCGGCAGGCGATCCGGTTCTTCTTCGTCCGGCCGGATGCGGCGCACGGCGATCTCGAGGCGGTCCTTGCTCATGCGGCGGCTCCTTCCGATTGGACGAGGATGGCCCGGCGGTAATGGCCGTCCTGGGCCATCAGCTGTTCATGGGTGCCCGCCTGCACCAGCCTGCCGCGTTCGAGGACGAGGATCAGGTCGGCCCGACGCAAGGTGCTCAGGCGGTGGGCGACGATGAAGGTGGTCCGGCCGACCATCGCGGCTTCCATCGCCTCCATGATCTCCTTCTCGGTCTCCGGGTCGATGGCCGAGGTCGGGTCGTCGAGCAGCAGCACGGTGGGTTCGAGCAGCAGGGCTCGCGCGATGGCGATGCGTTGGCGCTGGCCTCCCGAAAGGTTGACGCCGCCTTCGCCGAGGAAGGTCTCATAGCCTTCGGGTAGCGCCAGGATGAAGTCGTGGGCTCCGGCGATGCGGGCCGCGCGCTCGATGCGTTCCTGCGTGGCGTCGGGGTGGCCGAAGGCGATGTTGGCGGCGATCGTGTTCGAGAAGAGGAAGTTCTCCTGGAAGACCATGCCGACCTGGCGGCGCAGTTCCGGCAGCGGCAGGGTGCGGATATCGTGGCCGTCGAGCGTCACGCGACCCGACCGCGGATCGTAGAAGCGGGGGATGAGGGAGAGCAGGGCGGACTTGCCGGAGCCGGTCGCGCCGGCGATGGCGATGCGCTGGCCGGGGGCCGCGACGAACGAGAGCTCGCGCAGGACCGTGGCGTTCTCCTGGTATTCGAAGCTCACCTCCTCGAACGCCACGCGGCCGAGGAAGCGGCCCGGCGAGGTCGCGCCGGGTTCGGTCGCCACGCCGGGGTCGGTGTCGAGGATCTCGAAGATACGTTTCGCTCCGGCCAGCGACACCTGCGCGTTGTCGACCACCGCGGCCAAGGTCGTGACCTGGGTCGAGAACTGCTGCAGCAGGCCCGCGAAGGCCACCAGGCCGGTCCCGAGGGCGATGTCACCCCTGGCCACCATCCAGCCGCCGTAGCCGATGAGGATGCCCATCGAAAGGCGGTTCAGCCCGTCGATGACCGGCCAGAACAGCGCGATCTCCCCGAAGACCTTCCGCTTCTGCGTGCGGATGGCCTCGCTCCAGCCCGCGAAGCGGCCCTGCACGCGAGACTCCAGCGCGAAGCCTTTCACGACCTGGATGCCCTGCACGTTCTCCGAGAAGCCGAGCACCATCTGGTCCATCAGCTCCCGGTTCTCCTCGTAGGCGGGACGGACCTTGCGCGAGAAGCGGATCGCGAACCAGATCTGGAACGGCAGCACCGAGAGGCAGGCGAGCGTCAGGCGCCAGTCGGTCCGGAACATGTAGACCGCGCAGGCGGCCAGCGTGATGGTGATGATCGCCAGCTGCAGGAGCACGCCTTCGATGAAGAGGCGGATGGCGTGCGCGTCGGACGTGACGCGGTTGATGATCGAGCCGCTGGCGTTGGAGTCGAAGAAACGGAAGCTCAGCTGCTGGAGCTTGGCGAAGACCTGCGAGCGCAGGTTGACGACGATACGCCCGTGCAGGAAGCGCACCGAGACCAGGCCGAAGACGAAGGAGATCGTCGCGCGGAGGAGCGCGGCCACGAGGATGCCGGCCCCGAGCCAGACGAAGACGGCCTTGTCGGAGGCGTCGGCGGGGACGAAGAACGGCAGCGACGGCGCCGGGACGGCGCGGTCGGCGCAGTGGCGGACGAAGTCGATGCCGACGCCGGCGAGGGCGATGACGGCGACCGTCAGGAAGACGACGGCCAGCTGGAGCCCCAGCAGCTGGAGGCAATCCGAACGGTACGACCACGCGATGCGCAGCAACCGCCGGAGCGTGGCGTCACGGCTGTCGGCGGTCGGCGCGGGTTCGGCGGGCATGCGCGTCAGGGCGCAGGCGGGCTCAGCGGATCATCTGGCCTTCGCGCGAAGCCTTCTTGCGGAATTCCGCGAGGATGCTGGCGGTGATGGGGCCGGGCTTGCCGGTGCCGATCTTACGGGCGTCGACTTCGATGACGGGGATGACCTCGGCGGCGGTGCCGGTGAGGAAGCATTCGTCGGCGTTCCAGACGTCGTAACGGGTGATGTTCGTCTCGACGGTCGGGATCTTGAGGGCGGCGGCGATCTCGAGGGCGACCTGGCGGGTGATGCCCACGAGGGCGCCGGCATGGGAGGCCGGGGTGATGAGGCGTCCCTTGTGGATGAGGAAGACGTTGTCGCCGGTGCACTCCGAGACGTAGCCCTGCTCGTTGAGCATGAGGCACTCGTGGAAGCCGTGCTGCTGGGCTTCCATCTTCGCCATGATGTTGTTCAGGTAGTTGAGGGACTTGATCATCGGCGGCAGCGCGGCCGGGCTGATGCGGCGGGTCGGCGCGGTGATGATGCGCATGCCCGTGGAGTAGAGTTCCTCGGGGTAGAGCTTGATGGTGTCGGCGATGCAGACGATCGAAGGGGTGGGGCAGTTCTTGGGCGAGAGGCCGAGGTCGCCGAAGCCGCGGGACACGACGAGGCGGATGTAGCCGTCGGTCAGGTTGTTGCGTCGGCAGGATTCGCAGACGATCTCGGCGATCTCCTTGCGGGACCAGGGCATCTCGAGGCAGAGGGCCTTGGCGGACATCTCGAGGCGTTCGAGGTGCTCGTCCAGGCGGAAGACGCAGCCCTTGTAGAGGCGGATGCCTTCGAAGATGCCGTCACCATAGAGGAAACCGTGGTCGAAGACGGAGATCTTGGCCTCGGCCTTGGGGTAGAACTTGCCGTCGATGTAGACTTCCATGGTGGTGAAAAGCCCACCTTGGCGGGTGGGAGAGGGTTTTTCCAGCCCGAAAGCCCCTTTTCCGGCGGTTATCTTGGCCGCTTAGGCGGCTTCGCGAACCGTCAGGCGGAATTTCCCCGAATCCTCGGGGGCGATGAGGGCGACGCTGGAAGAGGTCACGGCGGCGCCGAGCAGGGCGGCGAGCCTTTCGGTCAGCGTGGCTTGGGCGGCGGACAGGGCATCGCCAGGAATCTCGGGCAACAGGAACAGGTGGGCGGAACCGTCTGACTTCTGGCGGAGCTGGTAATGGGCGATGCCGCGGATGCCGACGAAGGCTTGGTCGACCTGGCGGGTGGTCAGGAGCCGGCCGGCGGCGTCACGGAGGGCGTCGCGCTTACGTCCGTGCACGCGATAACCACCCGTCACGCGTTCGGCGTAGTCGCCGATCTCGTAGCGGATGAGCGGCAGGTATGGGTTGGTGAGCGTCGTGACGAGCAGTTCGCCGATGCCGTCGACCGAGGTCGTCTCCAGCATGGCCGTCTCGGGGCTGGTGAGCATGACGCCCTCGTGCTCGATCAGCAGATGGCCCGTTTCGCTCGAGCCGTAGAGGTTGATGACGGGCACTCCGAAGACGCGCTCCATGATGCCCCGATGGACGACGCTGGCGTATTCGTAGCTGGTCAGGATGAAGCGCAGGGAAGGGAAGCGGAGGCCATGTCGCTCGCAATGGAGCGCGAACCAGGCCCCGTGGACCGGGTCGACGTCGAGGAAGACCGGCGCCTGGTCCGCGACTTCCTTGGCCATGCCGGCCAGCTTCTCCTCGCCTAGCGTGAAAGGGATGCGGGACTGGTTGACGTAGAGGCTGTCGCCCAAGGTGCGCTGTTCGAGGTTCAGCCAGCGGTTGTAGCAGCTGACCCCGCTGCAACCGGGGGTGGTGAGCACGGCGCGACGGAGGCTGGGTCGATCGCCGAGCAGCCCGGCGATGAGCGGGTGGCGAACCAGCGCGCGACGTTCCTGCTCGGCCCACCAGGTCTTGCCGAAGACCACGCGGACGCTGGCGCCGGAGGTGCCGGAAGTGCTTTCCTCTTCGATCAGGCCGCGGGCGAGGAGGTCCTTGACTTCGATTCCGGCCGGCAGGAAGCCTTCCGGGGAGTGTTCGCGCAGCTGGCTCTTGGTGATGCGGGGAAGGCCGGCAAGAGTCAGGGAGGGCAGGGCGAAGGCCGTCTGCCATTCCTCGGATGAGTAGAAAGGCGAGCTTTCCGTCTGCGCGACCGCCGAGCGCAGGCGCGACGTTTCCTCGCTGGAGAGGATGACGGCGTACGTGGCGGTGGGCGACATGCCGACAGGGTGGAGGGTTGTCGGGCGAAAGCAAAACGGCCGCCGCTTTTAACGGAGGAATAGTTCCATAAAATGACAAAGTCCTTGGGCGGGGGAACTAACGAGATTGAACCCGGTCTTTTCTGTTCATAACACCCCGCATGCGATACCCCCGTCGTTCCTTTCTCCGTAAGGCCGCTGTCGCCGCCCTTGGCTTCACGATCATCCCGCGTCATGTCCTGGGCCGCGGCTTCATCCCGCCGAGCGAGACCCTGAACCACGTCATCGTCGGTTGCGGCGGCATCTCCGCGATGCACTCCGAGCCGCGCATGACGGGCAAGAACCGCATCGTCGGCATCTGCGACGTCGACGCCCAGCGCGTGCGGACGAAGCTCGAGCGCATCAAGAAGGCCGGCGGCGGCAACCCGATGACCGCCGAGGATTTCCGCGAGGTGATCGCGCTGCCGGACGCCGACGTCGTGCACGTCTGCACCCCGCCGCATTGGCATGGCGTCATCGCCGCGATGGCGGCCCGACGAGGCAAGGCCGTCTGGTGCGAGAAGCCCCTGACGCGCACGATCGGCGAAGGCATCGCCCTCAGCCGCGTCGTGCAGCAGACCGGCGTGCCTTTCCGCGTGAACACCTGGTTCCGTCTCAATCGCACCAACTACTACGGCGTCGGCCCCGCCCGCGAGATCCGGCGCGTGGTCGCCAGCGGCGTCCTCGGCGGTCCGCTGACCGTGCGCCTCGCGCCCGTGGGCGGCATCCAGTGGAAGGTCAACCTCTGGACCGGCAAGCCGGACCTCAAGCCCGAGCCGGTGCCTTCTCATCTCAACTGGGACATGTACTGCGGTCCTTCGCAGCTGATCCCTTATCACCCGCATCGGTGCCACGGCTCCTTCCGCGGTTACTGGAACTTCGACCAAGGCGGCCTCGGCGACATGGGCCAGCACTTCCTCGATCCGGTGCAGTACTTCCTGGGCAAGGACAACGAGTCCCCCGTCAGCGTCGAATGCGATGCGCCGGCTCAGGATGCGATGGCCTGCGGCGTCTGGAAGACCGTCACGCTGACCTACAAGGACGGTACCCGCATCATCCTCGAATCCGAACTCGCCGAGCGGAATCCCGATAATCCCTTCCTCGAAGGGCCGAACGGCAAGCTGTTCGCCGGCATGCGTTGCAATCGCCCCGAGCTCCTGGCCAAGGCCGCGGAGTTCCCGCTGCCTGAGTATCAGGAAGACGATTTCGACCTCTGCGCCCGCGAGAAGCGTCCCTTCGGTTATGGCGTCAACGAGGCCTTCCGCAGCTCCACGCTCGTCAACCTCGCCGCCCTCAGCGTCCGTCTGGGCCGCAAGCTCAACGTCAAGCCCGACGCCAGCGGCTTCATCGACGACGACCAGGCCAACCATCTCCACTCGCCCGCGCTCCGCGGAAACTGGGCCATCTGAGCGAACCAACGCATCCCTGAGACCATGAAGTCCTTCGTCCTCCTTCTGTCCTGCTTCGCCTGCCTCGTAGGCGCGGCCGCCGAAGCCCCCTCCGACGCCACCTTCGCCGACCTCGCCGTCGCGGAAAAGCGTCTCGCCGCCCAGCAGGCGATCTTAGACCACTCACGCTCCTTCCAGATGGCTTCGCCCGAGGCCAAGACCTGGTTCAATCGCGTGCGCGACGCCGCCAAGGCCGCCCAGGATCCGGAAGTCCAGGCCGCGCTCGGCCAGGTCCTCCTGCTCGATCCCGGCTACAAGCGTCTGCTCCCGCTCAGCCCCAAGCCGGTGAACGAGTACGAAGCGCCGGAGGGTACCACGCCCGAGACCAAGCTGGCGCACCTCGAACGCGTGCTCGATCTGCGTCGGTCCTCGAAGGAGTACCCGCTGACCGTCGACGAACTCGTCGCGCTCACCAAGCACGAGGACTTCGCGACCGCCCAGCGGGCGAACCGCCTGCTACGTCGGGTGAGTTCTGCCGTCGCCGCCCCCATCCTCTGGGAACGTCTGGCGAAATTGACGCAGCGTTCGCAGGTCCAGGAGGTCGAGGACGAGATCCTGCGCCTGCCGGCGACGCAGGCCGTCAGGTATCTTCCGACCGATCTCGCGGGAGCCTCGCTCGCCGCCAAGGCCGCCTGGGCGCGCTTCATCGCCGCCCGCGCGGGCCGCGTCGGCAGCAAGAGCCGTCCGGTGCTCAAGGCGACGGTCTTGCCGTTGCTGAAAGGCCCGGCCAACGAACTGACGGAAGCCGCCTGGGCCGCCGTGCCCCGGCTCTTCGCCGAAGCCGACCGCGCCGCGCTCACCGAGGCCTCGCAGGGGCTTTCCGAACGCCTGGCGCCTAAGGCCAAGGCCGCGCTCGACGCCTTGCCGGCCAAGTAATCCTCCCCACGCTTGTCGCTTGCCGAGAGGCGGGCGGGGGCTTGCTATGTCCGCATGGCGCCTGTCGCGAACAAGGAAGATTCCCCGAACCTGATCCTCGCCGGATTCATGGGCACGGGGAAGTCCGCGCTCGGACGTCAGCTGGCCAAGCGCTGGCGCCGTCGTTTCTACGACACCGACGAGCTGGTCGAGAAACTGGCCGGCGCTTCCATCGCCGATATCTTCGCCGAGCATGGGGAGGAGCATTTCCGCGCGCTCGAGCGTCAGGTCGTCGAGGGTCTCCTGCCCGTGAACGGCGCCGTCATCGCCTGCGGCGGCGGCCTCGTCGTGCCTCCGGGCATGGGCGAGCTCGTCCGTTCGAAGGGCATCGTCATCACGCTGTTCGCCTCGGTCGACACCATCCTGCGCCGCACCGCCGGCAACTCGCGCCGGCCGCTGCTCAAGGGCGACGATCCGGAGGCCAAGATCCGCGACCTCATGAAGAAGCGCGAGCAGGCCTACATGAAGGCCGGCATCGCGGTGTACACCGACGGTCGTTCGCTCCAGCAGCTCTGCGTGATCGTCGAGCGCGTCTACGAGCGCGAAGCCCGCGCGCTGCTCAAGTCGCGTCCGAAGCCGGAATAGGCGCGAACGCATCGCCCGTGGGCGGAAGGTCCCGGAACTCCTTCACCACTTCGAGGAATTCCGCCCGGTCCGCCGAGAAGGCGCCAAGGCTGGCGAGGTGCGGCGTGGGCATCTGGCAGTCGATGAGGAAGTAGCCGCAGGCCTGCAGGCGGGCGACGAGCGTGGCGAAGCCCACCTTGGAGGCGTCGGCCTTGAGGTGGAACATCGATTCGCCGTGGAAGAGCCGGCCGAGGGCGACGCCGTAGAGCCCGCCGACGAGCTCTCCTTCCCAGCTGACCTCGACGCTGTGGGCGATGCCCAGCCGGTGGAGTTCGCCGTAGGCCGCGATCATGTCCTCGTTGATCCAGGTGCCGTCCTGGCCGGGGCGGGGGACCTCGGCGCAGCGGCGCATGATCGTCTCGAACTGCCGGTCGAAGGTGACCTTCCAGCCCTTCTTGCGCATCGTCTTGCGGAGGCTGTCCGTGAGACGGAAGTCGGACGGACGCATCACGAAACGCGGGTCCGGGCTCCACCATTTGACCGGCTCGCCGGCCGAATACCAAGGGAAGATGCCGGCGCGGTAGGCCGCGATCAGGTTGGGCGCGTCCAGCTTCCCGCCGCGGGCCAGGGGCGCGCGGGCGGGGGCTTTCGACGGATCGCCGCGGTTCCATTCCTGCATCGCCGACACCTTCGGCGATGCGGGAACGGCGGGCAAGGTTAGTCCTTGGTGATGTTGTAGACCGACGGGATCGAGATGCCGAGCTCCGCGGCGATCTCGCGGACCGGGGCGCCTTTCTTGCGCATGTTCTGGGCCTTGGCGCGCATGCTGTCCGAGATCTGGGCGCGGGCGCGGTTCGGGCGGGAGAGGAGCTTGATCAGACGCTTGGCGAGCTCGGGCTTGGAGAGGCCGGCGACTTCGCGTTCGATGAGCGACTGGCGTTCGCTGTGCTCGTCTTCCCAGGCCTGGACGGCCAGGTCGCGGGCCTTGGAGAGGGCGGCGCGGACATAGGCGTCCTTCGAGGTGAAGGCGGAGGGGTCGAGGTCGATTTTCATGAAAGGTTTTGAGTGCGGGTTTAACCTAAGGTCGACGCTATCTATGATTTTAGCGTCACCGAACCCCCTCAACCTTTTATAATAATCCCGATTGTCAAACTTTGGTAAAAAGTTTTTCACCCTATTTCCCTTATAAATCCAAGAAGCGTCGCTTTCGCCTTACTTGCTCCACTCGAGCATCCGGCGGAGCGGGAGCTCGGCGGCCACGCGGGTCGGTTCGTCCATGAAGATCTCCGGCGAGCCGTCCCGCAGGCAATCGCGCACCTTCGTGAGCGTGTTCATCTTCATGAAGCGGCAGTCGTTGCAGGAGCAGCGGTCGGTCGGGGCGGCCACGAAGGTCTTGCCGGGCACTTCCTTGCGGAGGCGGTGGATCATCCCTGATTCCGTGGTGATGATGATGGTCTCGGCGGTCTGCTGCTTGCACCAGCCGACCATCAGCTCGGTCGAGCAGACCATGTCGGCCATCTCGCGCACGGCCTCGGTGCATTCGGGGTGGGCGACGACGGGGGCGCCGGGATGGGCGGCCTTCGTGCGGAGCAGGGCGCCCGGCGTGAACTGGACGTGGGCGTAGCAGTTGCCCGGCCACAGCTGCATGGCGCGGCCGGTCTTGCCCGAGACCCATCGGCCGAGGTTCTGGTCGGGCACGAAGAGGATCTTCCGGTCGGCGGGGACGCGGCTGACGATCTTGGAGGCGTTGCCGCTGGTGACGATGACGTCGCTGAGCGCCTTCACCGCGGCGCTGCAGTTGATGTACGCGACGACGTAGAGCGAAGGGTCGGCGGCCTTGGCGGCGGCGAGCTTCGCGGCGGGGCAGGAGTCGGCCAGCGAGCAGCCGGCTTCCATGTCGGGCAGCAGCACGCGGCGCGTGGGGTTCACGATCTTGGCCGTCTCGGCCATGAAATGGACGCCGCAGAAGACGATGGTCGACTGCTTCGCTTCGGCGGCCTTGTAGGCGAGGCCGAGCGAGTCGCCGACGAAATCGGCCACGCCCTGGATGTCCTCGCACTGGTAGTTATGCGCGAGGATGATGGCGTCCTTGGCCTGCTTGAGGGCGAGGACTTCCTTCTGCAGGTCGGACAGCGGCGTACCGCCGAGGGGCAGGGGAGGGAAGACGGAGGCGGAGGGATAGGTGATCATGGGCGGGCGGCCTTGCGCTTCTGGCAACGTTCGCAGAGCGCGGTGACCTGGAGTTTCTGGGAGATGGGACGCATGCCGTGCTTGGCGGCGACGGCCTTGCCGTACCATTCCATGAACGGGGCTTCGACCTCGACGATGGTCTCGCAGCTTTCGCAGACGAGCTGGGCGCGGAAGGCGGCGCTGCCGGCCTCGGCAAGGTAGTACTTGTGGTCGCGGCCGACGTCGACCTCGCGGATCACGCTGCTCCCGATGAGGAGCGGGATGGCGCGATAGATCGTGGCGCGTGAGACGCTGCGGTCCAGGGAGCGGGCTTTCTTGAGCAGGTCTTCCGCGGTATAGTGGCCTTGGATCGTGCGGGCTGCCTCGAAGACCGCCATGCGTTGACGCGTGGCGCGCAGGCCTTTCTGGGCGATGAAGGCCTTGAAGGCTCCGGATTGCTCCGGTGATTCGCTGGCAAGAGGCTTGGGCATGCCGATTTGAGACACTTTTGATACTGAAAGCCCCTCGCGTCAACAAGGGACGCGTCATTGACACCGGGGCCGCAGACCCCTTCATTTACCCCCTTTTCCCCTAGGGAAAGGCCCTTCACCCGATGTACCACAATACGGACGACCTACGCATTCGCAGTCAGCACCCCCTGCTGACTCCCGCCCTCGTGCTCCAGGATCTCCCTGCTTCGGAGAAGGCCACCGAGGTCGTCACCACCGCCCGCAAGGACGCCGCGAAGGTCATTTCCGGTCAGGACGACCGCCTGATGGTCATCGTGGGCCCCTGCTCGGTGCACGACACCAAGGCTGCCTTGGAGTATGCCGCTCTCCTGCAGAAAGAAGCCCGGAAGCATGCCGCCGACCTCCTGGTGGTGATGCGCGTCTATTTCGAGAAGCCCCGTACCACCGTCGGCTGGAAAGGCCTGATCAACGACCCGCAGGTCGACGGCTCCTTCCGCATCAACGACGGACTCCGCCTCGCCCGCGGCCTGCTCGCGCAGATCGCCGAGATGGGCCTGCCGGCCGCGACCGAGTTCCTCGACCCGATCACGCCGCAGTACGTGGCCGACCTCGTCTCCTATGGCGCCATCGGCGCCCGCACCACCGAGAGCCAGATCCACCGCGAGCTCGCTTCGGGCCTGTCGATGCCGGTCGGCTTCAAGAACGGCACCGATGGTTCGATCCAGGTCGCCGTCGACGCCTGCCTTTCGGCCCGTTCGTCGCACTGGTTCCCTTCCGTCACGAAGGAGGGCGTCGTCGCCATCTTCCAGACCTCGGGCAATCCCGACGCGCACATCATCCTCCGCGGGGGTTCCCGTACCGGCCCGAACTACGGCGCCGAGTTCGTCACCGACGCCGCCGCCCGTATCGAGAAGGCCGGCCTCGCCTCTCGCCTCGTCATCGACTGCTCGCACGGCAACAGCTCGAAGGACCATCGCCGCCAGCCGCTCGTCGCCGCCGACATCGCCGCGCAGGTCGCCGCGGGTTCCCGCGTCATCGCCGGCGTGATGATCGAAAGCCACCTCGTCGAAGGCCGCCAGGACTGGAAGGGCAAGGAGGCCTCCGCCTACGGCTGCAGCATCACCGACGCGTGCATCTCCTTCCAGGAGACCATCCCCGTCCTCGACGGCCTCGCCGCCGCCGTCCGCGCCCGCCGCGCGCTCAAGCAGGCCTGATTTCCGCCATGAACTCCGTACTCAAGCTCATCCTCGACGGGGAAGCCCTCGATACCGCCCAGATCGGCAAGATCCTCGGCCTCGGCGCCGAAGCCGTGGACCGTGAGCTCGCCGCGCTGCGCAAGCAGGGCGTGCTGCTGGGCATGCGCCCGGTGCTGAACCCGAGCTACGAGTCCGAGCATCGCGTCCGCGCGGTCATCGAGATCAAGATCCGCACCGAAGGCGTCGGCGGCTTCGACGGCATCGCCGAACGCATCTCCAGCTTCGAGCAGGTCGAGAGCTGCTACCTGATGTCCGGCGGCTACGACCTCCTGGTCGTCGTCACGGCCGACAACCTCTACAAGGTGGCCGGCTTCGTCCACGAGCGCCTCGCCCGCATCGACGGCGTGCAGGGCACCTCGACCCACTTCTTCCTCCGCGCCTACAAGAAGGACGGCTTCGTGGTCGAAGCCGAAGGTTCCCGTCGCGACCAGCCCTCGGTCAGCCCCTGAGCCTCGCCTGACCATGGATTCTTCCGGCCGTTTCGTGGCGCGACATGTCGCGACCTTGCCCAAGTCGGGCATCCGTGACTTCTTCGCCATCGTGTCCAAGATGAAGGACGCCGTGTCCCTGGGCATCGGCGAGCCCGACTTCGTCACGCCCTACCACATCCGCGAAGCCGCGATCTCTTCCCTCGAGAAGGGTCGCACCTCCTACACGGATAACCGCGGAACGCAGCAGTTCCGCGAGGAGATCTCCCGTTACGTCGCCAAGAACTACGGCCCGGAGTACGATCCGGAGACCGAGATCCTCGGCACCATCGGCGTCTCCGAGGCGCTCGACATCCTGCTCCGCGCCACGCTCAATCCGGGCGACAAGGTCCTTTATCACGAGCCCTGCTACGTGAGCTACGCCCCGAGCGTCACGCTCTGCCACGCCGAGGCCATCCCGATCCGTACCGTGTCCGCGGACCAGTTCGCGCTCGACCCGGCCGCCCTCCGCGCCGCCTGGCAGCCGGGCTGCAAGCTGCTCGTCCTGAATTTCCCGACGAACCCGACCGGCGGCACCGCCGACCGCGCCAAGCTCGAGGCCATCGCCAAGTTCGCCATCGAGAAGGACCTGCTCGTCGCGTCCGACGAGATCTATTCCGAACTGACCTTCGAAGGCGACCACGTGTCGATCGCCTCGCTCCCCGGCATGCGCGAGCGCACGGTCTTCCTGCACGGTTTCTCGAAGGCCTTCGCGATGACCGGCTTCCGCATCGGCTACGCCTGCGGTCCGGCCGCCGTCATCGACGGCATGCTCAAGGTGCACCAGTACGGCATCATGTGCGCCCCGATCATGAGCCAGGAGGCGGCCGTCGAGGCCCTCCGCAACGGCCGTGACTCGATGCTCCACATGCGCGACAAGTATCGCGAACGCCGCGACTTCATCGTCCGCCGGTTCAACGAGCTCGGCCTGAAGTGCCACCTCCCGCGCGGCGCGTTCTACGCCTTCCCGGACATCACCTCGACGGGCCTGGACTCCATGACCTTCGCCCAGAAGCTGCTCGAGCAGCAGAAGGTCGCCATGGTCCCCGGTACCGCCTTCGGCGCCGCCGGCGCCGGTTTCTGCCGCGCCTCCTTCTCGACGAGCTACGAGCGCATCCATGAGGCCGGCGAGCGGATCGCCCGCTTCCTGGACACCTTGCCGCGTCGCTGAGCATCCTTGCTTGCTAGGCGGGCAGGTAGCCCCGACTGTCGTCCCATGGAACGGAACACTGAACTTTCCCGCGCGGTAGCCATCGTGGGCCGTCCCAACGTCGGCAAGAGCCGCCTCTTCAACCGTCTGGTCGGTCGTCGCATCTCGATCGTGCACGATCAGCCGGGCGTCACGCGCGACCTCATCACGGCCGACGTCTTCGAAGGCCGCTACACCTTGATGGATACCGGCGGCATCGGTCTCTATCGCGCCGAGCTCACCCCCAAGGTCGTCGCCGACGCCGTGGAAGAGCAGGTCGACTTCGCCCTCGCGGCCGCCGCGCTCGTGCTCCTGGTCGTCGACGCGTCCGAAGGCTGCGCCGCCCTCGACCTCGAGGTCGCCACCAAGCTCCGCCAGGCCGGCAAGAAGGTCCTCGTCGTCGCCAACAAGGCCGACACCGAGGAACGCGACGGGCTGATGTCCGAATTCTTCGCCCTCGGCTTCGGCGAGCCGCTGCTGATCTCCGCCGAACACGGCCGCGGCATCCCGCAGCTGCAGGCCCTGATCCTCAAGCTGCTCGGACCTGAGCCGGAGACCCCGCGCGAAGAGGGTCCCCGCCCGATCCGTCTCGCCCTCGCCGGCCGCCCGAACGTCGGCAAGAGCTCCCTCGGCAACCGTCTCCTCGGCGGCTCCCGCCTCATCGTCAGCGAAGTCGCCGGCACCACGCGCGACCCCGTCCGCGCGGGCCTTTCGCGCGCCAAGGCCGACGGCTCGATGGCGAAGTTCTCGCTCGTCGACACCGCCGGTCGCCGCACCGCCAACAAGCGCGACACCCTCGACTTCTTCTCCCAGATCCGCGCCGACGAGATCCTCGCCGAGACGGACGTGGTCTTCCTCGTGCTCGACGCCGGCCAGGGCGTGACCCGCATCGACAAGCAGCTCGCCGGCGAGCTCGCGCTCCTGGGCTGCGGCATCGTCATCGTGGTCAACAAGTGGGACCTGGCGAAGACGGCCTTCCGCGAGAAGAACATCGACGGTTTCGAGGACGAGGAGGAATTCCGCGCGAAGTTCCGCACGGCCATCCGCCGTGAGCTCTTCTTCCTGCCCGAGCCGCCCATCCTGTTCGTCTCCGCCCAGACCGGCCTCCGCGCCGAGGACATGCTCGACGCCGCCGAAGGCGTGTTCGTCCGCGCCGGCACCGCGATCTCGACGGGCCGGCTCAACCGCGTCGTCCAGGACCTCATGATCAAGCGCCCCCCGCGCATGGTCTCGGGCAAGCGCTTCAAGTGCTACTACGTGACGCAGGTCTCGAAGCGTCCGATCCGTTTCCGCCTCTTCTGCAATTCCGAGGAACGCCTCGAGGACGCCTACCAGCGCTTCCTGGTGAAGGGCGTGCACGAGAGCTTCGACCTCTCGGGCGTCCCGCTCTTCCTGGATATCGTCGGCAAGCCCAAGCAGACCGGTCGACGCGCCGGTGGTCCGGGCTCCGCTCCCGGCGCCGCCGTCATCGAAGAGGGCGAAGGCCGCAAGCCGCTCGCCAAGGTCGCCGGCAAGGCGGTCATCGAGGCCAAGCCGAAGAAGGCCGTGGGTCCGTCCGGCCCGCGCCTCGGCAAGTCCAAGAACCCGCGCAGCAAGGTCGGCCCCGTCCGCAAGAAATCCTACACCCGCTGGGATAAGCCGCGTTCGCTGAAAGGTCGCGCCGCGCGCCAGGCCCGCAAGTAACGCATGCCCCGGAGACTGGTCCTGCTCGGTTCGGATGAGATCGCGCTCCCGGCTTTCGCCGC
>JACCDP010491912.1_pt1 | contig 20203 bp, 19 predicted proteins | sample 7445841 | NCBI WGS metagenome assembly JACCDP01 (sample SAMN15323441, study PRJNA562643) | freshwater metagenome | isolation source: river surface water | place: USA:Blue River Watershed | collected 2017-08-17
ACGTACAAATAGACTTCTCCTTGGCGGCAACGGAATGTTTCTTCTTTGCCGGGATCTGTGCCGACTGGTGGGTGTCGATGCTCGGGAAAGAGCTGATTGGCAAAGAGGACGAGCTCTTTGGCACAGCATCGCTCCGTATTGATATACGTGATGAGTTGTAGACCAATTTGGTCAATCGCTCCGAGCCCACAATCTGCGATTTCGATGTGGTCAATTTCTGTGGGTGTCAATACAATCCCAGCGCTGGCGAGTTGGGTGGCGGTGCGCTGGCGTCGCATTGTGACGTGGTGTGGGGTGAGTGGTGGCATATGCACGCTCCCTGGCTATGCTCAAAAACGCAATGCAAATAGTGAAATATCGTGTGATGTCTTGCCTGAGATGGTCAGATCAGCGAGGATTTCGCCGACGACAGGGGTGAATTTAAATCCATGCCCCGAACACGGTGATGCGACGACAACCTGTGGGTGCTCGGGATGGACAGCAATCACGAAGTGTTCATCGGGGGTCAACGTATACATGCAGGTCTCATACTGCACCAGCGGCCCGCATAGCGCTGGGATGCGGCCTTTGAGGAGCGTTTGTAGCGACTGCACATCGTAATCACGTAGGGTGCGGTCAATCGATGCCGGTGTGCATGTCTCACCTACGGTGTGGATGGCTACTTTGACTCCATGCACACCGGGTTGCGCTGGAAACCCATAAAACGAGACCCCACCACCACAATCCCAAATATAGATGGGAAAGTTGGGCTCTTGGAATGGTGCATCACCGCCAATCGGCGCAAACCACAGCAACACGCGACGCTCGACTCGTAGCGGGAGTCCCAAATCTGCCAGGAGTTGTGGCGCCCATGCCCCCGGCGTGATGACCAGGTGGTTGGCAGTGTAGCGCGTCACATTGGTCGTGACTTGGACTCCACCGTGTGGGAGTGCCTGCCACTGTTGCACTGTTTCACCAAACTGAAGTGTGGCGCCATGGGTGGTTGCCAGGCGAAGGTGTGTGCGAATGGCTGCTTCGGGCACCACGTATCCCGCGTTGCGTTCTGCCACTGCCACAATTTCGTCTGTGGGTGTCAATGCCGGGTAGCGCTGGCGCAGGGTTGCCGCATCAAGGATTTCGTGAGGCAGGTGGTGCTCACGCACACTCGCAAGTGTGCCTTTGATAACGTCGCTGTCGGGATGCCCAATCATGATGCCGCCGGTGAGATGAAGCAGATCTTCGTGACTTTCGCGCGCGAGTGCATCCCACAACGTAAATGCCCGTTTGAGCAGGGGCACATACGATGGGTGCTCCATGTACGCTTGGCGGATGATGCGCGAATGTCCGTGACTTGAGCCTTTGGCATGCGCCGGGGTAAACTGTTCGAGCCCGAGCACACGCTGACCACGGGCTGCGAGATGATATGCAGCCGCGCTCCCCATGCCGCCGAGCCCAATCACGATGCTGTCGTAGTGCATATGCGACCGTCCCTTATGTGGTAGCACGACATGTGCCGCATACCCCAAACAATTCGAGGATGTGTGAGGCGATGTGATACCCGGTTTGTGCCTCGAGCCCGCTTATCAATGCCTCTAAGCCGCATTCAGCAAATTCGCTGACGCGCCCACACTGTGTGCAGATGACACGGTGTGCGTGCGGATGCGTACTCACCATATAGCGATGGCAATCAACTGTGCCGTGGATGCGTTGTAATACGCCGATGTCGGTATAGAGTTTGAGGGTGCGAAACAGGCTCGCATCACCGAGCGGATGCCCAGCCTGATGCAGGGCAACTTCGAGGTCAGCCGCACTAAAGACTCCATCAAACGCGTGGATGGCACGGAGCACCGCAATACGTGGTGCAGTGAGTTTGTAACCCGCCGCACTGACCTTGGCGAGTGTGTGTTGGACGCGGCCGTCGTCAACTGCGTGGGTGTTGGTCATCCGTGTGTCCTTTGAGCCACGCTACGATTGGTGGCATTGTCACTGCATATCCACCACGATACATGTTGTGGTCGGTGCCTGGGATTTGTAGCCATTGTGTGCACGCATGGCGCATCATATCCTGACTATCCGGTGGAATCACCGTCGCATGCTCATCTGCAACAAGACATAATGTTTTGGCAGCTGTTTGTGCCACAAGTGATGCGATATTCCAGCTCCCACTCTGCAAAAAGAACCCATCGACGGCCGCTTGACGACACTGTTGCAATGCAAGCGCCTTCCACTGGATGTCACAGGGATGCCACGTAGCCAATTTGGTGGTTAACCCTGCCAAGGTTATCTGCATTGCTTGCCCGACACCCTCGCTAAAGCGGGGCAACACCTGCTGCCCCCACTCGGGATTCCCACGTACCGCAGGATCGATGAGAATCAGGCGGCGAACGGGTTGTTGCTGTGCTATGGTGAGTGCAGTTGCCCCGCCCCACGAATGGCCGACAATGGTATCACACGGTACATCTACTGCATCGCAGACAGCGCGCACATGTGCTGCCACACTGGGGATATCGTGGCGTGGCAGCAGGTCGCTTACCCCATGACCGTGCATGTCCAACGCAGTCACACGATACCCCAAGGCCGCAATGGTCGGGGCCACACGCCACCACGCCATGGCATTACTCGTGATGCCGTGCAAGAGCACGACATGGCGCTGCGCATTGCCCCATTGATATATACCGGTGGCACAACCGTTCACCGTGATTGTAGTGTGTGACGGGGGCATTCCCGCATCACAGGCATGCATCATGGTGGTGTGTTCCTTAGGCAAAAGCCTGAGCGACGACAGCGCGGAGTGTCTCGATTCCAGCCCAGCGTTCGCCAGGGCGGTCGTAGACGATAGTTGTGGGCCCCGCAAAGTGGTGTTGGCGTGCTGCCGCCAGACATGCGTGTACTTCGTTGGGCAACATGACACCGTGCGCATCATATGACGCTTTGACGTGAATCGAGGCTGCGTTGCTGGCCACCTTGGCAAAGTCTGCTACCCGCGATTCTGGGGCAAAATTACCGATGTCCGCACACCCACCATAACCGAGGGCGTCGTGAATGGTAAGCCAGTTGGCAGGCGTTGATGCCAGCGCCTTGAAGTTCTCGCTGATGACTTGTACGCCACGACTCGCACCATAGGTCTGCACCTCTTTGAGGGCGGTAATGGCTCGTTGAAGTGCCACATGGTCTGTGGGGGCGGCTTCGCCAGCGATGACGCGGGCATGGCTGGCTCCGATGGCACTGGCAATGTCCAGCCAGTGTTTGACGTGAGCGATATCGCTGGCGTTTTCGGCCTGTGAAATATCGAAGGCATCAATCAACACACTAAAAATCTCAACGCCAGCAGCGTGTGCATTGGCTCTGAGTTGTGCCAAATATGCCGGTGAGGTGTCACTGATATGGAAGTGGCAGATTTCGACAGTATGAAATCCGGCCTGTGCAATGCGTGCTGGCATGTCGAGTAGCGCCAATGTGCCTTCGTGCAGGTACGGGTGAATGCTCCAGGTGGTCAAAGCTAAACGTTGCATGAGGCGTGTCCTTTAGATGATTTCCAGATAATCGCGGTCTGGCAAGGCAGGGAATGGAGCAGTAGGCAAGGTTTGATACCAGTATGCCACTGATGAAATATCATCCTGGAGTGGCAAATAACGCCCGTCGCTCCGCCACCCCAACGCCTGAATCGTTACACGTAAATCTTGGCTAAAGCGGATGGGATCCATGATGTGCCAGCGGTACATGCCAAAGCGCGTCTGCGATTGATAGGTACCGTCAGGACGGAGCACTTGCGACAAACCGGCGTACGGCGTGGTGAACTCGCGATAGCCACCGTTGGCAGGCCCGAGATCAAAGTTGTACGAGCCACAGAAATAGTCCTCAGTCCCTGTGCCACAAATGGTGGGGAATTGCCCATCACCATCCATGAAAAACTTAATTTCGCCTTCGCCCCACCATCCCGAATTATTGACACCCCACGCCATGTAGGTGCCCACATAGTGCCCTTGACCTTGGACTCCAGCCAAAATCGTGTGGTCGGTGGCATACGGCAATGGGTTGCTGCGACGATACTGGGCGTGGAAATAGGCACAATCTGCGGGCACGTCGGTCAGCGTGTAATTAATCTGATAGTAGAGCGTGACCTCTTTTTCGGAAATATTGGTCACTGTCATGCGACAACGCTTGCGGAATGGCATCTCCCAATAGCAGTTAAATGCACTCCCCGGATTGACACACACCGCCAATGAGCTGACTTGCGCATACTTACCCCAACCGCTCGCAAAAAAATCACCCAGTGGACATTCGACCGACGGTTGCGTTTGATCGTCCCAGTAGATGCGTAATATTTGCAAGCGGAAATTGCCAGTGGGGGTCAACCAAATCTGCTGAATGGCACCCATGCCGTTGATGTCGGCGATTTCACGTGTTTCACCAGCGGCAATCCGTATCGACGGCGAAACTTTCCAGCCTTGACCCATGCCACGTGCGTGAATGGCCCCAGTTCCCTCGGTGGCCATCCCACCGCGCCCTTTGGCGCCATCGAAATTCTCAGGGCTGAGCGAGCGCGACTGCGCATCGGACAACCGTGACAACGTGCCCATGTGCATGCCCAAGCCATTAAATGTGCTCATACAGTTCCTCCTCGAACATGTGTAATCTACGATGATGCTGCTATCTTACCATAACCGCACACAATCGTTGATACTACGCCACTGCACACTTGACAGCAGACCCACGCCCCACTATACTAAATCCATACACCCCCCCTCCCCCCGGGGGTGGGTATCGCAAATAACGATTGGTGTGAGGGTGACATGACAAGCCACAAACACAAAGATGATGTGCAACAACGGCTCCGCACCATCGAGGGACATATTCGCGGTATTCAGCGCATGGTCGACCAAGACACCTACTGTATCGACGTGTTGATGCAGATAGATGCGGTGCAAAAGGCGCTCGACCAAGTGGGGCGCATGGTACTCGACCAACACCTGCACGGGTGTGTCACGACTGCGATTCGCAGTGCAGATACCAGTGAACGCGAGCGTGTCATTGGTGAACTTATGCAAGTCTTTAGTGAACGGAGAAAGTAACATGGATCGTATCGAATTACCCGTTGGTGGTGTGACGTGTGGTGGATGTGCAGGGCGGGTTAGCAACGCCTTGTTGGCGGTGCCCGGTGTAACCACAGCAGTCGTCAACGACGACCGCACCATGGTTGCGATCGAGGGTGCGGCGCTTGAGCGTACCACACTGATTGGTGCCATCGAGGGAGCCGGTTACCAGGTATTGCAGCCATCATTCATTGCACTCGGTACTGCCGAGTCCGGCGATGCCTGTTGTGGTGGCAAGAGCAACTGTTGTTAGGGACGTGTCACGGCGTAGGCACGAGTGGGATACGCCACTCGTGCCTGCTTTTTTATCGAGGAATTACGGAATATGACGACACCAGATCAAGCACTTGAATTTGCGGTGACGGGGATGACGTGTGCGAGTTGTGTGATGCGCGTCGAAAAAGCCTTGCGCAAAGTCGAAGGCGTCCACGGTGCCACCGTCAATCTTGCTGACGAGCATGCCGTATTGCAGGCACCTGCGCAGGTCCTGTCTGCAGCAGTGGCGGCTGTTGAAAAAGCTGGCTACGGGGTGATTCGTGACCAGCATGAATTCGCAGTGACGGGGATGACGTGTGCCAGCTGTTCGGCACGCGTTGAAAAGGCACTCCGCAAGCTGCCTGGTGTATTGACTGCCACCGTCAATCTTGCTGACGAGCATGCCATGGTCGAATTTGTACCGACCATGGTCAGTACCACCCAGATGGTCACTGCCATCGAAAAAGCCGGCTATGGGGTGATTGCGCCAGCTGCCAGTGTGGATGCCAGTGATCACGAAGCCGATGCTCGTGCTGCCGAATTAGCCTTGCGTTGGCGCCGCTTACTGGTTGCGCTCATGTTTGCAGTGCCCCTGTTTGTGATTTCAATGTCCAAAGATTTTGGGCTCATCGCCCCATGGCCGCTGGGAGCAGCGGTGGGGGTAGCTGCCGAGCACATGCATCACATGCCGGCCCGTGATGATGCCTTGAATTGGCTCTTTCTGCTGCTTGCTATTCCTGTACAAACGTATGCTGCGCTCGACTTTTATCGGCATGCCTGGAGTGCGCTGCGGGCACGTACTGCCAACATGGACACCCTGATAGTACTTGGGTCGAGTGCCGCATTTCTCTACAGTGCGGCGACCTTGCTCAGTGGTGCCAGTGGGCACGTCTACTTTGAAACGGCTGCCACGATTATTGCGCTGATTTTGGTTGGTAAATATCTCGAAACACGGGCACGCGCCCAAGCCAGCAATGCGGTACGGGCCTTGATTGGGCTTCAACCCAAGACCAGCCGTGTTTTGCGCGCTGGTCACGAGGTTGTAATCGCCACTGGTGAGGTGCGCCGCGGTGATATCGTGGTCGTCAAGCCAGGTGAGCGGATCCCCGTCGACGGTAGCATTGTCATGGGTGAAACCACCATTGATGAGAGCATGTTGACAGGCGAAAGTGTGCCCGTTCGGCGCGTCGGTGGTGAAAAGGTCGTCGGTGCGTCAATCAACTTGACCGGAGAGATCCAGCTCCGCGCTGAAGCGATTGGCAGTGATAGCGTGCTTGCGCAGCTGATTCGACTGGTGCGCCAAGCACAGGGGAGTCGTGCGCCTGTGCAGCAGCTCGTCGACCAAATTTCAGCCATATTTGTCCCTGTCATCATCATCATTGCCGTGGTCACATTGGTGGTCTGGCTTCTGGTGGGTATTTCTACGACTCAAGCACTCATGTTTGCAGTGGCAGTGCTCGTCATTGCCTGCCCATGTGCGTTGGGGTTGGCGACGCCCACGGCCATTATGGTGGCGAGTGGGGTGGGTGCCCGTATCGGTGTCCTCATCAAAGGTGCGGCCGCCTTAGAGCGTTTGGCACAGGTGACCGTGGTCGCATTCGACAAAACCGGGACGCTGACCCAAGGCAAACCACAGCTACAGACGGCAATTGCGTTGCATGACGAATCAGCGTTGCTTGCGGTGGCGGCTGCTGTGGCACAGGGCAGTACACATCCACTATCACAAGCGATTGTGGCGGCGGCCGCGCACCGCCAGCTCAGTATCCCTGGCGCAAGCAATCGTCACGATTTGGCGGGACGAGGTGCACAAGCGACAGTGGCTGGTCACACGGTGCTCATCGGCAATCTGACTGCCATGCACGAAGCAAACATTGCCACAGAAGTGTTGGCATCAGCGCTCGCCCAACTCCAGCATGCTGGCCAGAGTACGGTGGTGGTGGCGAGTGATGGGGTTGTGCTCGGGGTGCTCGGGTTTCGCGATACTCCGCGTGCCGATGCTGCACACGCGATTGCGATGCTCAAAGCACAAGGCATCCGGACGGTCATGATTTCGGGCGACAACCAGGCAACCGCCACGCATGTGGCGCACGAGTTGGGCATCGACGATGTGGTTGCCAACGTGTTGCCTGCCCAAAAGGTCGCCGCAGTAAGCGATCTGCAACAACACGGGGTGGTCGCCATGGTTGGTGACGGTATCAACGATGCACCAGCGCTCGCCAAAGCTGATGTGGGGATCGCCATGGGCAGTGGCACGGATGTGGCCATCGAAACCGCAGATGCGATTGTGATGCGTGCCGATGTCAGTGCCGTGGCACAGGCAATTACGTTGGGACGTGCCACGTTGCGTACTATTCGTTGGAATCTCTTCTGGGCATTCGGCTACAACGTCATCGGTATCCCCCTCGCTGCAGGAATCTTTTATCCGTGGTTGGGTTGGCAGCTTAGTCCGATTGTAGCTGCTGCAGCCATGGCATTTAGCTCGATTTTTGTGGTCACGAATTCGTTGCGCTTACGGCGTTTGGTACAGGAATAGGAGCGTCACATGCGGTTGTTTTTGCGGATGTGTGTAGTAGTGATACTGCTAGTGGGTGTGGTGGCCTGTGGGCAACAGTCGAGTCAGTCAACCCCTGATGCCCATATGGGGCACGGCATGTCGACGGATGCACCCAGCGATGCCCCCTATGATCTGCTGTTTCTCGATAGTATGATTGTGCACCACCAAGGGGCGATTGATATGGCCCAAGATGCCTTGGCGAATGCCGAACATGACGAGCTCAAGTCCTTTGCACAAAATGTCATCATGCAACAAGATGGCGAAATCACGCAGATGAAGGTGTGGCGTGGCAAGTGGTACCCTGATGCTGCCGAGACCAGTGGGCTCGGCATGCACATGGGCGACATGACCGTAGGTATGGATGCGTCTATCAGTTACGACATTCGTTGGATTGATGCGATGATTTCACACCACGAGGGCGCAATCGATATGGCCAATGATGCCCTCAAAAAGAGCCAGAACCCCGATATCATCAATTTGTGTAATGCGATTATTCAAGCACAAAGCACCGAAATCGCACAGCTCAAGGCGTGGCGGGCGCAGTGGTAGATACAAATGGCGCGCGAGGCAGATCTGCCTCGCGCGCTGTTTGTTATTGGCGCCCGCGAAATGTTTCCATCGTATGATAAATGCCAAACCATTCCCCGACAATGACATCAAACCAGCGTGATGGCAACAGACCGCGCAACAGCGGGAGCACGTTGACAATCCACGGCATGCGCAACACGCTACGATTACGCGCAATGGCGTGGGCGATTTGGGCAACCACGCTGGCTGGTTTGAGAATCGGCACAATCGGTGATTTGACCCCAGCAAACATGCCCGTATCAATGTAATACGGCATCACGGTGGTGACTTGCACGGCGCTACTCTGCTGCGCAAGCTCGAGGCGCAATGAATCTGACCAGCCGACCACCGCCCATTTGCTCGCACAGTAGACCGACATGCGCGGGTTGGCGACGAGTGCTGCTGCCGAGGCGATGTTGACGATGTGCCCATGATTGCGCGCCAGCATGCCAGGCAGAACCTCGCGGGTGAGATGCATCAGTGCATTGGTGTTGATGAGCATTTCACGGGTGATTTCGGCATGACTGTGCTCCACAAACGGTTTACCGACCACAATGCCCGCATTATTGACGAGGATGTCGACGTGTAAGTCGTGCTGTGTCATGCGCGCCAACGTCTGTTGGATGGCGTCCACATCGGTGACATCCACCTGATATCCGTGTACCACGTACCCCTGCGCACTCAGGTGTTGCACCACGCTGGCGAGTGCTGGGGCGTTGATGTCCCAGATGATGAGTTGAGTGATACCGGATTTGAGCAGGTATTCGCCGAGCATCAGCCCAATACCCGAGGCACCACCAGTAATCAGCACCGTGGCACCGCGTAGGATTGTCATTGGTGACTCCTTTGGCATACAAAAACACTGGGTAGTACGATTGTACCACCCAGTGCGTTGATGTGTGTGTGTTATTTGCTAGTGTGAAGACCCGCTTGCTTGGCGTTGCATTTCGCTTCTGCCCCCCCATGGCCCTGGCCACCCCGGCAAAAAGAAACCAGCAACGATGGCTACACACGCTACCCAAAACGTCAATAAATAGGCGGATTCAAATCCTTGGACGTTTTCTGCGCAGGCCTGTTGTAGCTGGGCACGGATTTTGGTTTTGGCCGCAGTTGCCATATCGACGGGGAGTTCGTTGAGTTGTTTGAGGGCATCTGCGGGAATGTTGTCTTCTGGTGCGACACCCGGCGTCTCACAGATGCCAAATGGCGCACGTGCAGCCACACTCTCTTGAGCTTGGGCTTGGGCTTGTTGGGCTTTGACTTCTGCTGACAAACTACTCGCCAGGACTGTCGCCAAGATGGCCACGCCAATCGACTGCACCACAAAGCGCGTACCGTTGACGAGTGACGATGCACGCGAGATTTTTTGTTGGGGTGCACTGCTCAGTGCTGTTGCAAAGGTGGTCTGTACGGTGAGCCCCAACGCGACGCCACGCAGTGCGAGTAGCCACATGATGGTACTGATCGGTGTATCGGCTTCGATTTGGGCGAGCTGCCATGTATTGATGAGGAGCACCGAGAAACCGGTCACAATCAAAATCCGAGGTCCGATTTTGTCAAATAAACGACCGGCGAGTGGGGTGATAATTCCCGAAGTGATTGCAAGTGGTAGCAGTGTTAAGCCACTTTCAAATGCGGTATACCCGCGGAGTGCCTGCAGGTAGACGGGCATCAAGAATTCGGCACCAAAGAGGGCAATCACCGACACATACCCGATTAGATTGGCCATCGTGAACGTGGGATTTTTGTAGAAGCGCAAGTCGAGTAGTGGTTCGGGCGCCACAAACAGTTCCACGATAATCCAGGTGATGATGCCCACGACGCCCACGGCGAACCATGTCAAGACACTGCTATCACCCCAGCCGAATTCGCTGACGATGGTGGTGGCATACAGGATTGCCCCAAAGCCGACACTTGCGCTGATAATGCCGAGTGGGTCTGCTTTGGCGATGGTCGTACGGGTATCGCTAGGCAGCCATTGCCATGACAAGATTGCACCAACGATGCCAATGGGGACGTTGATGAAAAATATCCAGCGCCATAATTCTTGGTCGACCAACCACCCACCAAAAATGGGCCCAAGTGCTGGCGCCATGACGAGTGCAATGCCAAAAAAGCCGAATGCCATGCCCTGTTCTTTGGGTGGAAAGGTGCGGTAGATAAAGGTCGGGCCGAGGGGTTGGGCCATCCCACCGCCAATCCCTTGTAGCGTACGTGCCACAATCAAGATGGGTAGCGATGGGGCAATCCCACACACCAAAGATGAAATCACAAAGAGAATTAGCCCCAAAATGTAGATGTTTTTGGTGCCAAAACGATCAGCCAAAAAGCCACTCAGTGGTGTCATGATGCCCAAGGCCAGGGTGTATACACTAATAATCCACTGTGCATCTGTGAGTGTGGCGCCATATTCACGGCGGAGCGTTTGAAACGCCACATTAACCACGGTAGTATCGAGAATAATCATGAAAATACCAAATACCACCGAAATCAAGACTTTCCACTTGTCTGCAAGGCTACGGGACGGTTGGGATGTAGCTACCACGACAATCTCCATTCATTCGCTAATAGGCGTGCTTTTGACTGCTACGTAGTCAGTAGAAAATCGGATTGAACACAGCAATGCGCACCGCTGAGTCTCACATCAGCGGTGCGCATTGGGTATCAGAATGCGTCAGCTAGCGAAAAATTTCGCGAACGCTATATCCTTCCCATTCTTCGTGGGCAGCAATGCCAAGCATATCAGCGAGTGTGGGTGCGGTATCGAGGAGCGAGACGGCACTGCTAATCGTATAGCCCGCTTTGACGCGCGGTCCGGCAGCCACCCACGGGATCGTCATATCTTCGGGCATGTCAGTACCGTGATTGCGATCGTGACCACCGTGATCCGCTTGGACAATGATGTGCGCATCGGCGGGGAGTGCTGCCATCAGCTCACCAAACAAGGTGTCAACATGGCTGAGTTGCCCCAAGTATCCCGGTTGCATCCAGCCGTAGGCATGCCCAGCAGTATCCACGGATCCGTAGTAGACAAAGACGAAATCATAGCGTTGGCTTTTGATGACGCGCACTGCCTCGGCGTGCATTTCGTCATCGTAGCTCTGATTGAGTGGTGGCTCGTGGCACCACGCATATGACAGTTGTTCAGGGCGTGCCATATCGCGCAGGGGTTCCCAGTTGTGCACAAAGGCACTTTTTTTGCCGGCAGCACGCGCTACCTCGACGAGACCAGGCAATGGGCGTGCCAGCGGGATAAAATAATTAGTGGTGATACCATGGCGTGTCGGTGGTACGGAATGGAAAATTGAAGTGTGGCACGGTAACGTAATGCTCGGCATGACACTCTGTGCACGCATGGTGCTGGCACCACGGGCGATCAGCGCTGTGAGATTGGGGCACGGTGTTGCGGTGATCGCATCAGGGCGCATCCCATCAATCATAACAAATACAACCACACTCGCATCCTTTCGCTGTTGCGGCCAACCTATCTCCATTATAATACGGCAGATACTGGTAGATATGGCAAAAATGACACATGTTTTGTAATCTGTTCGTGTGGTCTTGGCTGGACTATGCTCGTGTCAGCTACGACATCATCACGGTGCTAACCGTGTTATGATGAACGTAGACGATTGACAAGGCTGTCTACTTTTTCACGTACGTACATGCGAGGCATTCATGGTGCAGTTTCCTGCTGCAATTCAGGCGCTTCAATCACACATGGAAGCAGGTCATCACGACATCCTGGCCGCACTGCGTGACCACGGGATTGTGGTTGATGCATACCCCACACAACTGCCCCCACCGATAGCGCAACACGGCGCCGCCGCACGCGCATTTCCCATGCAAGGAATTCTCAAGTATCACGGTCTCAGTGATTGGGCGCAGCGTATTGCGTTTCTACCGAGTATTTCACTCAACAGCGATGCGGCGAGCACCGTCACCTATGTCGAATTTGTACCGACAGCACCTGCTGACGACATTTGGCTCGGTGATACGCCTGCTAGTGGTCGTGAGCGCGATCGCATCGTGCAAACCCTCGACGCGCTGCGCCACATGGCGGGAGTCACATGGCCGGCTGTCGTCCGTACCAAAAATTTCTTCCGCGCTGCGGTTGCCGGCAAAGGGCTCGGTTCGAGTGCATCAGGGTCAGCTGCACTGGCAGTGGCTGGTATCGCCGCACTATTTGGCGACCACATGATTGCCAATCAGCGTTTTGTGAGTTGTGTTGCGCGTCTGCTTGCTGGGTCAGGGTGTCGTGCTGCAGTCGGCGGAATCGCGTTATGGGTCTCGCACATGGGCTTAGGGCATGCAGACAGCTTTGCGGTGCGCCTCGACCAACCTGGGCAATTCGACGACGTGGCCCTCTTGACGGTCCCCATCGAGTCACGTGTTGGTCTCAAAACCGAGCAAGCACATGCTGATGCGCCTACGAGCACGCTCTTTGCGGGGTGGATGACCACCCGCAGTAGCGAAATCGTGGCAGGGATTGCAGCTACGCGCCGTGGTGACTGGCAGTGGCTGGGGCGCATGTCCGAAATCGACAGTATGCGACTCCACGGTGTGACGATGTCGGGTGGTGACGATTACAAAATTATTGGCTGGGAGCCTGAAAATATTGCCTTATTTCGGATGTGTAATACGCTCCGTGCCCAAGGTATCCCCGTCTACTGTTCAACTGATACCGGACCGACTGCGGTTTTTATGCTCCAGCGGCGCCACGTCGATGAGGTGGCAGCTGCTATTCAGGCCATTGTCCCAGCTGCACCGATTATTCAGGGGCAAATTGCAGGTGCCGCACAGTTGGTGCCTGTGGCTGAGGCACAAACCCTATTAAAGATGACATAACGGTGTGTGCTAGAGAGGTGTGATATGAGTACTAGCGATTTTCTTAGTGACGTGCAGGCGCAGCCAGATCTGCTGGAGCATGCGTTGCGTACCCATCTTGCGGCTGGTAGCGCACTCGAAGGTGCTGCCAAAGCACTGCGTGATGCGACACCACGTCGCATTATTATCACGGGGATGGGAAGCTCGTTTTATTCAGCCTATCCAGCTATGCTCAAGTTGTTTGCGGCAGGCTTGCCGGTCACACACATCGAGCTTTCAGAATTGTTGCATTTTGGGCACCAGGCGCTTACGCGTGATACAGCGCTTATCGTTATTTCGCAGTCGGGTGAAACCATTGAAGCAGTACGGCTCCTCAATGACAGGCATCCACAGTCGTTGCTGATTGCAGTGACCAACAATCCGAATGGCACACTGGCACGGCATGCGGCACATGCGATTCCGCATCTTGCCGGGAGCGAACGCGCTGTGGCAACCAAAACCTATACCACCTCGCTATTGGCGCTCACCGTCTTTGCGGGCCGGGTGGTCGGTGATGCGCCCGCCCAAATCGCTGACCAGTTGTTGCCTGCAATTGAGGCACAACGCAAACTCGCACAACAGTACAATCCGGATACGTTGCCCGATGAATGGCGCCGACCTGGTCCGATAACATTTGTGGGGCGTGGTCCATCGTATGCAACTGCTTTGGCTGGCTCGTTGCTTTTCAAAGAAACCGCACGTATTTCGGCAGATGCACTCAGCAGCGCCCAGTTCCGGCATGGCCCACTCGAAATCGCTGGTCCTGGCCATCGGGCGGTGATATGTGCAGGCCCAGGTGCCACCTTTGGTTATGATATGCGTCTTGCTGATGAACTGCATGCATGTGGCAGTGATGTGTGGTTGATTGGCCCTGTGAGCACTTCTCGACGCTATCCCACCGTGTCATTGCCGCCTTTGGCGTTTGCCCCACTCGCAGAAATCATCCCCCTACAATTGGCGGCTCGTGCCCTGACATTGGCATGTGGCTTGACTCCAGGTGAATTCGCCCGTATCGGTAAAGTGACCGATAGCGAGTAAAAGGAGGGTGTCATGAGTGATGCCACTATGCTCCAACTCTTGCGCGAACTCTGTGATATCCCTGGCCCGAGTGGCTATGAGGAGCCAGTACGCACCTACCTGACCCAGCGCTGGCGTCCACGGGCACAGGCTCTCACTGTCGATGCTGTCGGCAACCTGTTGGTGCACGTGGGTGGGCATGGTCCACGGGTGCTCGTGCAAGCACACATGGATGAAATCGGCTTTGTGGTGCGTTATATCACTGATGACGGCTTTTTGCTGCTCGATACCGCCCAAGGGCCACGTCGCATGTCACCCGATCGGCGCTACATGATTGGCCAAACCGCCCAAGTGCTGGGGCGCAGCGGCGTGGTGGCGCGTGGGATATTTGCGGCAGCTAGTGGACATGTGATGACTCAAGCGCAACTCGACAAAGCACACCTCGGTTTCGAAGATATCTTTGTGGATATCGGTGTCACTAGCCGGCGTGAAGCCGAACTCTTTGGTGTGCATGTCGGTTCACCGGTCATCTGGTATCGCGGGTTACATCGCATTGGCCGCTATGTGAGCGGTAAAGCCATGGATGACCGTATGCCGTTGGCAATCATGGATACGCTCCTGCACCAGCTGGATGCCAACACCTTGGCCTGTGAATTATGGTTGGCTGCCACCATCCAAGAAGAAAACGGCCTGCATGGTGCGCGTGCCATGGGCGTGCGTGGACAATTCGATATGGTGCTAGCACTCGATGTGGGGCTGACAGGGGATGTGCCGACCGTCGGTGTGCGCGAATACGATGCTCGCCTCGGTGGCGGCCCCACGCTCGTCCACAAAGATGCGGCCATCCAGTACGACCGCCGATTACTCTGGCATTGTGCCGATCTGGCCGCCCAGCACGGGATTCCTTTCCAGCATGGTGTATATGCAAATTATGGATCAGATGGTGCAGCCTTTATCGATAGTGGCATCCCCGCGCTCTTGATTGGTATCCCCACACGATATACGCATACGGCATTCGAAATGGTTGACCCCAGTGACATCGATGCTACTGTGCGTCTGTTGCAGGCGTTTGTGCAATCACCGTGGCAACTGCCCACGGTCTGAGATGACCCGTGAGGACATGGAGTAATCGTTATGAAACGCGGCCGTGCCGTGGTGCTCGGTGGTGGCGGTGGTGCAAGTGTGGCACTACGCGCCATCCCCGATAGTTATGACAAAACAGCCATTATCGCAGTCACGGATACAGGACGTTCCACGGGGGTGGCGCGTCACATTGGTGGCAATATGCCTGCTCCAGGTGACATCCGTGCGACTATCGCCGCACATGCGCAGCACCACACCATGGCACAGCTGTTACAACACCGCTTTGATGGTCATGGTGATACCAATCTCAACGGCATGGCACTCGGCAATTTGATGTTGGCAGCGCTCTACCGTGAATCGGGTGACTTTGGTCAAGCGGTGGCAACATTGGCACAGCTTGCGGAGTGCGCAGTGACCGTATTGCCGGTCACCGCACATTCCACGCAACTGTGTGCGCATCTCATCGATGGCAGCGACCACGTCGGTGAAGTCGCAGTGCGTGCGCCACACAAAGCACCAATTGCCGTGTGTCGCCTCGATCCGCCCGTGGCTGCATACCCAGCAGCCTGCCAAGCGATTGTTGATGCCGATGTGGTTGTGATCGGACCAGGGAGTTTTTTTACGACTATTCATGCGGTGCTCTTGCCCGATGGAATCCGTGATGCGTTGCATCAATGTCGTGGCAAAGTCGTGTTTGTGTCGAATACGACCACACAGACAGGGCAAACTGAGCACCTCGATAATGTGGGACATGTGGCCATGATGGTCGCATTGCTCGGCAGTGGTGTGCTCGATGCGGTGTTGCTCAACAATCGCCTCGCATCACGAGCGCAAGTGGCACGCCTGGCTGCAGAAGGCCTCGCACCACTCGATCTCGATGCGAGTGATGTGGCAAGTATAGCGGCGCTAGGAGTGCGTGCGATTCCATGGCCACTGATTGAATCGGATGGTGCAGATCGCACCTTGTGGAACAAACAAGACACGCTACGCCACGATGCGCGTGCATTGCGTGCAGCGTTGTTGCGTGTACTGTACAAAGGAGAGGACAACGATGACCGTTCCTGATAATCATGCCCCACTCACGAGTTACCAATCTTATCCTGCGCAAGAAATGGCGCAACGTGCCCGAGATTTCCGCCAGACGATGCAACGACGGCGTTCAATTCGTATGTTTGCTGATACACCGGTGCCCAAAGAAATTATCGCTGACATTTTGTTGACTGCCGGGACTGCGCCGAGTGGAGCCAACCAGCAACCGTGGCATTTTTGTGCGGTGAGTAACCCTGACATGAAGCGGCGCATTCGCATTGCCGCCGAGCAAGAAGAGCAGGCGTTTTATACGGAGCGGGCACCTCAAGCATGGCTCGACGCACTTGCGCCACTCGGCACCAATGCGAGTAAACCGTTCCTCGATATTGCACCATGGCTGATTGTCTGTTTTGCCGAAAGTTGGCACTTTACGGCCAACGGCGAAAAAGGCAAAAACTACTACGTCACTGAATCAATGGGAATCGCAGTGGGAATGCTCATCACTGCGGTGCACAATGCTGGTCTCGTCACGCTGACTCATACCCCGAGCCCGATGGGATTCCTCGCCGATATCTGTGGCCGTGGCGAAAACGAACGTGCCTACTTGTTGATGCCGGTCGGCTACCCTGCTGATGATTGTCAGGTGCCGATTATTACCAAAAAAGCACTCTCAGATATTGCTACGTTTTTTGAGTAAATGTGGGCGTCTGACTTCATTTCATGATGTAATATGCACCGCGTTTGTCGCCGATACGGAGCAAAATGTTGCGTTCGACGAGGTCGGCCAAATCGCGCCGGATGGTTTCGGTTGACACCGATGGATGCATTTCTTGGAGCTCGCCATTGGTGATGCGATGTTTTTCACTGACCACAGTAATGGCGTTGATTTGCCGGTCATTGAGTCCCATGCGGCGCCAATGGTCGTTGCCATCGCTGAGCGGAGTGTCACTCTCATCGTTGCTGTAGAGTGTGACCAAAAAGCCGCCATCAGTTTCTGCAAAAACAGGTGGCTGTAAACCAGCGGCTTCCATCATGATGATCATACGGTTGATTCCGTAGCCGAGGCGCTCAATGAGCCCATAATCGGCCATGACTTGCACGAGTGTTTCATTGCGCGAAAAGCGTTGGTCGGCGATGTTTTCAATGGTCATGTGGCCGGGCAAGCGCCCGGGGGAGTGACATTCGAGGCGGTCAGAAAAGAGCGTAATGCGGATGCCCTCGCCACGAATCAAATAATCGCGGTGGGCCACCGCATTCACCAGTACCTCACGTACCACAGCAAGTGGAAATTGCGTCCAGTCTTTGCGCTCGAGTCCCTGCATGACACTGCCGCGTTTCATGTGTTGGCTCAGCCACACTTCGGCACGCCGCACTGCTTCGACGAGGGTATCGTGGATGTCTTCCCGCATGAATTCATCGCTCATGCGTGGACCCGCATATTGCACGAGTGTGATTTCGGCTTGTGGAAAGAAGCGTTCGATATCACTCGCAAACAGCAGTACTCCTGCATTGGTGGGGCGAATAATATGCTCTTGTTGGTGCATACACCCACGTTTCATGAGAAAGTCCACAGCGTTTTCTTCGGCCACGGCTCCGACGCGATGCACATACCCAGTGATTTTGGCAGGGTCGAGGTCAGTGATCAGTGCATCGCCGTGTGGCAAGCGTTCCCATGTCATGCCACCGCGCTCCACAAACAGACTACGCAACGCATCGGGTTCGAGTGGTAAATCATCGGCATCACGCCGCTGTACATAGCGCCCCTTGACCGCATAGACGTTGGGGAGTCCGCTTGGCACATTCACAAAGATGAGCATCTGTTTGGCATGCTCGATCTGGAGTGGCATCGGGATGACCAGTGTGGGCGAGCACATCGCTGCTGCATCGAGGACGAGGCGGGTAGTTTGCTCGACATCAATGACGCCTTCGGCTTTCTGGGTGCGCGGATTGACGCCAATTACAATCATGCCACCACTGGCGTTTGCCATGGATGCGAGTAACTCAGCCAAGTCTTCACCGCGTATGGATGCACGCGCATATGCCAAGTGTTGACTGCTTGGTTGACTCAGGAGTGTGGGCAAAATGGCAGTGGTCATTGCGTGCAACTCCGCAAAATAATGCGATTCACATCAGTGGGTGGTGACTGTTGTCATGGCGGAGTAGCGGGTAATTCTGCATACATGACCATGTGTGCGCATCTATATCGGACAGGTGTGGTGACTTCCCTCGCCAGGCAATTATTGTCCAGTTAACATATTGAATCTATAATACCATAGAATGGCGTCTGTTCACTCGGGTGGTAGTTCACACAAAAGGGGATATATGCAGGCACAGGTTCGTCGTCCGTTGCTGGTTATCGCACTATTGTCTGTATGTGTCATGCTGACGTTTATCGGCCATACCATGCCCTACCCCGTGCTTGCACCATGGTTGATGGAACGCAATATTGGATTGGGTGCGTTGGGGTGGGTGAGTTTTGCCTTTTCGTTGGGCAATCTGATTGGTGCACCATTTGCCGGGAATCTGGTTGACCGTTGGGGGCGTCGCCCCATGTTGATTATCGGGCTGATGGCGATTGTGATTGTCAATGCAATTACACCATTCTCAGATGGTCTGAATCAATTCATCGCACTGCGCTTCGTGCTCGGGTTGTTTAATTCGGGTGTGATGCCAGCGGCACTTGCGGCCACTGCCGATATTGCGCCTGAAGCGCGGCGTGCCGCTTGGATTGGCTATGTGACGGGCGGGATTAGCATTGGTCTGATTATTGGTCCCACGGTTGGGGGCATCTTGTACGATGCATTCGGCTTTGCTGCTGCATTTTATGTGTCTGCGGCTATGGCATTGATTGCCGTGTTGCTGGTGTTGCTCATTATGCCCGAAACACGCCGGCAAATTGCAGATACCAACCACACCCACAACATCGATTGGTTCAGCTTGTGGCGTAATCCACCACGACCGTTGTTGGCACTCGGTTTGTTGTTGTGGATTGATTTTAGTTGGGTGTTTGCCTGGGTGGCCACTGAGCCTGCCACGCTGACACACTTGTATGGCAATCACAATTACACGGCTACCATGTTTGGTGTGGTGGTCGGTGTCTATGGGGCAGCCACCGCATTAGGAGAACTCGGCGCAGGGAGCCTGAGTGATCGCTACGGCCGCTTTGTGATTATCGCGGTTGGATTTTTGGTTCATGTTGCATGGTATGTTGGCGTCGATCAGACACCCGCATATACGTCGATGCTCGTTGCTTCGCTTATTTCTGGGTTAGGCGCTGGGCTTGTGACACCGGCGCTAGGTGCTGCGTACATCGATATCACCACGCCCGATCAACGTGGTCAAGTCGCCGCACTCAAAGAGATGATTATTTCACTCGGTGGCATGCTTGGTCCATTGGTGGCAGTGGTTGCCACTGACCGTATTGACCCGGTGTACATTTTGCGAAGTGTGACGGTGATGATTGTACTGACAGCGCTGTGTGCAGGTGTGTATGCTTGGCAACGGCGTAAACCACGTTCGTGATACATTCCGGGATACGATTGCGTGATAATACTGTGCTGTGCATGGCGTAAACATACGTCGCTCCGCACAAAATGACACCGACACCCGCAGATACGAGTGTCGGTGTCTTCTTCGTACAGTCTATGGATTCACCCGTCCTGCAAACCACGTCCCTGTCTGGATCCAGCCGTTGCCGTTGCCGCCCCAGCCCTGGTTGACATACCAGAACTGGTGCCACACGACGTCGTCACCATCTGCC
>JACCDP011007625.1_pt1 | contig 20201 bp, 13 predicted proteins | sample 7445841 | NCBI WGS metagenome assembly JACCDP01 (sample SAMN15323441, study PRJNA562643) | freshwater metagenome | isolation source: river surface water | place: USA:Blue River Watershed | collected 2017-08-17
AGGCGGCGGACGAGGTCCTGGCGGGCGTGCTGGACGATCTGCGAGGCCAGCGGGATCGGCGAGATGAGGTCATACGTCTCTTCCGACAGCTCGAGGGAGCTCTGATACTGGAGCTCCTTGATGATGCGGGCCTGGACTTCCGGCAGGGAACCCTGCGCGTTGATGAAGTGATAGTGGAAGATGTCGCGCAGCGACTGCAGCGGCTCGTAGGTACGCTCCTTGAAGACGCGGTAACGGTTGCGGGCGGCGTCGGCCGTCAGGTCGGTCTTGCGGACTTCGGCGAGCGCTCCGCCCTCGCGCGCGGCCTTCTCGTTCTGGGCGATGGCTTCCTGGCCGCGCTTAAGCTGACGGCGGACGGACTCGTTCTCGTCGACGAAGAGGACGAGGATGTGGAAATGCGGCTTCGGGAAACGGACGCCTTCGCTGCGGCCGCGGAACTCCGTACGCAGGTCGTTGAGCTTGGCGAAAAGGTGCTTGAGGCACTCCACCTGCACCATCGAACGCGGAAAGCCGTCGACGATCGCGCCGCTGACGTACGCGGGCTCGAGGAGCTTGCGGAAAAGGATCTCCACGACTTCGCGGTCACCGACGAGCATGCCGGCGTCGATGCGCTTCTTGGCCTCAGGGCTCGAAAGCAGGTCGCTGACCACGATCGGGTCGGCGGCGTAGTCGCGATATTGGAGGATGAACGCCGTGTTGGTGCCCTTACCGGCGCCCGGGGCGCCGTTGAGCCAGAAGATCTCGCGCGGGAAGGCCAGCTTCTCGCGGCCGAATTCGCGCTCCAGGCTGGACCAGACGGAATCAAAGATGATCTGCCCATCCTTGACCTCGAGGTCGCTGATGCCGCTGGCGGCAGGTCTGGGCTGAGCGTCGCTCATGAGGTTAAGGGTCTATGAGTAAATCAGCCCGCCGAACCTGCGAGGCAAAAAAACGCCATAACCGCTTCAAATTCAGCCAATTACTTCTGACCACCCTTGGACTGGACATCTTCCGAGCCCGGCTTGACCACCGGGAGGCCGGGGTCGCTCGAACGATTTCGGCGAAACTGATAACGGTTGATATCCTGCATCGACAACTGGTCGACGGTCTTCGGATCGGGATTCAGCCTGCCCTGCCAGCTGGACCTTACCCCAGTGAACTTCGCGTTTGGCTCGACGCCCATACGCTCCTCCCAGTCCTTGACCTCGGCCTTGGTCCCGCTGACGGCGGACTTGATGCGGTCGACGGATTTCACCTCGACGGTGTCCTTCGGGCGGACCGAGGCGCCGAGCGTATCCTTCAGCTCCACGTCGGCCTTCTTGCGGCCCAGCGTGTCGTAGCGTCCGTGCCAGGTGTCCAAGGTGATGAGGTTGTTGCGCGAGTAGACCTGCTCCTTGCCGATGGACGACATGCCGGCTTCGAAACGCTGCTCCATGAGCCCGCTCGACTTGGAAGCCTTCTTCAGCCCGGCGTTGAAATCCACGGCATCGTCGACGCTCTTGCCGATGCCCTGCCCCGACATCGAGAACGGCACGGTGCGTCCGTCGGCGGTCTTGATGGACTGCTGCGGTGCGGCGGCCTGCGGCGCCGGCGCCACCTGGGGCGAGGACTCGACCGGGGCCTTGCCGATGAAGCCGAGCGGGCGACCGGGGACCGCCGAGCGCGGCTTGGCAGGCGTGCCATCCAAAGGACGGCCGTCCGCGTCGTAGCGATACTCCTGCTTACCCTCGATGCCTCCTTCGGCCGTGATGATCACGCCGGCCTTGATGCCGCCGGGCGGGCGCTCGGCCGCGATCAGCGTGAAAGCCGAAAGCGCCAGGAGCACGGGGATGGAGACACGGGGTCGCAAGGCCGCCATCTTGGGGACCTTGACGACCGACCTCAACCCCTTCTTAGCGGGGAATCGGGTGGGGTTTGGTCTTCCAGATGAGCTTGGCGTAATCCGCGATCGAGCGATCCGACGAGAACTTGGCGCAGCGGGCGACGTTGCGGATGGCCATGGCGGCCCAGCGGCGACGGTCCAGGAAGGCCTTCTCGGCCTTGGCCTGGGCGTCCACATAGCTGCGGAAGTCGGCCAGCACGAGGTAAGGGTCGCCGCCGTCCACCAGGGAGTCGACCACGGGCGAAAGCGCCCCGGCCTGCTCCGGCGTGAAGGTGTCGGAGCGCAGCCAATCCAGCAGCGAGGCGAGCTCGGGGTCCGCGGCGAGCACGGCGCGCGGATCGTAGCCGTCGGCCCAGAGCTGCTCGACCTCCTCGACCTGCAGGCCGAAGATGAAGATGTTCTCGTCGCCGACTTCCTCGCCGATCTCGACGTTGGCTCCATCGAGCGTGCCGATGGTGACCGCACCGTTGAGGGCGAGCTTCATGTTGCCCGTGCCGGAAGCTTCCTTGCCGGCGGTGGAGATCTGCTCGGAGAGGTCGGCCGCCGGGATGATGCGCTCGGCGAGCGAGACGCGGTAGTCCGGCAGGAAGACGACCTTGAGGAGGCCGCGGACGCGCTCGTCGGCATTGATGACGGCGGCGACGCGGTTGATCGCGTGGATGATGTGCTTGGCCAGGGCGTAACCCGGGGCGGCCTTGGCGCCGAAGATGCAGACGCGCGGCGTGAACTGGCCGTTCGGCTCGTTCAGGATGCGGCGGTACAGGTGCAGGATGTGCAGCAGGTTGAGGTGCTGGCGCTTGTACTCGTGCAGGCGCTTGATCTGGACGTCGAAGAGCGCGTCAGGGGAGACTTCCACGCCGACGAGGTCCTTGATGCGGGCGGCGAGGCGCACCTTGTTGGCGCGCTTGATGGCGAGGAAGCGGTCCTGGAACGCCGGGCGGTCGGCCAGGGCGTCGAGCTTGCGCAGGCGGCCGAGGTCGGCCTCCCAGCCCTTGCCGGCCACCTCGTCGCAGAGGGCGCCGAGCTCGGGATTGCAGCCGCGGACCCAGCGGCGCGGCGTGACGCCGTTGGTGACGTTGACGAACTTGCCCTTCCAGAGCTCGTTGAAGCCGGGGAAGAGATGGGCGCGGATCAGGCGCGTGTGCAGCTCGGCCACGCCGTTGACGTGATGCGAACCGACCACGGCGAGGTGCGCCATGCGGATGCGCTTCGGGAAGCCTTCCTGGATGATCGACAGCTCGGTCTTGCGGGCGTCGTCGCCCGGCCAGCGCTGCTCGACGTCCTCGAGGTGGCGGCGGTTGATCTCGTAGATGATCTCGAGGTGACGCGGCAGGACCTTCTCGAAGAGCGGCACGGACCAGGTCTCGAGCGCCTCCGGCAGCAAGGTGTGGTTGGTGTAGCTGAAGACCTGCGTGCACAGGGCCCAGGCTTCGTCCCAGGTCAGGCGCTCGACGTCGACCAGCAGGCGCATCAGTTCGACGACGGCGATGGCCGGGTGGGTGTCGTTCAGCTGGACCGCGGCCTTGGCCGGCAGGTTGCTGAAGTCGGGATTGAGGCGACGGTGGCGGCGCAGGAGATCCTGCAGCGAGCAGGACACGAAGAAGATCTGCTGGACGAGGCGAAGCTCCTTGCCGCTCTCGGTGCTGTCGTTCGGGTAAAGGACCTTCGAGACGACCTCGCTCGAGTCGCGCTCATGCACGGCCTCGACGTAGCCGCCGCGGTCGAACGCGCGGAAGTCGAACTCGGAGGCGGCCTTGGATTCCCAGAGGCGGAGGAAGTTGACGCTGCTGCCGCCGAAGCCCGCGATCGGGATGTCCCACGGCATGCCGAGCAGGTCGCGCGTGTCGACAAGTTCGGCGCAATGGTTGCCACGGTCGTCCGTGCTGTGCCGCACGCGGCCGTAGAGCGGCACGCTGACGCGATAGTTAGGGCGACGCAGCAGCCACGGGTTGTTGTTCGCGAGCCAGTTGTCGGCGACCTCGACCTGGCGGCCCTGGACGAAAGTCTGACGGAAGAGGCCGAATTCGTAATGGATGCCGTAACCGATGGCCGGGATGTCCATCGTGGCGAGGGAATCAAGGAAGCAGGCGGCGAGACGGCCGAGGCCGCCGTTGCCGAGACCCATGTCGGCTTCCTCGTCGGCGACCTTCTCGAGGTCCTGGCCGAGTTCCGCCAAGGCCTCCGTGGCGACGTCGCGGAGCTGGAGGTTGACGAGATTGTTGGTGAGCACGCGGCCCATCAGGTATTCGAGGGAGAGATAATAGACGCGGCGGACGTTCTTGCTGGCATGCTGGGCCTGCGTGTCGATGTAGCGCGCGAGCATCTGATCGCGGGCGGCCATGCACGTGGCCATCCACCAGTCGTTGCGGGTGGCGGTGACGCGGTCGCGGGCGAAGGTGCTCTTCAGGTGGCGCAGGATCGCGTCGCGGAAGGCCGCGACCGGCGTACCGACGGCGGTCTTGGCCGGGGCCTTCTTGGCCGGCTTCGGAGCCGGCTTGCGGGCGGTGACCACCTTGACGGACTTCTTCGCGGGCTTCTTCTTTTTAGGCATGATCGTCGGTGAGGACAATCGAGCGTAAGCCACAAGCGAGCCAAAACCGCGTCAGCCCTGTGCCAGCTCCCGCAACTTGTTCAAATCCAGCTTGCCCGTGCCTAAAATCGGGATGCCCGGTACTTTCTTGAACACCTTGGGAATCCAGAGGTTAGCGAGCCCTTCGGCCACGAGCGCGGTGCGGATCGCCTCGGCGTCGACGTCGTCGACATGCAGCACGACGAGCTGCTCGCCCTTGACGGGATCGGCCGCGCTGGCGACCGCGACCTTGATCTCCGCGGACTCGGCCAGGCCCATGACCTTGCGCAACGCGTCTTCGACCGTGCCGTGCGGGACCATCTCGCCGCCGATCTTGGAGAAACGCGAAAGGCGTCCGGCGAGATGCAGGAAGCCGTCGTCATCGAGCCGGGCGAGGTCGCCGGTGCGATACCAGCCGTCATCGGTCATCGCCTTGGCGGTCTGCCCGGCGTCGAGGTACCCCATGAAGACGTTGGCGCCACGGATCTCCAGGAGACCCACCTGCCCGCTCGGGAGCACGTCGCCGGTCGTCGGATCGAGGAAGCGGACGGCGATGCCGACGACGGGCCGGCCGACGGACCCGCGGACATTGCCGATCCAGATGCCGCCGGGCGCCTCGGCATCGGCGCGGTCCGGGACGTTGACCGAAAGCACGGGACTGGTCTCGGTGATGCCGTACCCTTCGAGCATCGGGGTCTCGAGCTGCGTGGCGAAACCGTCGACGAGGTCGGCCGGGCACTTCTCGGCGCCGACGACGGCCCACTCGAGCGACGCGAAGTCCGCCGCGGTGCCGCGACGCAGATAAGGACGGAGGAAGGTCGGCGTGCCGACGACGACCGTGACCTGCTCCTCCTTGATGGCTTTCACGGCCGCGGCGGAATCGAGCGGCGACGGCAACGTCACGAGGCGCGGCGAACGCGAGAGGCAATACCACAGGCCGATGGTGAAGCCGAAGCTATGGAAGACCGGCAGGCTGCTGAGCAGCACGGCGCTGTCCGGCAGGATGTCCGCGTCCTCGATCTGGCGGAGGTTGGCCAGGATGTTCCGGTGCGAAAGGCGCACGCCCTTGGGCTGGCCGGAGCTGCCGCTGGTGAAGAGCAGCGCGGCCTCCGTCTCGCCGCCATGCTTCGGCAGGCCCATGCAGGCCAGCGACCAGGCAACAGGCAGGCAACGGATGAGGCCGATCCGGAAGGCGAGGTCCGCCCGCGGGTGCGACGTCAGGAAATCGGCGACGTCGAGCACGCGGTCACCCCATGGGAAATCGGGCGACTTCTCCGACAGCTTGGTCCGGAAGGCGCCGGCGGTGACGACGAGGTCGACCTCCGCCCGCTGCAGGCAGGAGAGCGCCTGTTCGCGACCGAGGGAGAAGTTCAGGTTCACCGGCACCCTGTCGGCGAGCACGCAACCCAGGTTGGCCACCGCGGCGGCCACGCCGGGCGGCAGCACGATCGCGACGCGCTTGGCGGAGGTACGACGCTTCAGCTCGCCGGCGAAGGCCCAGCCCAGCGCCAGCAAGGTCGCCCCGCCGAACTCGCGCCGCGCGGAAGTCCGGTCGACCAACGCGACCGCCCCGCCCTTCTTCGCCAGGCCTGCGGCGACTTCGCGGCCGAGGTGGCCGTCCAGGGAGACGCGCAGCGAGAAAGCCTCCGCCGCCAGCTCCAGCAGACGCAGGCGCGTCTTCGCATGCTCGGTCGCCGCGTAGGGCTGGCCGATGACGACGTTGACCGGGCGCGGGAAGTGCTTGGGCATCTTCCAGAAGAACTTGCCTCCGCTGAAGCTGAACAAAGAACCCCACATGCCGTCGATGGCCATCGGCACGATCGGGCATTCGGCCCGGCGGGCGATGAGCTCGTAGCCCTTGCGCAGCGGCAGGATGCCGCCGTTGCGCGTCAGGCTGCCTTCCGGGAAGATGCAGACCACCTCGCCGGCCTTGAGCGCATCGGACGCCTTCTGGATCGCATCCTTCGCCTTGGTCTCCGCCACGGGGATCGTCCCCATCGTGCGCGTCAGGAAGCGCATGACCTTCTGACGCTCGAATCCTTCCCAGGAAAGGAAACGCACCGGACGCCGGGACAGCACCCCGACGAGGAGCACGTCGACGTAGGCCACGTGATTGGCGATGAGCAGCACGCCGCCATGGTCGGGGATGTTCTCCGCCCCCTTGAGCCGGATCCGGTAGAAGCACTTCAGGAACAGCCAGCAACCGGTCTGCACGGCGCAATAGCCCAAGGACATCGTCCGGTGACGGCGAGGCGCCCGCCAGGCGAACGCGAGCAGGAAGGCCGTGAAGAGCAGCAAGCCCACGGCGGCGATCGCGGCCACGATCAGCAGCAGGAACCAGGCGAGGGCGGAAATCAGAGGCACACGCCCAAGGTGCCGAGCCGTCGGACGGGTGCAAGCCGAGTCCTTTCGGGTTGACCCTTCCCCGCCCGCGGATGCCCTATGGAGACCCGCGATGCGCGACTACGTCCTCAGACGGTTGCTGCTAGTCCCACTGACCTTCGTGGGCATCACCTTCGTCGCGTTCTGCTTCACCCGCTTCGTCCCCGGCGGACCGATCGAACAGGCCATGGCCGAACGCCAGCAGGCCGACCGCAAGCAGAGCTCCGCCGCCCGTCCGAGCGGCCCCGCCTCGCCCGAAGAGTTGGACAACCTACGTCGTCGCTACGGCTTCGACCGCTCCCTCCTGGAAGCCTATGCCATCTGGCTCGGCGTCCGCCCGGGCCCGGCGGATTGGGTGACCGTGCGCCTCGACAAAAACGGCGAGGTCGAGACCGAAGTGGCCGACGAAACCAGCCCCGGCGGGATCCGCAAAGTAATGGTCTCACGCCACCTGTTAGACCACAGCCTCTTACTCCACCATCCCAGAAGCACGGAAAAAGGAATCCCCGGTTGGTACGCCGAATATGCCCCCTTGCCCGACGACCCCGAGAAAGCCCCGCGCGTGCTCGTCTATCGTCAGGCGTACGCCGGCCTCCTCCAAGCGGAGCTCGGCGACTCCACGACGAGCGACAAGCCGGTCTGGGATGAGATCAAGGCGCGCTTGCCCATCTCGGCCTGGTTCGGCGCCTGGTCCCTGCTGCTCGCCTACGGCATCTCGATCCCGCTCGGCGTGGCCAAGGCCCTGAAGCGCGACGGCTGGTTCGACCGCGGCTCCTCGCAGGTGCTCTTCGTCCTCTACTCAATCCCGGGCTTCATCCTCGCCGTCGCCGCCCTGCAGTTCCTCTGCTTCCAGCTCGGCTGGTTCCCCACGAAAGGCTTCGACTGGAACTCCCTGACCTGGGGCGGCCGCCTCCACCACACCATCGTCCCGCTGGCCTGCGAGATGGTCGGCGCGTTCACCGCGCTCACGCTCTTCACCCGCAACGGCCTGCTCGACAACCTCGCGGCCGACTACGTGCGCACCGCCAAGGCCAAGGGCCTGAGCCACGCCCGCATCGTCTTCGTCCACGCGCTCCGTAATTCGCTGATCCCGCTCGCCGCGACCTTCGGGGGCAACCTCGGCTTCTTCCTCACCGGCTCATTCCTCATCGAAGTGACGTTCAACATCCCCGGCCTCGGGCTGCTGGGCTACGACTCCCTCGTGCACCGCAACTTCCCCGTCTTCCTCGGCCTCCTCACCCTCTCCAGCCTGGCGATGCTCCTCGGCAACATCGTCTCCGACCTCTGCGTCGCCGCCGTCGACCCGCGCATCCGGTTCGACAAGTCCGCATGAGCTTCTTCGATCCGATCACGGTGCAACGCTTCGAACGGTTCCGACGCAACCGTTTCGGCTGGTGGTCGCTGCTGACCTTGCTCGCGTTCTCCCTGCTCGCCCTCCTCGGGCCGTTGCTCGTCGGCAACCGGCCCCTCGTCCTGCGCATCGACGGCCAGACGCGCTTCCCGGTCTTCGCCGGCTTCATCTCCGGACGCGAGCTCGGCCTGCCGATCGAAGGCGAACCCAACTACCGCCTGCTCGCCGAGGAACTGACGACGAACGGACGCGGCTGGCTGGTGCTTCCGCCCGTGCCGTTCGCGCCCGGCGAAGTCTGCGAAGTCATGCCCGCGGTGTCGCGCGACGCGGACGGACGCTGGCAGGATCCGCGCGGCGTCATCGCCGAAGGCCGCATCTTCACCCTCAACGCCGACGGCACCCGACGGCAGTCTTGGACCATCATCGAAGGCCGGCTTTCCGGCGACGCGCGCCTCTTCGACGAGGGAGTCGGCCTCGCCCGCGCGAAGTTCGTCGACGGCCAGGTCGTGAAACGCGTGCCGGCGGACGACCGGACCGACTGGGAACCCAAAGGCGCGCTGCGGACCCAGGTGCCTTCGCCCTGCCCGCCCGGACTGGACGGACACTGGCTCGGCACGGACGAATCCGGCCACGACATGACCGCCCGGCTCTTCGGCGGCTTCCGCCTGCTGCTCCTCTCCGCGTTCATCTACCTGCCGTGCGTCTACGGCGTGGGCCTGCTGCTCGGCGCCGCGATGGGCTACTTCGGCGGCTGGTTCGACATGGCCTGCCAGCGCCTGATGGAGGTCTGGTCCAACATCCCGTTCCTCTACGCCATCATCTTCCTGGCGAGCCTGCTCGAGCCGACGCTCTCCATCCTCATCCTGATCCTCGTCGCCTTCTCCTGGATCGGCCTCGCCCAGCAGCTCCGCGCCTCCGCCTACCAGGTCTCCGCGCGCGACTACGTCACCGCCTCGCGGGCGCTGGGCGCCGGCCATGTGCGCATCATCTGGCGCCACATCCTGCCGAACTGCGCGACGGTGATCCTGACCACGTTGCCGTTCAGCCTGCACGGGCTGGTGTTCTCGCTCTCGGCCCTCGACTACCTCGGCTTCGGCCTGCCGCCCACCGAACCTTCCTGGGGCGACCTCCTCCATCAGGCCAAGGAGAACTGGAACGCCTGGTGGATCCTTGGGCCCACCTTGTTCTGCCTCGTCGGCACCATGGTCATGATCAACTCCATCGGCGAGGCGCTCCAGGACGCCTTCGACCTCCGTCGCGCCCAACGATGAGACACCTCCTCGCACTCCTCTGCGCGCTGACGTCCGCGTCGGCCCAGACCTACGAAGACCCGAAGGCCGCGGCCTATTACGCCGAGCACAAGGACTTCTTCCGCTTCGCCACCCCGGCCGACCTCCCCAAGGACCTCGTCTGGCACGACGGTTCGGAGCAGAAGGAGTTCGCCGATCCGCGCGCCGTCCGCGGCGGCACGCTCCGCCAGTTCACCACCGGCACGCCGCCGACGCTCCGGCGCGTCGGCCCGAACGCCAACAACGGCTTCCGCGGCGAACTCTACGACAACAACGACTTCGGCCTGCTTTCGTCGCACCCGAACACCGACGAGACCATCCCCGCCCTGGCCACGAGCTGGGCGATGTCGGCCGACGGCATGACGGCCTACTTCCGGCTCGATCCGAACGCGAAGTTCACGGACGGGCAGCCGATCACCGCGGACGACTTCTTCTTCACCTTCTACTTCAACCGGTCGCCATGGGCGAAGGCCGACTGGTACGCCGACTTCTACACGCGCGAATGGGGCGGCATCACCAAGTACGACGCCCACACGATCTCGATCAAGGCCCCGCGCAAGCGTCCCTATCAGCTCGAGCGGCTCGGCCAGCTCATCCCGCTGCCCCGCGACTTCTTCAAGGACTTCGGTCCGAACTACGAGAAGCTGTACAACGACCGGTTCCAGCCGACCACCGGCCCGTACTTCGTGGGCCCGGCCGGCTTCCAGCGCGAGAAGTCCGTCACGCTCACCCGCGTCAAGGAATGGTGGGGCGACCGGCGCAAGTTCTACCGTCACCGCTACAACCCTGACGCGATCGAATACGGCGTGATCCGGGACATCGACAGCGCCTACGCCTCGATGCTCGCCGGCGAGATCGACTTCATGCCGATCATGATGCCGCGCTACTGGTACGGCACCAACGAGAAGAAAGCCTACCAGCTCGGCTACCTCACCAAGGCCCAGTTCTTCAACGACATCCCCCGCCCGCCCTACGGACTTTACCTCAACACCCAGAAGCCGGCGCTCGCCGACGTCGACGTCCGCATCGGCCTGCAGCACGCGACCGACTTCCAGCGCGTGATCGACGGCTTCTACCGCGGCGACTACGCGCGGCTCAACCAGTTCAGCGAAGGGCTCGGCAAGTTCACCGAGCCGTCCATCCGTCCCCGCCGCTATTCGCCGGAACTCGCCCGCGCCGCGTTCGCCAAGGCCGGCTTCACCCGGACCGGGCCCGACGGCATCCTCATGAACGCCGCCGGCGAGCGGCTCTCCTTCCGCCTCACCTTCGACACGTCGGACCGGCGCAAATACCTGGCCACGCTCGTGGAGTCGGCCCGCCGTTGCGGCGTGGAATACCGCCCCGAGACCCTCGAGCACACCACGATGTACCGCAAGGTCATGGAGAAGAACCATGACATCGTCTTCTGGGCATGGTCCGTCTCCAGCCGTCTGCCCGCGCTCTGGGAGTCGCACCACACCGACAACGCGGTCGAAGTCCTCGCCGACGGACGCAAGGTGCCGAAGCGCCAGACGAACAACATCACCGGCATCGACGACCCGGAACTCTCCAAGCTGATCGACCGTTTCCGCGACGCCACCGAAGAGGACGAGATGATCAAGCTCTCGCACGCGATGCAGCGCCGCATCCACGACCTGGCCGACTTCATCCCGGGCTTCAAGGTGCCGGGTTACCGCATCGCGCACTGGAACTGGGTGAAGTTCCCCGAAGGCTTCGACGTCCGCGCGGCCGAAGACCCGGGCCAGTTCGGACTCTTCTGGCTCGACCCCAAGCAACGCGAGGCCGACCTCAGGGATTTCCGCGACGGCAAGGCGCGCGGCGCGCCGAAGACGGTCGTCGAGGATCGTTGGAGGGGCGAATGACCGCCGTTCTTCCTTCCCCTCCTCCCCTGCCCGACCTATGTTGACGCCCATGTCCGCCGAGCCCCTCCTGAAAGTCCAGGACCTCAGCGTCACCTTCCGCACCGGTGACCGCGCGACCGTCGCCGCCTCAGGCGTCAGCTACGAGCTAGCCGCCGGCGAAGTGCTCGCCGTGGTCGGCGAGTCCGGCTCCGGCAAGTCCGTCTCGGCCCTGGCCCTCACCCGCCTGCTGCCACCGGAACCCGGCTGCTCGCTCACGGGCTCCGTCAAGCTCGCCGGCGTCGAGCTGCTCGGCCTGCCCGAGGACAAGCTCGCCAAGGTCCGCGGCGGCTCGATCGCCTACATCTTCCAGGAACCTGGCAGCTCGCTCAATCCGGTCTACAGCATCGGCTTCCAGATCGGCGAAGCGATCGCCCTGCACCGGCCGGAGATCAAGGACGTGCGCGCGGAGGTCGTCCGCGCCCTCTCCGAAGTGCACATCAACGACCCCGAGCGCGTCGCCGACCAGTACCCGCACGAGCTCTCCGGCGGCATGCAGCAGCGCGCGATGATCGCGATGGCGCTGGCCTGCGACCCGAAGATCCTCGTGGCCGACGAGCCGACCACGGCCCTCGACGTCACCATCCAGAAGGAGATCATGGACCTGCTCGCCCGCCTGCGTCGCGAGCGCGGCATGAGCATCATCCTCATCACCCACAACTTCGGCATCGTCGCGAACTTCGCCGACAAGGTGCAGGTGATGTGGAAGGGGCGCATCGTCGAGAGCGGCCCCGTCGCCCAGGTCATGCGCGAGCAGACCCACCCTTACACCAAGGCGCTCATCGCCTGCATCCCGCGCCTCGGCCAGCGCCGCCGACGCCTCACCACCCTGTCCGAAGAACTCAAGGTCTCCCGATGAGCGACAACCTCCTCGAAGTCTCCGGACTCTCCGTCCATTACCCCGGTCGCGCCGCCTGGTTCTTCCAGAAGGCCGCGCCGAAGAAGGCCGTGGACGACATCTCGTTCGTCGTGCCGAAAGGCAAGACCGTGGGGCTCGTCGGCGAGTCAGGCTCGGGCAAGACCACGACCGGCCGCGCCATCGTGAAGCTCGCCCCGTTGACCGCGGGCAAGATCACCTACCAAGGCCAGGACATCGGCGCCCTCTCGAACGCGGCCTTCCTCCCTTGGCGCAAGAAGATCCAGATGATCTTCCAGGATCCGTACAACTCGCTCAATCCGCGCGCCGACATCCTGACCATCCTCTCCGAGCCGCTCGAGATCCACTTCCCGCGGATGACGCGCGCCGACCGCGAGGCCCGTTGCGCCGAACTGCTCCGCAGCGTCCAGCTCCCCGCCGAACACCTCCGCCGCCATCCGCACGAATTCTCCGGCGGCCAGCGCCAGCGCATCGGCATCGCCCGCGCCCTCGCCGTGCAGCCCGAGCTCATCATCTGCGACGAACCGGTCTCCGCCCTCGACGTCTCCGTCCAGGCCGAGGTCGTCAACCTGCTGCAGGACCTCCAGGAACAGCTCGGCCTCACCTACCTCTTCATCGCCCACGACCTCGCCGTCGTCGAACACGTCAGCGACCACATCCTCGTGATGTCCAAGGGCGAGATCGTCGAGCAAGGCACGCCGGCCGAGATCCTCGGCGACCCGCAGCAAGCCTACACGAAGACCTTGCTGGCCGCGGTGCCCCGGTTCTGATGTCCGCGGAAACCCAGTCGAAGCTCGACGGCACGACGCGCGGCCTCGGCCTCCTGCTGGTCGGCATGGCGGCGTTCACGACCTGGGACCAATGGGCCATCTGGAGCACCAAGGACGACTATACCTTCGGCTACCTCGTCCCGCTCTTCTCGGCTTACGTGCTCTGGGACCGCTGGCCCGACCTGCGCGCCCTGCTCGTCGGCGAACGCGGCGACGTCGCCGCGCCTGCCTCGAAAGGACTGCTCCTGCTCGCCCAGCTGGTGGCTTTCGCTTCGCTCGCCGTCTTCGGGCTCGGCGCGGCCGCCCGGGCCATCTTCGGCACCGGCATCGGCCCGACCCTCGCCATCTCCTTCGGCCTCGCCGGCGCCACGCTCGCCTTCGCCTTCGTCTCCGTACGCGGTCCGCAGGACGCCGTCGCCGCTTCCGTCACCCGCTGGCGCGCCGTCGGGCTGCTGCTGTTCCCGGCCGGCGTCTGGCTGATCTCCGGCCCGTTCCTCTACCTCGTCGACAACCAGATCAAGGGCGAGCTGCTCACCAACGTCACCGAGATCGTCTCGGGCATCCTCCGCGCCAACGACCACGCCATCCGCGTGAGCGGCAACACCATCGTCTTCCCGAACGGGGACGCCGTCGGCGTGGCCGAAGCCTGCTCCGGCATCCGCTCGCTGTCCGCCTGCGTCTTCGCGGGCGCCTTTCTCGGCGCCCTCTTCCTCGAAGGCGGTTTCCCCGGCGCCCTGCTCCGTCGCGTCACGCTGATCGGCCTCGCCGGCTTCACCGCGATCCTGCTCAACATCGGACGCAACACCTACCTGACCTTCCACGCCCTGCACCACGGGTCGAAGTCGCTCGACCGCGACCTCGCCGGCCTCGAGCACGGCCAGGCGGGCTTCTCGGCGCTCGGCTCCGTCCATGATTTGGCTGGCAACATCGCCATGGTCGCCGCCCTTATCCTGCTCGTGACCTTCGTCCCGCTGCTGAACCGCCTGGGACGCCCCCGCGACAACCGACCTTCCGCATGAGAATCCTTTTCGTCACCCCTGAGCTCGCGCCCTGGTCCAAGGCCGGCGGCCTCGGCGACGCCACGGTGGCCCTGGGCAAGGCCCTCGCCGCCAAAGGCCACGAGGTCCGCGCCGTGACCCCGCTCTACGGTTCGGTCCCCGGGCGCGAGAAGATGGGCACGCTCATCGAGTCGCTGAAGGTCGGCGTCCACGGCGACCCGCGGAAGTCCGGTTGCCGTATCCGCACCCTCGCGGTCTCCCCGAACTTCGAGGCCTGGTTCGTCGAGCACGAGGACTTCTACGGCGCCCGCGAGATCTATCCCGCCCGCGACGACGCCGGCGAACGCGCGGCGTTCTACGGCCGCGCCGCGCTCGACGCCTGCCTGACGACCAGCTGGATCCCCGACATCGTGCATTGCCACGACTGGACCGCCGGCCTCGTGCCGGTGCTGCTCAACACGACGCTGAAGCACACCGCGCTCGGCGGCGCGAAGTCGGTGATCTCGATCCACAACCTGCAGCACCAAGGCCTCTATCCGAAGCGCCTGATGGCTTACCTCGGCCTGCCGGAATTCCTCTGGAACCCGCAGGAGCTCGAGTGCCTCGGCGGCGTCAACTTCCTCAAGGGCGGCATCCTGCACGCCGCCAAGGTCATCACCGTCAGCCCGACCTACGCGCAGGAGATCCTTACGCCCGCCTTCGGCTACGGCCTCGACGACGTCGTGCGCCGCCGCGCCGGCGCGCTGCGCGGCATCCTCAACGGCGTCGATCGCGACGAATGGAATCCGGCCGACGACAAGCATATCGCCAAGGCGTTCTCCGCCAAGCAGCCCGCCGGCAAGGCGGAGTGCAAGGCCGCCCTCCTCCGTGAGCTCGGCCTCGCCGCCGACCGCGACCTGCCGCTCATCGGCGTGGTCTCCCGCCTCTGGGAGCAGAAGGGCCTCGACCTCGCCGTCGGCGTGCTGCCGAAATTCCTCCGCGAAGGCAGGCTGCAGTTCGTCCTCCTCGGCAGCGGCGACGCCTGGCTCGAGAACGAGTTCAAGCGCCTCGCCGCCGACTTCCCCGAGCTCTGCGCCGTCCGCATCGGCTACGACAACGGCCTCTCGCACCGGATCGAAGCCGGCTGCGACTTCTTCCTCATGCCCAGCCGCTTCGAGCCCTGCGGCCTGAACCAGATGTACTCCATGGCCTACGGCGCCCTCCCCGTCGTCCGGGCGACCGGCGGCCTGGCCGACACCGTCACCGGGTGGGACGGCAAGAAGGCCGGGACCGGGGTGGTCTTCGAGCACGCGGACCAAAGGGCCATCGAATGGGGCCTCGAGCGCGCCTTGGAGCTTTATCGCCAACCCTCAGCCTACAAAGCACTTCAGAAGACCGCCATGGGGGTCGAATTCAGCTGGGAACGATCCGCCGAGGAACACCTGGACTGCTATCGCAAATAGGCCTTCTAGCCCAAAAACAGGCAAACCCGGCCCTTTTTTAGACAGAACATGGGGGTTATTGGCCAATTTCGTCATAAATGAATAAAAAATATGGCATTTTGGTAAACTTTGGGCACATCGGAACACGCCATGAAGCACACCTCCATCACCCTCCTCACCCTCACCGCTGCCGCGAGCTTCGCTCAGGCTGCGCCCGCCGCTGCCCCGGCGTTCACCACCTCGGGCAACCTCGCCTTCACCAGCGACTACGTCTGGCGCGGCATCTCCCAGAACGCCGGCAAGTTCGCCGTTCAGGGTGGTTTCGACGCTTCCCACAGCTCCGGCCTCTCGGCTGGCATCTGGGCTTCCAACGTCACCGCCGGTAACGCCTCCCTCGAAGTCGACGTCTACGCCAACTACGGCTTCAAGCTCGGCGCCGTCGACGCTTCCGTCGGCTACATCGCCTACGCCTACGAAGGCCAGTCCGACGCCAACTTCGAAGAAGTGAACGTCGCCGCCACCTACGCCGGCCTCACCCTCAAGGCCTCCAAGGGCATCGCCGGTGACAAGAACACCAGCGACTACTACTACGAAGCCAACTACAGCTACGACATCGCCGCCGTCAAGGGCCTGAACCTCGGCCTCCACTACGGTAACGACCGCGCTTCCAAGAACGACGACTACGCGATCGGCCTCAGCTACCCCGTGCTCGGCTTCACCGGCACCGTGTCCTACTCGGACATCGAGAACGGCGACAGCATCACCGCTGTCACGCTCAAGAAGACCTTCTAAGGTCTGAGCTGATCTCATAGCAAAAGGGGTGCTTTCCGGGAGGAGAGCACCCCTTCTTCTTTGTTAGGTTGAAAAACGCCCGGGGACGGCAATGTTGCCTGCCTCCATGCTCGAGTCCGCCCGCAAACCCGATTGGCTCCGCGCCAAGCTTCCCAGCGGCCCCGACTTCCTGGAGACCAAGAAGAACGTCGACCAGCACAAGCTGCACACGGTCTGCCAGTCCGCGCAGTGCCCCAACATGGGCGAGTGCTGGTCCCGCGGCAGCGCGACCGTGATGATCCTGGGCAACGTCTGCACCCGCTCCTGCACCTTCTGCGCCGTGCTCTCCGGCCGCCCCAGCGAACTCGACCTCGGCGAACCGGCCCGCGTGGCGGAATCCATCGCGCTGATGAACCTCAAGCACGTGGTCATCACCTCCGTCGCCCGCGACGACCTCAAGGACGGCGGCGCCTCGGTCTGGGCCGCCACGGTCCGCGCCACCCGCCATCGTTGCCCGAACACGACGATCGAAGTGCTCCCGGCCGACTTCCGCGGCGAGCAGGTCCACCTCGATACCCTGCTCGACGCCCGCCCGGACATCCTCAACCACAACCTGGAGACCGTCGAACGCCTCCAGCGCCCGATCCGCAAGACCGCCCGCTACGACCGTTCCTTCTGGGTGCTCAAGCATGCGAAGTCGCGCGACTTCGTGACGAAGACCGGCATCATGCTCGGCATCGGCGAACAGAAGGACGAGGTCGCCCAGCTCATCCGCGACATCGCCGCCGCGCAGGTCGACATCCTCACGATCGGCCAGTACCTCTCGCCCAGCAAGGAACACGCCCCCATCGACCGATGGGTGCACCCCGACGAGTTCGCCGAGTGGAAAGCCTTCGCCCTCGAGGCCGGCGTGAAGCACGTCGAGTCCGGTCCGCTGGTCCGCTCTTCCTACCGCGCCGACGAGCAGGCCGTGAAGTTCAGCCTGATGGATCGCCGCCAGCGACCCGCCCGCTAAGCCGTGGAAGGCCTGCCTCCCGTCGATTTCCGCGCCGAGCTCAACGACGAGCAGTACGCCGCGGTCACCTCGCCGCGCGGCCCGGCGCTCGTCCTCGCCGGCGCCGGCTCCGGCAAGACCCGCACCCTCACCTACCGCGTCGCCTGGCTGCTGCACCAAGGCGCCCGCCCGTGGGACATCCTGCTGCTGACGTTCACGAACAAGTCGGCCAAGGAGATGCTCGAACGCGTCGAGGACCTGACCGGCGTGCCGCGCGGCCAGTTCTGGGGCGGCACGTTCCACTCCATCGGCCAGCGCATCCTCCGCCGCAACGCCGAGGTCGCCGCCCGTTCGCCGGACTTCACCATCCTCGACCAGAAGGAATCCGAGCAGCTGTTCTCCGAGATCGTGAAGTCGATCGACGGCGCGTTCATCAAGGACAAGACGAACCCGAAGGCCTCCGTCATCCTCGACGCCTACTCGCACGCCCGCAACACGCTGCGACCGCTGCAGGACGTCCTTGCGGAACGCCTCGACTGGATGAAGGGCGGCCCCGAGAAGCTGATGCAGTTCTGCGCGAGCTACGAAGCGGCGAAGAAGGAACGCAACCTCTGCGACTTCGACGACCTGCTGAGCCTCTGGCTGCACGTCCTCGAGAACGACCCGGCCGCCCTCGCCCACTACCGCCAGCGCTTCCGCCACATCCTGGTGGACGAGTTCCAGGACACGAACCGCCTCCAGAGCCGCATCATCGACCTGCTCGCGAGCGAGCACCAGATCATGGCCGTCGGCGACGACGCCCAGTGCATCTACACGTGGCGCGGCGCCGACTGGGAGAACATCGTCGCCTTCCCGGACCGCCACCCCGGGACGCTGATCCACACGATCGACACGAACTACCGCTCGACGCCGGAGATCCTGGCCTTCGCCAACGAGATCCTCAGCCATCGCCCGCGCCTCGAAGGCTTCGACCGCCGCCTGAAGGCCGTCCGCCAGACCGGCCCGCAGCCCACGGTCTTCACCGTCGGCGACACGTCGCAGCAGGCGAAGCTCGTGGTCCGCAAGATCATGCAACTGCACCATGAGGGCCATGCGCTGAAGGACATGCACGTGCTCTACCGCGCGCACTACCAGTCGCTCGAGCTGCAGATGGAACTCAACGCCATGGGCGTGCCGTTCGTCATCACCAGCGGCCATAAGTTCTTCGACCTCGCGCACGTGAAGGACATCCTGGCCCATCTGCGCTTCGTGCACAACCCGCTCGACCAGGTGGCGCTTTCACGCCTGCTCTGCCTGCTCCCGAAGGTCGGCCCGGTCGCCGCGGAGAAGATCAGCAAGGCCGCCCGCGAGGTCGACCAGGCCCAAGGCCGCGGTCTCGTCCGGGCCCTGAGAGCCGACGCGGTGATCAAGCGCGTGCCGGAATCGGCGAAGGATGATTTCAACGACCTGACGATCACGCTCGAGGACATGCTCGAAGGCCTCGAAGCCGCGAAGGCCAAGCCCGGACCGGCCGCGCCGGCGCCCGACCTCTTCGTCGCGGCCGCCGACGCCAACTCGGTCAAGGTCGCCCGCACCCCCGCCGAGACGGTCCGCGTCTGCATCGAGGGCTGGTACGGCGGCTTCATCAAGACGATCTTCCCCGACTGGCGCGACCGCGAGCAGGACCTCCAAGGCCTCATCGGCTTCGCCTCGAAGTTCGAGGACGTCGGCGACCTCGTCGCCCAGGTGGCCCTCCTCAACGGCGAGTCTTCCGACAAGAAGGCCGAGCCCGAGGAGGACATGCTCCGCCTGACGACCATCCACCAGTCCAAGGGACTGGAGTTCCCGATCGTCTTCCTCCTGGGGGTCGCCGACGGGCTGCTCCCCCTGACCCGCGCCATCGACGACGGCGACGTCGAGGAGGAGCGCCGCCTGTTCTACGTCGCCTGCACGCGGGCCGAGAACATGCTGTTCCTCTTCGCCCCCCGCTTCGCCGTCTCCGGCGACGGCTATCGTCCGTTGGATCCGTGTCGTTTTCTGGAAGAAATGAGCCCGGATTGTTACGAATTGGCGGATTATGCCCACCGCCGGCTCTGAGCCGGCTATGACAGTCGGACGGGGGTAGGTGCTTGCCTTTGCCTTGGGCGGGCATTTATGACTCACCACAAACTTTTACACGCCATCGCCATGCCTAAGGTACTCGTCGCCGACAAGATCTCGCCCACCGGAGTCGCCCTCCTCAAAGCCCAGCCCGGCTATGAGGTCGTCGAAGCCTACGGTTCCACCCCGGAACAGGTCCTGAACCTGGTCGTGGACGTGGACGCCATCCTGGTCCGCTCCGAGACCCAGATCACCCGCGAAGTCCTCGCCGCCGCCCAGCGCCTCGTCTGCGTCGGCCGCGCCGGCGTGGGCGTCGACAACATCGACGTCGAAGCCGCCACCGAGCGCGGCGTCATCGTGATGAACACCCCCTCGGGCAACACCGTCGCGACCGCCGAGCTCACCTTCACCCACCTGCTCTCACTCGCCCGCCCGGTCCCGGAAGCCGTCCAGTCCATGCGCGAAGGCAAGTGGGACCGCAAGACCCTCTCGGGCTCCGAGCTCTTCGGGAAGACCCTCGGCGTGCTCGGCCTCGGCCGCATCGGCGCCGAAGTCTCCAAGCGCGCCCTCGCCTTCGGCATGAAGGTGCTCGCCTACGATCCTTACCTCACCGAAGCCCGTGCCAAGGCCCTCGGCGTGTCGATCGCGACCCTCGACGAGGTCTTCGCCCTCTCCGACTACATCACCGTCCACATGCCCCTCATCGAGAAAGGCAAGCAGGGAGCGACCGAAGGCATGGTCGATGAAGCCGCCTTCGCCAAGATGAAGAAAGGCGTCAAGATCGTGAACTGCGCCCGCGGCGGCATCGTCGACGAAGCCGCGCTCACCGAAGCCCTCAAGTCCGGCAAGTGCGGCGGCTGCGGTTTCGACGTGTTCGTCGAAGAGCCCCTCGCCAAGGACCACCCGCTCCGCTCCCTCCCGAAGGCCCACCTCTCCCCGCA
>JACCDP010032388.1_pt1 | contig 20187 bp, 14 predicted proteins | sample 7445841 | NCBI WGS metagenome assembly JACCDP01 (sample SAMN15323441, study PRJNA562643) | freshwater metagenome | isolation source: river surface water | place: USA:Blue River Watershed | collected 2017-08-17
AACAAATCGTGGTTACCGAGATCCCTTACCAAGTGAATAAGGCGGAAATGATTAAAAAAATTGCCGAATTAGTTAACGACAAAAAGATTGAAGGAATTTCCGATTTAAGGGACGAATCCGATCGCAACGGTATGCGGCTTGTTTTCGAAATTAAGCGCGAAGCAATTGCGAATGTTGTATTAAATAAATTATATAAATACTCTGCACTACAAACCTCATTTTCAGTTAATAACATTTGTTTAGTTGACGGTCGGCCTCGCCTCTTAAACCTGCGGGAAATCATTGATCAGTTCATCTTGTTTCGCCACGACGTTGTGGTGCGCAGAACGCGTTATGAACTGCGAAAAGCAGAAGAAAGAGCTCATATTTTAGAGGGTTTAATCATTGCCTCTGACAACATCGACGAAGTCATTGAAATCATTAAGTCATCCGACAGTCCGGACCATGCCCGTGAGCGCTTGTCCGAGCGTTTTGGATTGAGCGAAATTCAAACGAGAGCGATTGTAGACATGAGGCTTCGACAGTTGACAGGTCTTGAGCAAGACAAGTTGCGCAGCGAATACGACGACCTCATGAAACTGATCGCGGATTTGAAAGACATACTGGAAAAAGAGGAACGTCGAATGCAGATCATCAAAGATGAACTCTTGGAGGTAAAAGATAAATACGGAGACGCAAGAAGATCTACTATAGAATACGGTGCCTCTGAGATGCGAATGGAAGATTTAATCGCCGACGATGAAGTGGTGGTAACCATTTCGCATGCGGGCTACATCAAACGCACCAACCTCAGCGAGTATAAGGTCCAAAACCGAGGCGGTATGGGGTCGAAAGGTTCAACTACACGTGACAAGGATTTCCTCGAACACCTGTTTATCGCAACCAACCACAACTACCTGTTAATCTTTACAGAAAAAGGCCGATGCTTCTGGATGAGGGTTTATGAAATTCCCGAAGGCAATAAAATATCGAAAGGTCGTGCAATTCAAAATTTGATAAACATCCCTCAAGACGATAAAGTTAAGGCCTATGTTAAAGTACAAGATCTGACTGACAAGGAGTACATCAATAACAACTTCATCATCATGTGTACCAAGGAAGGGGTTATTAAGAAAACGTCTTTGGAGGCCTATTCTAGACCAAGAGCGAACGGAATTAATGCGATAGGAATCCGGGAGAACGATGAATTACTGGAAGCAAAGCTCACCAATGGTTCGAATGAAATTGTGTTAGCCACAGCATCTGGGAGAGCTATTCGCTTCAACGAAAGTAAGGTTCGTCCCATGGGAAGAAACGCTTCGGGAGTACGAGGCGTAACTTTAGCGTCAGAAAACGACGAGGTAATTGGAATGATTTGCGTTGAGGATATATTCTCAACCATTCTGGTTGTTTCGGAAAAAGGCTTTGGAAAACGAACGTATTTGAATGACCCTGAGGATAAAGAGCCGGTTTATCGGATTACGAACCGAGGTGGAAAAGGCGTTAAGACCTTAAACATTACCGATAAAACGGGTAAATTGTTGAGCATCCAAAATGTGGTGGACGAAGACGATTTAATGATTATTACTAAAAACGGGGTAACCATTCGAATGCATGTGGATACGATTCGTACCATGGGACGAGCGGCTCAGGGCGTGAAATTGATCAATTTGAAAAATAATTCCGAAATTGCAGCAATTGCCCGCGTACCTAGAAGCGAAGATTCCGATGAAGAAGAAGAAGTGCTGGAGGCTGATAACCAAGGAGAGGCATTGAGTAACGAAGGCATGAATGTTGATGAGCCGGATGAAACCCCGGAAAATTTAGACGACGATAACGAATAATTAGTAGCATGAAACAATTATCCCTTACCCTGTTTTTCGCCGCGTTAGCAACTTTCAGCTTTGCTCAAAAGGCCAGTGTTACAGACGCGCACAACGCTTACAAACGCTATGTCCCATTGGTTGGCGATCTTGAGACCAACAAAAAGGCACTCGCGGATGCAAAAGCAGCCATTGATTTAGCGGCAGTCAACACGGAAACTGCGAATGCTTTGGACATGCACAAATACCGAGGGATGGTATATTACGGTTTAATGGAGACTGCGGCGGTAGAGGGCGCCATGAGCGGCAAAGAAGCGGATACGGCCGTACTTTCTTCCTACGAGAAAGTGGTGAAAGCCAGTTTTACAGCCGTTTTGAATGCACCAAAAGGAAAAGGAGAAAAAGCAGAAGTACGTGAATTTATTAATCTGAAAACCACGTTCTACTTCAACAATGGATTGGCCATGTTCAATGCTAAAAAGTACTCTGAGGCGACTATGATGTTTCTGGGGGCGTTTAAAATATCGCAATTAATCAATGAACCCTACAATGATGCCGCCGTAAATACGAAGTTGTCCTTTGCCAGGGCTGTTGATACCTTGCTGGATACCAAAAACTATGAAGAGGCTGATAAATTAGGGAGAATGGTTTGTGAGGAATTTCCCAAAGACCTTGACGTGCTTATTTCTTTAATCAACCTCAACCTGCAGAAAAACGATATCGCAGCGACGGAAAAATACCTGAATGAAGCAACCAATTTAGATTCCACGAACGTTCAACTTTATGTAATTCTCGGAAGTTCCCTGCTCGAGTTAAAACAAAAAGATCGTGCCGAGAAAGCATTTCAACGTGCCTTGAAAATTGATCCTTTATATCCGGATGCCGTTTATCAATACAGTTCCTTTTTGTTCAATTGGTCGTTTGATATTCGCAACGCAGCAAGCGACTTAAAGTTCAATGACCCCAAAATCCCTGCGATGGAAAAAGAGGCTAAAGAAATCATGGAGCGCGTCTTGATTCACCTTCTGCCCTACTTAGAAAAATTTCCAGAAGATAAAACTGCTTTAGAAATTGGTTGGAAAACCTATTCTATGCTGGATAATGAAGAAAAGAAAAAAGAGCTTAAAACCCGCTGGGAAGCCATCAAATGATTGAAAGCCCCGCTTGGGGCTTTTTTTATCATCCCTCCATTTGTGGATATTTCGTACCTTTGAACCATGTCATTTGTACATCCCGGATACCTTTGGTTCTTAAGTTTACTCCTTATTCCCGTTCTTATCCACCTCTTCTATTTCAGAAGGCACAAACGCTTGTATTTCCCGTCGCTGAAGTATTTAAAACAGCAAGAACAGGAAAAAAAATCCGTTAAAAACCTCAAGCGTTGGTTAATTCTTGCATGCCGGTTGCTGTTAATTACCTCTTTGATTTTTGCCTTTGCTCAACCTCATTGGAACAACAGCGACCAAGTTAAAGATGGAATTTCAATCACCCTAATTTACCTTGATAACTCCTATTCGATGAGTGCCAAAGGGGTCGAAGGCATGTTGCTCTCAGAAAGTAAAGAAGTGGCGAAGCGCATCATCCTTGAGGGAGATTCTAAATCAAGGTACATGCTTTGCTCCAATGCTTTATCCGGCATTGAACGTAAAATCCACTCGAAATCTACGGCCATTCGCTACATCGATGAACTCCCCTTGAACCGAATGCCTAGAAAGTTGTCAGCGGTGCTGAATTTTCAAGACGAATACTTGAACCGCTACCACCGAGAAATGGGTCAAATTGCATCGGCGCAACGCATCGTCATTTCAGATTTTCAACGGAAATCTTCGGAACTAGACGGTTACGAGGCCCGGAAAATGCCGTTTGAAATTAAAACGCATGCGCTTCAAACGGTTCCCCAAAAATTGGAAAACAGAACCATTGATTCCATTTGGACAGAAGCCCCCGTGCACAAACCGGGCATTCCAATAAAACTGTTTTTTCGCGTAAAAAATAGCAGCAAATTTCCCGTGGAGAACCTTGGTGTCACCCTGCAATTCGATGGAAAAAAAAGAATGACCAATGTTTCATTGAATCCTTTTGAATCGGCGACCTCTTACTTCAACCTCACCCCTATGACGGAAGGTTATCTTAACGGAAAACTGAGCTTAACAGACCCCACCGTGACATGGGACGATGATTTTTACTTTACCCATCACGCTGCAAAATCTTCCAAAGTATTGATTGCCAATGGCAATGAGGCCGTCAACCATCCTGAAAAAGCCTTTATGACCGAGCCTTTTTACACCGTTACCGCTAAAAATGAAGCGAGCATCAATGCCCGGGATTTGAAGGGGGTTGACCTGCTGGTGTTAAACGGTTTAAGCAGCGTTCCGAGCGGATTGAATGCCATGATTAAAAACTATGTTTCCAATGGGGGTAGCGCTTTCATTATACCCTCAATGAGCATTAACATGGCGGAATACAATGACTTACTTAAGGACCTCGGTCTCGCACCTTTTAGAGGAACTATCAACGAAGGCAATCAAGTGGCCACCATTTCATACCGAAGCATGTTTTTTAGGGGCATGTTTGAGAAGGAAAAGAAAGACCTCAATTTGCCGTTGGTGAAATCAGTATACGCTCAAAGGAATTCACAACAATCCAATGCTGAAAACCTCATTCAGCTACGAAATGGCCTTCCCCTACTGATCCATCAACGAAACAATGGGAACGTATTTCTTCTAACGGCAAGTCCGGAAGAATCCAACGGTGGTATTTCACGGCATGCTCTTTATCCTTCCATGTTATTGAGGGCAGCAGAGTTGAGCATTCGATCTTTACCTATGTACAACATGCTTGGTCAAACCTCAAAACTTGCTTTAGAACATGAAGGTAATACCGACGAACCTGTTAAATTGGTTAAGGGTAAGGATGTTTTTATTCCAAGGCAAATTCAAACGGGAAGCCTCCTTTCTCTTCAGTTAAATTCGCCTGAATTGCTGGAGCGAATGAGCGAAGGCATCTACGAATTAAAAGGAACTGAACCATCCGTTCAAATAGGAATCAACCTTAACCGTGATGAGTCTTTGTTAACTTACATGGAAAAGGCCGAAATGCTCAACGCATTTGCGGAAAAAGGACTCAAAAATGTGGCCTTTGACAAAATTGACCAAGGAGCAAGTTCCTTCAATTTGCCCATCGATAAACCTGCATCGTTTTGGGAGATATTCGTTATTCTTGCCTTAATTTTTGCCTTAGCGGAAATGGCGGTGATTAAATTTATGAATCCATGAAAATACTACTGAAAGCGGTTCGAATAACCGATGTGAAATCACCTCACAATAACACCAGCAAAGACCTATTAATCGAAAACGGCGTCATCAAGACCATTGCAACCTCCATCGATGCGGCTGATGCTACCGTAGTATCCATACCTCAATTGCATGTTTCCCAAGGTTGGGTAGATTTCAAATGCGGATTTAACGATCCGGGAAGCGATGAAGGAGGGGGTATTCTTGCAGGCTTAGATCACGCTGCATTGGGAGGTTTTACCCATGTTGGAGTGCTTCCTACCGATCATCCTACTACGGAAACTCGAAGCGCGATTGAATACAAATTGAGCATTACACAACATCACGCAGTACAATTACACCCTATTGGTTCCGTGAGCAAAGGAAGAAAAGGTCAATCGTTGGCAGAGATGGCAGACATGCATGAAGCAGGTACGAGTTGGTATTCCGATAACCTGCCCTTAAGCACGCGGTTGTCGGTGCAAGCCCTGTTGTACGCTCGAGACCTCAATTCGCGGATTATTTTTACTTCGCAATCGACAGACTTCTCAAAGGCATTCCAAGTGAATGAAGGTGCTGCATCAACCCTCACAGGTTTACCCGGACATCCCGCATTCGACGAAAAAATTCAAGTACTCAAGTTGGTGGAAATGGCAAAGTACACGGGAGTTCCGGTTCATATTTCCGGAATATCTTCTCATGAAAGCCTACCAATTATTGCTTCCGCAAAAAACGAAGGGATTGACCTAAGCTGCGACGTACATTTAATGAACTTATGCTTCAGTGAAGAGCGCACCCTTGATTTTGATACTTGCTTCAAAGTCAGCCCTGTAATTCGCTCGGAAGAAGACCGAACTTCGTTGGTTGCTGCGCTGAAAAACGGCATTATTGACGCGGTTGTTAGCGATCACCAGGCCGTTGTTATTGATGCAAAACGAGTCCCTTTTGATGAAGCAGATTTCGGTGCATTGCAACTTCAGACAGCCTATTCCGCCTTAAAAAAGTACTCAGGATTAACCAGCGACCAAGTCGTGGAATGGCTTTCAGTACATAATCGAAAGGCTTTTCACCTACCCATGAGGCCTATTGACGTTGACGTTCCCGCGGACCTAACCCTCTATTTAACCGATGAAAAGGTAACTACGGATGCTCTCCCTCAGCATTTATCGCCGTTTTTCAATGACCAACTAACGGGTAAGGCGGTGGGAATAATCCGGGGAAATCAATTCATGTTAAATCAATAGCCTTATGGCCAAATCAAAATTCATCGCGCAGTTCTTTACGCGCGGCAACAAAGTGGGTTCAATGGCTCCCAGTTCTCGTTTTTTGGCGAAAAAAATGCTCCAACACATTCCTTTTGATAAGGTCAAAGTATTGGTCGAATTAGGACCCGGAACGGGGGCATTCACGCCTTTTTTACTCGATCGAATGAATGCCAATGCTACGTTAATTCTCATTGAACTGAACGATGTGTTTTATCATGAATTAGTGAATAAAATCAAAGACCCTCGAGCCATCATCGTACATGGTTCAGCAACGGATTTACCCGAAATCCTTAAAAAGCTTAACCTTGAAAAAGTGGACTGCGTGCTTTCCTCGCTTCCTTTGGCCATTTTTACACCGCAACTTGCTGAACGCGTCCTTCATGCCTCCAAAGACGCACTTAACGATGGGGGACTATACATTCAATTCCAATATTCGCTGCAATCAAAAAAGAAAATTTTTCGCCAATTCGGAAACCTTAAATTGGCATTTACCCCTTTGAATTTTCCACCAGCCTTCGTTTATACCTGTACAAAATGAAAAGGAAAAATTAAGTCCGTATCTTTGCGGAAAATATACGCATGCTTTCGGTTCAAAATCTCTCTTTACAATTCGGTAAACGTGTCCTATTCGACGAGGTTAATGTTAAATTCGTTCAAGGCAACTGCTACGGAGTCATCGGTGCTAACGGTGCTGGAAAATCAACGTTTTTGAAAATTCTCATCGGTGAACAAGACCCCACCACAGGTCGCGTTGAACTTGAACCTGGAAAAAGAATCGCGTTTTTACGTCAAAACCACTTCGAATTTGATGCTTTTCCAGTCTTGCAAACCGTCATCATGGGGCACAAACGCTTGTATGAAATCATGCAAGAAAAAGATGCATTGTATTCGAAAGAAGATTTTACCGAGGCCGATGGAATGCGAACGGCAGAGTTGGAAGCTGAATTTGCGGACCTGGAAGGTTGGAATGCGGAAACGGATGCAGCAACGCTGCTCAGCAACCTTGGAATTGAAGAATCAAAGCACGATGTAACCATGAGCGAAATTTCCAACGAGTTGAAAGTTCGAATACTACTCGCACAAGCGCTTTTTGGTAATCCGGATGTATTAATCCTCGACGAACCTACCAACGATTTAGACCTAAAAACCATATCATGGCTCGAAGATTTTATCATGGATTTTAGAAATACCGTCATTGTGGTATCCCACGACCGACACTTTCTTGATACGGTTTGTACCCATATTTGCGACATTGACTTTAGTAAAATCAATTTATTTACGGGAAATTATTCGTTTTGGTACGAAAGTTCACAGCTTGCACTAAAACAACGTGCTGACAAAAACAAAAAGGCGGAAGAAAAGAAAAAGGAGCTCATGGAATTCATTGCGCGGTTCTCTGCCAATGCCGCTAAATCCAAGCAAGCAACCAGCCGAAGAAAAATGCTGGATAACTTGGACCTTGAAGAAATTAAACCCTCATCCAGAAGGTATCCAGGAATCACCTTCCATCAGGACAGGGATGCTGGAAATCAGCTTTTAAGCATTGATAACCTATGCAAAAAACACGAAGGTAAAGTGCTCTTCCAAGGAGTTACATTTACCGTTAATAAAGGGGATAAAATTGCCTTGGTCTCACGCGACTCTTTAGCGCTTACGCAGTTTTTTGAAGTATTAAACCAACAGACGCAACCCGATAGCGGATCGTTTGTTTTTGGCACCACCATCACTACCTCCTACTTGCCCAACGATAACCATCCTTTTTTCACCGATAAGGTGGGATTAATCGATTGGTTAAGGCAATACGCACAAAACGAAGAAGAACGCGAAGAGGTATACTTAAGAACCTTTTTAGGTCGCATGCTATTTACCGGTGAGGAAGCCATGAAAACCGCCAATGTATTGTCGGGAGGTGAAAAAGTGCGTTGCATGCTTTCTAAAATGATGTTAGCAAAAGCTAATTTCATCATGATGGACGAACCAACCAACCACTTGGATTTGGAGTCGATTACCGCCTTAAACAATGCCATGATCGATTTTCGAGGCACGCTGCTCTTTACATCGCATGACCAAGCCTTGGTGAACACTGTTGCCAATCGAATCATTGAGCTTACACCGAAAGGAATCATTGATAAAATGATGCCTTACGATGCCTACATCAAAGATGAGCGCATTAATCAATTGCAAATGGAATATTACCAATAACGATGGTTAAATACCGTGTTTCCCCTTATCAAAGCAGCAGGCATAGGTTAAAAATCGAAGCTACCTTTCCTTGCACTGGTGAAACAACAGAGCTCCTCATGAGTGCTTGGAGACCGGGAAGGTACGAAGAAGGAAATTTCACACGACTAGTTTCTCATTTACAGGTATTTGACGATCATTCTCAGCGCAGATTTGTCGAAAAAACGGGCAAGAATTCATGGATCGTGGAAACTACTGATGCGCAATGCATTCAGGTTTCCTACATGTACATGGGTGGAGAATTCAATGCTGGAAGCACTTACCTTGATGAAAATGTACTTTTAATTAACCCTATTAACTCGTTGCTATACAGTGATTTAAAAGAAAACAATGAAATTGAACTTCACGTGGATACGGAATGGAATACGTTCGGGGTAACCGAGGCGCAAACTAACGTGTTCAACTTTGAAAGTTTCGACCAATTGTTTGACCAACCAATACTGTGCGCTCGAAGCGTTAATACCCTTCAATACGAGGTTCAAGGTATCCCATTTTTTATCCACCTTTGGTCAATGCCGCCGATCCCGGAAAAGAGGATCATTGAGGATTTCAAAGCATTTACGGAGTGTCAGGTTCAGGACTTCGGCTCCTTCCCCACCGATGAATTTCATTTTTTGCTTTTGGGCACTCCACAAGCGTATTTGCATGGGGTTGAACACTTGAAGAGTACGGTGATCGTTCTCGGGTCCAACCAAGAATTTACCGAGAACTTTTATTTTCGCCTTTTAAGCGTTGCCTCCCATGAGTTATACCATGTTTGGAATATAAAAACCTTACGGCCCAAAGAACTGATGCCCTACCGTTATGAAACGCTGAATTATTCCCGTTTAGGCTACATCTACGAAGGAGTAACTACCTATCTTGGGGACGTATATTTATTGAGAAGCGGTGTTATTGATTCCGATAAATACCTAAAAATTCTCAGCGATTTAATCCAAACTCATATCGATAATCCAGGGCGTTTTTCGTGTTCTGTTGCGGATTCTTCGGTTGACACCTGGGTAGACGGTTATGTGATGGGAACACCGGGTCGTAAAGTATCGATCTACAACGAGGGGGCATTGATTGCCTTTATGATCGATGTTCAATTGAGGAATTGCACCAAGAACAAGGTGCGGTTAGAGACTTTCATGCGCTGTTTGTACGAAAAATTCGGAAAAAACCTTCAAGGATATACGCAACAAGACCTCTACCATACCCTCTTTGAACTCAGCGCGTACGATTTCGAACCGTTTTTCAATCAATATGTTCACAAAGCCAACGGCTATGAATCGGCACTCACCGAAGCGCTCGCTAACTTAGGTTATGAAATTCAGTTATCCCATTCCGCTTCCAAATTCGTGAGGGCAACAGGTATCCGTGTGATTCAAAGAAACCACGAATTTACGGTACATTCTTTGGCCGAAGGAAGTCCCGGAATGACAGGAGGATTGTGCGAAGACGATGTTCTTCTTGCCTTAAACGGCGAAACATTTACGAAAGAACTTGCTGAAGCTTTTTTCGAACAAGAATCCGTGCAAGAACCAATTTTAAGCGTTCGACGCAACCACCGAATGTTGGAAATTACCCTACCCATGGTTCAACGTACGTTTTATCCGAAGGTAACCCTGAAAAAAACCGTAACCGAGGACAAAAGGCTTTTAAAAAACCGAGAACTTTTTGGATTTTAAGGGAATTTGGTCCTTTTTTTCTTACCTTTGAAGTAAACTTAATCTTATGAAAATTATTACTTTTTTTCTCGTCACTTTATCCTTTTACGGCTTTTCACAATCCTTTAACCAAGGGAATGAAGCGTCGATAGGAAATTTAGTTTCTCTGCACCTATGCGATTCGAATGCCAACATTTTAGCTGGAACCATGGGCAATAATGTCACGTGGGATTTCAGCCAAATTGCCGGAATTTTTGGAGTAACGAAAGATGTTCAAATCAGCGATGCTACGTTAGACCCGAACTTCGCCTCTTTCGCGGGTGCTGCGAAAGTTTACGACATCGGTGGTACGTTACTCACGTTCTTTTCTTCTTCAGCCAACGCCAGGACATCCCAAGGATTTGTTTTCAATGAGCCAGCGCTTGGAGTTGTGACGGCATCTTGGAGTGTGAACGATCAATTAATCATGAATTATCCCTTCGCTCTTGGAAATTCAACGAGCGATAACTTCTCCGGCAATGTTACTACCACCGCAACAGGAACCATACCTGCCACAGGAACTTCGATGACCAGCGCAGATGGATTGGGAACTTTAATGCTTCCAGGAAACAATACCTACAACAACGTTTTACGTTTTCATCTGAAGGATTCTGCCAATGCTTCCGTTTTTGGGACTGCAGTGACTTTTGTACGCGACGTTTACGAATACTATGATTTTACGGTGGGTAATTTACCCATTTTTGTTACCATGACGGTTACGGTAAATTCTGCCTTATTTGCCAATAGCAGCACATTGGTTTTAAGCAAGGATCAACCCACTACCTTTGTTGGCTTAGATGAAAATCAGGATGCACCCTTGGTTTTATTTCCCAACCCTGCGAACCATTCCTTGGCCATCAAAGGAGTGAACAACGGAGTTGATTACAGCATTTGCAACCGTTTAGGACAAATTATTCAACAAGGAACCTACGAAAACAGCCTAGACGTAACGAATCTCCCTTGCGGTGTTTACGTGGTGAAAATAGATGGTCAAGTATTAACCTTTTCTAAGTAACATTGCGTTTGGTGCCAAAGATAGTATGGGTTTTTCTTGCTGTTTTTTGGCTTCCGTGGGCATTTGGACAGGCCGATTGGGAGTTAACCCCAGAGGTTCGAGCCTATCTCTTTCATACCGTTCGTAAAAGTCCCATTCTTGAGAGAAACATTGGGAAAGCCTTTGAGTACAATGGTCCTTTGGTTAAATTAGACGATGGGCAAATCAATTATGATTCCATCGACAAAATCCTTATCATTGAACCCAATTACCTGGTCATTCGAAATGAAACCTTACGCCATTCTTCCAAGGGAATTCTAACGGAGGCATGCAACAAAACGGCCCTCTATGAAATGTGCCAACAGATCGCAATGTACCACGATGGAGCGTCATTGAAGAGCCTTCCTTTGCTTTCTAAATACTTCTCGTACCTATTTGTGGCCTTACCCGATGAATTCCAAAGGGGAAAAAATTATGATTTTCTGTTGAACCCTCAGGTTAGTCCTATCCTGCAAACCAACGTATCCTTCAATGAGCGTTTATTCTTGGCTCAGATGGAAGGATCTTTTAAGCCCATGGATTGCAAAAAGCTTTTCGAAGCCCAAGAAACGTCTGTAAATCTTGCGATCAGTGAACGAACCAAGCAGCTGTTTTTACAATTGGGAGGACGTTCCAACCGCTTTGAGAGCATTCTCATGGCAGCGGGAGACGGAAGTTATACGGAAGGACTTTTACGAGAACGCGATCGAGATGAGTACGGCGAATGGAATAAAGGACTACCAAGGGCCATTGGCCTATTTCCGTATGAAGTAAAATTGGAAGGTGAAAAGAAAAACGAACTTAAAACGCTGCGAATCACAGAAAAATCCATGTACACTTACGGAAATCAACAAAATACCGAGGTGCATTTTGATGTTTGGGGATATAACAGCAACAACCAAACGACGGTAATTGTAGAGAAAGGCAGCCGTCAGTACCCCCTATTCGGTTCGGAATCCACCCGTTTTCTTACACCGGACTCCACTTTTTCAAAGGGAAATACGTTCATGAAAATTTTAAACGATTTATATCAGGCAACCTTTTTAGACTTAAAAAATCAACTGTATAGCAAGGAAGGCTTGGATGCTCAATTGAAAGCTGCTCAGCAAATGCTTGGAGAAATTGAAACGGCAATCAATGAGAAGGAAGGTCAATTAGGGAACTTATACAAAGAGGATTATCGAACGAGCAACCGTATGAAGAAAGAGGAAAAAAAGCGCCTCAAAGAAACGAAATTCAATCAAGAAAAAGATGCCAAACCTACCACCAAAGCCCGAAAAAAAGCAAAAAACAAAAAACAATGGGATTTGGTAGAACTCTACGGCGCGTACGACGAGACCTCAGCCACGGTGGATGCATTGACGGAAGAATACAACAGTGTTGCGGTGAATTATAACGCTCACCTCGATCTTTACAACAAGTATCGGTCAGTCCTTGGGACGCAATGGATGCCGTTTACGGTCTTGGATGGTTTGTACACGTTTGCCGACGGCACCACCTTTGATATTTACACTCAAAACTTAACGTTTCCAGCCAATGACAGCATTGAACTAATAGAAGTCCGATTGTTGTCCATTCCGGAAGATTTTGAGGGAAATAAATCCGATGAAATCATGATGCATGTATCGCTGGTTGATGCGGAACCCTTTTACGATGCGGATTTTGAGGTAACATTCCAAGACGTCTTTGCGCCGGATGCTTATGCATTCAACGGAACCATTTTTTCGTTGAGCGACAGTATTTTTTTCAAACGTTTATTCGGTGAGTTCAAGAAAAAACCTTTGCCTATTTCCTTCGATTTAGAAGGACAAGGCATTGGAAAATGGCAAGACAGTACCGTGCAAAGAGACCCTCTCCAAGCTGAACTCAGCGGATACCCAGGAAATACCTCGGATGAAAAACGAATTTCGCGTGAATCGTTTGAATTTAAGTCCCTTCGGCAGTCAAGGGTTCAGTTAAAAATAAACCGTACCCTCCAAATTCACGTCATAAGCACGACCGATCCCGTTGTTTCCAACCTAAGTTCCGCTTCATTTTCAGTAGAATCGTTCATGAAAACGTATTCGATGAGCCGCAACGAAGTTTTATCGTTGCTCAGAACCCAGGCTCTCGTGATTCAGTTAAAGAAGGAACTGGTTGCAAATGCGGCTAAATACTTGTCCTCCTCCGACGCAAAGCGTTTTATCGACGAAATTGAAAACGCTTTCAATAAAACCAAATACCGGGTGAATGAAACAACGGTTAAATTGCCCAAAATCAAAGATTAAGCAAAAAAATCGTCGGGAAAATTCAGTAAAAATACTTTTTTGGTAGCCCTGGTTAAACAGGTATACAGCCATTGTAAATACCCCTTCTTTTCCATGGATTCTGGCAGGAAGCCGTAGTCTATGAACACATACTCCCATTGACCTCCTTGAGATTTGTGCGCTGTAATCGCATAGGCATATTTGATTTGCAAGGCATTGAAATGGGGGGTCTTCATGATTAACTGATACCTTTTTCGCTTGTTTTTTTCGTGAGTAAAATCCTTTTCTATTTCAAAAAACAACGTTTTCTGACGTTCACGAGGTAAATTTGGTACCCCTGAATTAACCGTTTCCTTGAAACAAACAACGGTCAACTCCTCTCCGTCCAAATTCTCAACCACCACATGGATGAAAGCGAAGCCATAGCATTCCTCTTCGCGTATCACCTTTTTCACCTTAAGCATTTCACCGTTGGCAATAAGCCCCATCTCTCGGCTTGCGGCCCAAAAGTAATTATTCTTTACCACCATCAACAATTCTCCCCGCTCCATAAATTCTTCATAGCCGAATAAGCGGTTCCGAATTTCTTGATTCCATAAATCTGCCCGTTTATTGGAAAGGGTCAGCAGAACAAATGAATTCATTTCATGGAATGGAATGGACTGTAAATGTTCCATGAGCTCCATCCCGCTCGTTCGAACAACGTCCATTCCTACCTGGGTAAAATAGGGTGCTTCGTAAGTGGTAGAGAGCCGAATGTTGGTTGCATTCTGGATAATTTGCGATCCTGAAGCTTGACGGACCACTTCGGAAAGGGTGTACGAATACAATTTTAACGATTGGTAATAAGAGCTCAAATAGTCTGGACTCAAGGCCGGTGAATTTGTTTGCCCTACCGGCGGCAATTGGCCCGGATCGCCCACCAAGAGCAAAGAGCAGTCTTGACCACAAAAAACATAGTCGAGGAGATCGTTCAACAAATCACCTTCCCGACCAATTGCATCTACACCGACCATGGACGCCTCGTCAACTACGAATAAGGTATCATGGTACATGTTTTTTGCTCGCGTTAATCCTTTTCCCTCCAACGCATCGCTTAAAAAGTAAATTTGCTTGTGAACGGTAGTGGCAGGAATTTTTGCATAACTCGACATCACTTTGGCGGCTCGCCCGGTTGGTGCCATGAGTTTAATTTTCTTTTTCTCTGCGCGAAATCGTTGCACCAGATGCGAAACCAACGTCGTTTTTCCGGTACCTGCATAACCTTTCAAGACAAAACACTTGTTCTCATGAACATCCCGTTTGAACTCTTCAAGCAAGGCTAATGCTTCCGTTTGACTTGCCGTAAATTTCACGCTCAAAGATGCGAAAAAATGCTACTGATATTTAAAAAAGGTGGTTACTTTAAATTTTGGTAGTTTTGCATCATGCCGGAAATTCACAAAGTTTATTATTCTCAAAAATACCTGTACTTAATCAAGGCGGGTTCAGAGGATTTACCGTCAATTCCTTACGAAATTAAATCCACTACTCCCGGACTCATCATGGAGGAAATTACTGCATTTTTGAAAAAAGAAACCAACAGCCATTTTCTCCATTCCAACGATTTTGAACATTGGAACATCAGTGACAGGTTCCTGACCCTTCCCCTCGCCGTTTACGACCCACAATTGAAAGGGACCTATTGGAATCAAATGTTTGGAACTGAGAGGAAAAACTATCGACTTGAAGAAAGCCACAGTAAATCGTTAAAGGTTCAAACGGTTTATGAAGTTCCAGAATGGTTAAATGATTTTTTACGGCAACAATTCAACAAAACCTCGAGTCTTCCACTTCTCGGAGAGTTGATGGCAGAATCGAAACACATTGGCTGGTCAATGAACTTGGTCATCGGTTCATCCACGTTTATTTTTTCTGTGCGAAACGACCGGGAATTGTTTTTCATCGATTCCCAAGGCTATGAATCGGTGGACGATATCCTCTATGGTATTTTAAACGTCCTTAGCCGTCAAAAATTAGCCTTGACACAAGCCCAATGCAATGTATATGCTTTTTGCCCTGCGATGATGGTTGAAACGCTCAAGCAAGGCATGAAGAGGATTCAAGAATTGCACCTAGTGGAGATCACCGAACGCGTTAAACCCTTCCTATGAGAATTATTTCCGGCACCTTGAAGGGTAGAACCTTTCGGGTTCCAACGGGCTTTCCTTCACGACCAACCACTGATTTCGCGAAAGAAGGTCTCTTTAACATCCTTGAAAATACTTTCGATTTTGAAAACATGAGGATTTTGGATTTGTGCGCAGGGACTGGAAATCTTTCCTTTGAATTTTTATCAAGAGGTGCATCCTCGATAACCGCGGTTGATAAAAACAGTCGAGTATGCTCCTTTCTGCAAAAGAACGCTCAATCGCTGAACTTGGAAACGCAATTAAGTGTGGTCAATTCCGACTGCCTTCATTTTTTACAACGGACAGCGGCTACATTTGATATTATTATCGCCGATCCTCCCTTTGATTTGGCCATTCATCACTCGATAGCCGATACGGTATTCCAGAGGCATTTGCTCAATCCAGAAGGAATATTAATCATTGAACACGGCAAGCGCACCCTCATGGATAATGCAACTAATTTTTCCAAAACCCGTAACTTCGGAAACGTAAGTTTTAGTTTTTTTACATGGCCATGAAACGCATTTTTTTTCCGGGATCTTTCGATCCTTTTACGAAAGGCCATGAAGCCATCGTACATAAAGCATTGGATTTATTTGATGAAGTCATTATTGGCATCGGAGTTCATTCCAATAAAACGTCTTTTTTCAGCCTTGAAAGCCGTTTAAACCATATTCAAAGTCTATTCGACCATACACGAGTTCGCACGATTTCATTTCAAGGACTTACCGTGGACGCATGTAAGAAAGAGGAATGCAGCCATCTTTTACGGGGTTTAAGGGATTCCAAAGATTTTCAATACGAACGTTCAATCGCCCATATGAATTATGATCTACGAGGCATTGAAACGGTGTTTCTTTTAACCGATTTATCCTTATCGGCCATCAATTCAACCATCGTTAGGGAAATATACCAGAACCGCGGAGACATCAGTTCATTTGTAACCAAAGACGAATTGCTCATTAAACGCACATGAAGTCTATCTTAACCTTGACGCTGTTTTTCGTTGTGCTTTCCATACAGGCACAGTCCACGGTCATTGGTTTTGCGCCTCAATTCAAGCAACAACGGTTTTACCTCTGGAAAGAAACCGATTTTCTCTCCAAAAAGAAAACGGTAATATCCGAAACCGTAGTGGACGATCGAGGGATATTTCGGTTCGAAACTCCCAAAGGACCAATCGTTAAATACACCGTTGGAACGGAAGATCTGAACGGATATTTTTTCGCGGAAAACGGTGGGGTTTATCGACTTGAGTTCATCACCGCCTCTGCCCAAAACCAGAGTTATAGCCTTCAGGAAGAAATCGAATTAACGTTTTTAGATCTGGACAGCAATGACATTAATTTTAAAATGTTGGGCTTTGAAGCCTGGATCGACGATGAACTTTCCAAGCTTCATTTTGAAAGAACCGGCGAAGGTGAAATGTTGCGACAAATTACCTTACTAAAATTGACCATTATGAAGGACGCAAGTCTTGATACCTCCATTTATTTCAAAGAATACTTAAAGTACGCCGTAGCAAATACGATAGAAAACTTAAATTACATGGGAGCTCCAAGTGATTTCGAGCTTTTTAAATCCTATTTTTTTCAGCGACCCATTCAATACGATGCTCCTCACTACACCCAGTACTTTGAGAATTTCTATGATCAGTTCATTTCACAAATGGAAGTTAACGATGCGTCAGCCATGTTTCGCGCATATGCAGCATTGAACCTCTACGAACAAGATTCGATTATTGCACGGCATCCTTGCAGTGGAAGTGCCGAATTGCGCTCCTTGATCAATCTGTACATGTTAAAACAAGCCATGAACGGGAATTTTATCCCAAAATCCGTAATTAAAGCCAATTTAAAGTTGCAGAGCGAAGCATCACCTTACCCACAACATCGCGCTATGGCAAGCAACTTACTGCAAAAATTTTCAGGAATTGAAATCGGCGATGCGTTTCCATTTGAATCCTTAAAACATACCCCTTCCGCCAACAAACCCGTTTATATTCATGCATACCTTCCGTCCAACACGCGCTGCATTCAAGAAATTGGTGCCCTTCGAAAGTTGTTTGGAGCTTATGGAAGTAAGGTTGAATTCATAACGGTTTATGTTGACAAGCCCTTGACCAACGAAGCAGAGAAAAAGGCGCTTAGTCAAATCTCATGGAAGAAAATCGCACTTCTAGCCGATGACCCTTTTTGGAGTTCGATGGCCATCAGCACTTTTCCGTATTACTTGTTGGTAGACCATGAAGGGAATCTCTTGAATGCTCCTGCCCTATCCCCAACCCCCAATGGTAAATACGAAACCATTGAAAAGACATTTTTCGATTTAATAAAACCCTAATCTCGCCCTAATCATCGTTTCATTGGACGAATTTTCCATTATCTTTGGGTAAAAACGATGATTATGGAACCTACACGCGTATTTGATATCCTCGATGATTTAGCCCAAAACCCCAAATTCGACCTTCTCAATGCCAAAGAAAATAAGCAATGGAGGAATTATAGCACAGAGGATTTTATTCGATTCACCAATGCCGTTAGTTTTGGATTGATGAACTTGGGAGTAAGTCCAGGGGACCGGGTCGCAATCGTTTCGAATAATCGCCCAGAATGGAATTTCGTCGATTATGGCGCACAACAAGCCGGAGTAATTACCGTACCAATTTATCCAACCATCAGTACAAACGACCTCAAGTTCATCTTAAAGGACGCTGGAGTCAAGGTAGTATTCATCTCAAGTAACGACATTTTTAAAAAATTCAGCGCCATTGCATCGGAGCTTGACGCTGTTCCTGCGGTTTACGCTTTCAATTCCATCGACGGTGTCACATCCTTTTCCAGTTTTGTGGAGGAAGCCCTATCCAATCCTCAATATGAACCCTTGCAGGTGCGAAAGCAGCAAGTGAACCCCAAAGAAATGTTTACCATTTTGTACACCAGCGGTACTACCGGAGTTCCGAAAGGTGTTATGTTATCGCATGAGAACATTTTAAGTAACGTGCACGCATGCTTTTCTTTGGCACCTTTTCACTCCAGTTGGAGAGCATTGAGCTTTTTACCCTTGAATCATATCTATGAGCGCATGGTTACGACCATTTATTTGCGGAAAAACATCTCCATTTACTATGCCGAGGGAATAGAAACCATTGGGGATAATTTGAAAGAAATTCAGCCTCAAGTCTTTGTCTCGGTTCCTCGACTCATTGAACGCGTTTACGATAAACTCTTGAGTGCGGGAGACAAGTTATCCGGTTGGAAACGAAAGTTGTTTTTTGCCTCAGTTGATTTTGCCTTGGTGTTCGACCCCCAAAAACAAACCTTATCTGGAAGAATTAAACGCTGGTTTTTTGATCGGTTGATCTATAAAAAGTGGCGTGCTGCCTTGGGTGGAAAAGTCGTTTGTATTGCCTCAGGTGGTGCCGCTTTACAACCTCGATTAGGGAGGGTATTTCATTGTGCCAATATACCGGTATTGGAAGGATATGGCTTAACGGAAACCTCGCCTGTAATTGCTGTCAATTGTTATGAAAAAGAGTATACAAGAATTGGCACGGTAGGACCAGTAATCCACAATACGGAGGTTAAAATTGCAGAAGATGGAGAGATTTTAGTCAAAGGCCCTGGCGTTATGCTTGGATACTATAAAAACGAAGCGGCTACCAAGGAAATGATTAACGAAGATGGATGGTTGCACACCGGCGATATAGGTACCTTTGTTGAAGATAGGTTCTTAAAAATAACCGACCGAAAGAAAGAAATTTTTAAAACGTCGTCGGGTAAGTACATTGCTCCCTTAATGATTGAAAACAAAATCAAAGAATGCCGATTTGTTGAACAATGCTGCGTTATTGGGGAAAGTCAAAAATTTGCAAGTGCATTAATTGTTGTTTCAAAAGATTATATCAAAGAATGGGCGAACAAAAACGGAATAGATTTAGGATCGGAAGAAGAGCTAACGAACCACAAGGAATTGCGCAATGAAATCAACGCATTTATTCGTGAAATGAATAAGTCTCTAGCGCCTTATGAACAAATTAAACGTCCTGAATTGATCCTCGAACCGTGGACCGTCGACGGAGGAGAACTAACGCCAAAGATGAGCATGAAACGCAAGGTAATTCTCAACAAGCACGCTAACTTGGTTGCGAAGATTTTTTCCGAAGAATCATAAGATTACGATTCTATGGTAGCGGACAACCCTTGATCTAATAAGGCAGTACACCGCGGCTCTAATTCCTCGTAACTGCCATGTTTTACAGCGCATTTACCCTTATAATGCACGATATATGCGCACTGCTCTGCCGCTTCAGGAGTATGCTTGCAAATTCGAACAAGGCAACTAATGACGTGTTCAAAGGTGTTAAAATCGTCATTGTATAGAATCAGTGCGGATTCCTTTAATTCTATCACCTCGACTTCGGTACTTTCTTTTTCTTTTTCTTTCATAAGGACCCTAAGGTTGAATGT
>JACCDP010734944.1_pt1 | contig 20185 bp, 18 predicted proteins | sample 7445841 | NCBI WGS metagenome assembly JACCDP01 (sample SAMN15323441, study PRJNA562643) | freshwater metagenome | isolation source: river surface water | place: USA:Blue River Watershed | collected 2017-08-17
CACCTGGCTGCATTGAATTTTTTGCAACACCAACAAGGCTGGCACGCCATCAACTTAGGCACTGGGCAAGGCTTCAGTGTGCTGCAGATGGTGAAAGCCTTCGAGGCGGCCAGTGGCCAAACCGTCCCCTACAACGTGGTGCCGCGCAGGCCAGGCGATGTGGCCAGTTGCTATGCCGAGGTGGACAAGGCCAAAGCCTTGCTGGATTGGCAAGCCACCAGAGGATTGAGCGACATGTGCAATGACGCTTGGCGGGCGCAGCAAACCGCTGTCAAACCAAGCCATTAGAATATAACTTTGACATTTTTATTTCTTCTGAATACCTAATTCGCCCCATGGAATTCTTTTACCAACTGCCCTACGCCAGTTACGTTGCTTTTGGGGTCGCTATCTCGGTGTCTTTGCTTTTGGTGCTGACCAAGTCCTGGCATGGCAAGTTCTCCCTGGATTTCACGCAGGGTATTCAAAAATTTCACATTCATCCCACACCGAGGGTGGGCGGCATCGCCATCGTGGCGGGCGTGGTGGCTGCCTATGTCACTTCGCGGCCAGAGCGGCAAGCCTTTCTGGGCCCATTGCTGCTGGCTGGTGTGCCTGCGTTTGTGTTTGGTCTGGCTGAAGATGTCACCAAAAAAGTTTCTGTCACCGCACGATTACTCGCCACCATGTTGTCCGGTTTGCTGGGTTGGTACATCACCGGTATGTCCATCACCCACGTCGATCTGCCGATTGCCGATGATTTGCTGCGCTACGGCTTGATTTCGATCCTGTTCACCGCTTTTGCCATTGGTGGCGTTGCCAACGCCATCAACGTGATCGATGGCTTTCATGGTCTGGCCAGTGGCATGGTGTTGTTGGGGTTGGCTGGGGTGGCTTGGATCGCCATGCAAGTAGGTGACATCAACCTGGCCTATGCCTGTGTGGCCATTGCAGCAGCCATGTTTGGTTTCTTCTTGGTGAATTGGCCATTGGGCAAAATTTTCTTAGGTGATGGCGGCTCTTACTTCGGGGGGTTCGCGCTGGCTTGGGTGGCCGTGTTGATGGTGGAGCGCAACACGCAAGTCACGCCATTTGCTGCCTTGCTCATCTGCATTTACCCGGTGACCGAGGTGCTCTTCAGCATTTACCGCCGCCGTCTCAAGCAAGCCCACCCTGGGGCGCCCGACAAGCAGCATTTGCACAGCCTCATCATGCGCCGCTACGTCCGCCGCAAAGTGCCAGAGGCTTGGCAAAACCCGGTCACAGGTTTGGTGTTGGCGATGATGACCTTGCCTGCGGTGTTGATGGCTTTTTATTTTCAAGGCTCGGCTCAGGCGTGTGGTTTAACCGTTTTGGTCTTGATGTTGGGCTATGTCACGCTCTATGCGCGCATCGTGCGCCATCATTGGTGCTCGCCCATTTCTTTTTTATTTTTGAAGCCCAGTTATTGATGGTTATGGTTTGAAGTCCATTTCGTTTCCAGACCTGCTTTTTCCCCAAGGCTTCGGCACCCGCCGCATCTGCGCAGGCTTGGTGCAACAAGGCTTGGTGAAGTGCGACACCGGCCAGGGCATGCAAGTGGTGGATGACGGCCAAACCATTGAACCAACGACGGGCATGGCGTTTCAAGTGCAAGGTGTGGATTGGCAATACCACGACAAGGCCTACATCTTGTTGCACAAACCAGCAGGCACCGAGTGCTCGCACAAACCCTCCAACTGGCCCAGCGTCTACAGCTTGTTGCCCGCGCCTTTGCGCCAACGTCCCGCCAAAACAGGTTTGCAAGGTGTGCAAGCGGTGGGCCGCCTGGACCAAGACACCACCGGCATGTTGTTGCTGAGTGACGATGGTCAATTCATCCACCGCATGAGTTCGCCCAAGCACCATGTGCCCAAGGTTTACGAGCTCATCACCGAAGACCCTTTGAACGCGCAAGCGGTGCAAAAGCTGTTGCAAGGTGTGGTGCTGAACGACGACCCCCAACCGGTGAAGGCAGCTGCTTGTGAGCTGACTGGCACCCACCACATGAGCCTCACCCTCACCGAAGGCAAGTACCACCAAGTCAAGCGCATGTTGGCGGCAGTGGGCCACAAGGTGGTGGGTTTGCACCGCGCCCAAATGGGCGGCTTGCAGCTGCCGCCAGACTTGGCAGCAGGCCAATGGCGTTGGCTCAGCCCAGCAGATTTGGCATTGCTGCGTTAAGGCAGGTTCTTCAAAAAATCCACCATCAGCTGCTGGCTTAGTAATGCCTGATCCCGGTAGGGCGAATGCCCGCATGCTTGCAACACCTCGCGTTGCACCTTGCCGGCGGTGTGCAAGTCGTTGATGTGCCGCAAGCTGCCATAGGCATCGTCCACGCCTTGCAAAGCCAACACCGGCGCCGTGATGTTCAAGCATTCCGCGTGGATGTCAAAGTGGCTGAATGGCTCGGACAACCAAGCATCGTTCCATTGCCAAAACGCGCAATCCACATCGGCGTGATAGCGCTTCAGTCGTTCGCGCAAATCGCCTTGTTCATAAGCCACCCGCGCGGCTTCAATGGCCTTCACCGATTTCTCTTCCACCATCAAATGCGGGGCCATCACCACACAGCCACTGACTGCAAACCGCGCCGCGTGCAGCAAAGCGATGCTGCCGCCATCGGAATGCCCCAGCAACACCGGTTGGGTCACGCCCCACTGCGCCAGGAGGGCAGGCAACACAACCCAAGCCTCTTGGTGCATGTAGTCGGCGGCCAAGCGGTTGACGCCGCGCACATCGGGGATGCTGTCGGACTTCCCATAGCCGCGCCTGGAATAGACCCAGCCTGCGCGGCCCGTGGCTTGGCACACTTGGGCTGGCCAGTCGCCCGCGCGGGTTTGCCACATGGCCACCGAGCCCAAGCCCTCGTGCAAAAACACGATGGGGGCCAAAGCCGCAGACCCGGGGATCTGTTGAACCTCCAACGCCACGCCGTTGACGACACTTGTTTTCATGCGGCGATGTTAAGCGGCAGGCGAACACGCCATGAAGCCAAAGGTTCATATTTCCGCCATCTATCCTCAAGAAAACCAGCATAGACTCACACTTGCACATGAAGTACATTTTTTTGATTTTGAAACTTGATTAGCCCATGGAAGAGCCGGTTCGAGACGATGCTGCCCATTTGAAAAGCCTGCGCTTGGCCGCAGACTTGGACCATGCACAACTGGCCTTGATGGTCAATTTGTCGGCGGCCCAAGTGCGTCAACTCGAAGAGGACGGCGATTCGCTGTTTTATTCGCCGCAAATCAAAGCCCAGTCTTTGCGCCGCGTCATCCGCACCTTGGAAAACGCCTCGCAAGAACCGCCCAGTGTGGCGGTCATCGAAGCTCCCGCACCGCGCAGCTCGGCCAGTGTCATCGACGACATCATTCGCTTGTCTGAAAAAAACCTGAAGAGTCAGGTGGTGCATTCTGAAGTGCGCCGTCCAGGCGGGTCTTGGCCCAAGCTGCTGGGCACCTGGGGTTTGGCCGCGTTGTTGCTGGGGCTGGGCCTGTGGCAATACAACCGCCACAACAGCCAAGCGCTTTATGAAGAATGGGTCGAACCCATCACCGGTAAAGTGTTGCCCGCACCGCCAACCGCCAAGACAGAGGAAGTTGCTGCGGTGGTGCCCGAGGTCATCGCAACTGCGCCTGTTTCAACGCAGACGGTCGTCGTCGCCCCACCTGCCCAAGAGACAAGTGCCAAAGAAAAGCCAGCCGCCGCCAACAACCCAGCAACTGCGAGCACAGCAAGTGCTGCTGATTGCGCCAGCATCACCACAGAACCCGTCACCGCCACATCCGTCTCGCCCAACAAACCCGGCAGCTACGTGTATTTGGTGGCCAGCAAAGCCACCACGGTCTGCGTGGATGACGGCAAAAACAAACGCACGCTGGTCACCCTCACACCAGGCGCTGGCCGCAGTGTGCATGGCGCTGCGCCCTGGACTTTGGCCAGCACCGACTTGAAAGCGGTGCAGGTGTATTTTCAAGGCGCCAAGGTGTGGTTGCCGCCCGAAGCGGGCACGCGGATTTATTTGAAAGAGCAGCCGATTTCACCCTGAAGTTTTGCCACAATACACCGCTTGCAACACTCGCCCGAGTGGTGAAATTGGTAGACACAGCGGACTTAAAATCCGCCGCTTGCTGAGAGGCGGCGTACCGGTTCGATTCCGGTCTCGGGCACCATCTTTTTCCTAGATTCCCAACGCATGAAGCCACTGCTATCATGCTTTCATGTCGAAATACACCACCACCTTTGAGATCCACGTGCATGGCACCGTCCCATTGCGCGAAGAGGTCACATTCGAGCAAATCCAAGACGCACTGCGTTCCATTTGGGTCTATGCCGGTGCCCGTTCATTGAGTGAAGGTGCCGACAGTTTTTACGAAGAAGAGCCTGGCATTCGGTTCGACGACAACGACCACCTGCTGCAAATTTGCTGGACCATCAAGGGTGAAGATGATTTTCGCCAAGCCTTGGACGACATGTGCATGGGGCTGAACGACCTCACCTTCACAGGTGCTGCTTTGGAAGTCACGTTCTACGACTCCGAATTTGATGAAGAAGACGAAGCGCAAGGCCGCGAATCTCGCGACGACTTCCTCATGCTGTTTGTTGGCCCCACACCCGCGGCCATCATGCAGGTGCAGCGCGACCTGTTGGTGCAAGACCTGGTCAACTTGATGGAGCGGCATTTCGACGCCTCCGAACTCACGGACGTGGTGCTGGAAGTGGACAAACTGTTCAGCAAGCGCTTCGATTCACTCGTCAGTTCCTTGGAAATCAGCAAGCCCCCTCGTGGCTCGGGTGGTGCGGGCGGCTCTGGCCATGGTGGGCGCAGGCCCCGTCATTTGCATTGAGTGCTTGGTGTTCATGCCGCCTGAGGCATGAGCCACTGTCCGTTTCAAACCAGTTGCTGCACATTCAAAGCTGTCGTGCTTTGAAGCCACATGTTGGCAGCGTGTTGTAAATTGCGTGTGTCCCCCGTGGCCAGCAACACCACGCCGCCTGCACCTGCATCGCTTAGCAAACCCCGGTCTTCCAAAACACTGTGCGTGTGTCTTGCCACCGGCGCACCGGTTTCCACGATCTGTACCTGTGGCCCCACCAAGGCGCGTAATTCGTTGGTGGCAAATGGGTAATGGGTGCACCCCAACACCAACACATCCATTTGTCCGGCTTGCGTGCCAAACGCACCCAGGGCTTCAACGTATTTTTTGCACAGCGCCGCCACGCCTTGGTTGTCAGTGTGTTGCCATTGCTGCTCGATGGCATCGGCCAAACCTTCACAAGCTTGCAAGACAAACTCGGCCTCGGTGAGCAAACTGCTCAGCAGGGTTTGAAACTTGTCGCTTTGCAAGGTGGCCGGCGTGGCCATCACGCCCACGCGCTTGGTGTGGCTCATGGCGGCTGCGGGTTTGATGGCAGGCTCGACGCCGAACATGGGCAGTTCAGGGAAGGCACTGCGCATGTTCTGGATGGCCAAGGCGGTGGCGGTGTTGCAAGCCACCACCAAGGCTTTGACCTGGTATTGCTCGCGCAAGATTTGCAACAAATGTGCGGCACGTTGCTGCACAAACGACGCATCGCGTTCGCCATAAGGGGCATGGCTGCTGTCGGCCACATACACAAACTGCTCGTGTGGCATTTGCGCTTGCAGGGCTTTCAAGATGCTCAAGCCGCCCACGCCGCTGTCAAACACGCCGATGGGGGAGGCCTTGTTCAGTTTCACTGGGCCTTGACCTCGATGCCCTTGAACTCACCGGTGGCAATGCGTTTAGACCATTCAGCGGGGCCAGTGATGTGAGCGCTGGTGCCACCCGCATCCACTGCCACGGTGACCGGCATGTCCACCACATCAAACTCGTAAATCGCTTCCATGCCCAAATCGGCAAAACCCACCACTTCGGCGTGCTTGATGGCTTTGGACACCAGGTAAGCCGCGCCGCCCACGGCCATCAGGTAAGCGCTTTGGTGTTTTTGGATGGCTTCAATGGCCACCGGCCCGCGCTCGGCCTTGCCCACCATCGATATGAGGCCGGTTTGCGCCAACATCATCTCGGTGAACTTGTCCATGCGCGTGGCGGTGGTCGGGCCTGCGGGGCCCACGGCTTCGTCGCCCACAGGGTCCACAGGACCGACGTAATAAATGACGCGGTTGGTGAAGTCGACGGGCAGCTTCTCGCCCTTGGCCAACATGTCTTGAATGCGTTTGTGCGCGGCATCTCGACCGGTGAGCATCTTGCCGTTGAGCAACAAGGTTTGGCCGGGTTTCCAACTGGCTACTTCAGCTTTGGTGAGGGTGTTCAAGTTGACGCGTTGGCTCTTTTGCGTGTCGGGCGTCCAGTTGACGTTGGGCCACAAATCCAAAGAAGGCGGGTCCAGATAAACAGGGCCCGAGCCGTCCATCACAAAGTGCGCATGGCGCGTGGCAGCGCAGTTGGGAATCATGGCGATGGGCTTGCTGGCTGCGTGCGTGGGGTACATCTTGATCTTCACATCCAGCACGGTGGTAAGACCCCCCAAGCCTTGCGCACCGATCCCGAGGGCATTGACCTTGTGGTAGAGCTCCAAGCGCAGTTCTTCGACTTGACTGAGTGCCGCACCCTTGCTGGATTTGTCGAGCAATGCGTACATGTCGAGGTCGTCCATCAGGCTTTCTTTGGCCATCAGCACGGCTTTTTCGGCGGTGCCGCCAATGCCGATGCCCAACATGCCGGGCGGGCACCAACCCGCGCCCATGGTGGGCACGGTTTTGAGGACCCAATCGACCACGCTGTCACTGGGGTTCAACATGTACATCTTGGATTTGTTTTCGCTGCCGCCGCCTTTGGCCGCAACCGTCACATCCACTTTGTTGCCGGGCACCAGCTCGGTGAAGATGACGGCGGGTGTGTTGTCTTTGGTGTTTTTGCGGGCGAATTGCGGGTCGGCCACGACGGACGCGCGCAGCGTGTTGTCGGGGTGGTTGTAGCCACGGCGCACGCCTTCGTTGATGGCGTCGTCCAAGCTGCCTTGGAAGCCTTCCCAACGCACGTCCATGCCGATTTTCAAAAACACATTGACGATGCCCGTGTCTTGGCAGATGGGGCGGTGGCCCGTGGCGCTCATCTTGCTGTTGGTCAAAATTTGCGCGATGGCGTCTTTGGCCGCTGGGCTTTGCTCGCGCTCATAGGCACGTGCCAAATGGGCGATGTAGTCGGCAGGGTGGTAGTAGCTGATGTATTGCAGGGCTGCAGCGACCGATTCAATCAGGTCTTCTTGGCGGATGGTGGTCATGGTTTTTTCAGTGGAGGGCATCGGCTTGGTGGCCAATCACGCGGGTTTGGTTCAGCAGTTTGTCGGTGTAAGCGATGGCAATGGCGCTCAGCAGAAATGCGATGTGGATGACGGTTTGCCAAATCAAGACTTTCTCGTCGTAGTTGGCTGCGTTGATGAAGGTTTTCAGCAAATGGATGGACGAGATGCCAATGATGGCCATGGCCAGTTTCACTTTGAGCACCGAGGCGTTCACGTGGCTCAGCCATTCGGGTTGATCGGGGTGTTGCTCCAGGTACATGCGCGATACAAAGGTCTCGTAGCCGCCCACGATCACCATGATGAGCAAATTGGAAATCATCACCACATCGATCAGCCCCAAGATGACCAGCATGATGATGGCCTCGGTGAGCTTGGTGGGCACCGCTTCAGATTTGTAGCCGATGCTGGTGACCAAGGCTTGCAAGGCGGTTTGGCTGCCAAACACAGCCTCCAGCAGATGCACCAACTCGACCCAAAAGTGGAAGACATAAACGCACTGTGCCGCAATCAAGCCCAGATACAAAGGCAATTGCAGCCAACGCGTGGCGAAAATCATGCGCGACAAGGAGTTGGGCTGGCTGGCTGGTGTGGAAGCGGTGTCTTTTTGCATCTGTGGTCCAAGGTGCGGGGCCAAACGCCCGAAAACCATGATTCTAGGGAAAGCCTGCACGGGGCAAGATCCATCGCCAACGTAAGCTTCATGCCAGTCAGTAGGGTGTAAGAGCGATGCACGACATTCACCGCCAATCGAGAGTCGCACAAGCGGCCAGACCCATCAGGAGACAACGCCATGAGCCAACAGCACCACCACGAATTGCCCATCATCCAGCCGCCCGCCGACTTCGTTCAACAAGCGAATGTCGCCGGCATGGCAGCCTACCAAGCGCTCATCCAACATGCTGAGGACGACTACGAGGGTTTTTGGGCCGCGCAAGCCAAGCGTTTACTGCACTGGCAAAAGCCCTTCACCAAAACCCTGGACGCGTCCAAAGCACCGTTCTTCACTTGGTTTGAAGACGGCACACTCAACGCCTCTTACAACTGCCTCGACCGCAACATCGAGCGCGGCCTGGGCGACAAAACCGCCATCATTTTTGAAGCCGATGACGGCCAAGTCAGCCGCACCAGCTATGCCGAGTTGCTGGCCAAAACCTGCCAATACGCCAATGTGCTCAAGTCCTTGGGTGTGGTCAAAGGCGACCGCGTCATCATCTACATCTCCATGTCGGTCGATGGTGTGGCGGCCATGCAAGCTTGTGCGCGCATCGGTGCCACGCACTCGGTGGTGTTTGGTGGTTTCTCGGCGCAAAGCCTGCGCGATCGCATTCAAGACACCGGCGCCAAAATCGTCATCACCGCCGACAACCAAATGCGCGGCGGCAAGCAACTGCCTTTGAAATCCATCGTTGATGAAGCCCTGGCTTTGGGCGGCTGCGAGAGCATTCAAAACGTGTTGGTGGTCAAGCGCTCGGGGGCCGACATCGCCATGACCGCAGGTCGTGATTTGTGGTTGGCCGAGTTGGCCGCCAAGCAAGCCACCACCTGCGAGCCTGTGTGGGTCGGAGCCGAGCACCCCTTGTTCCTTTTGTACACCTCCGGCTCCACCGGCAAACCCAAGGGCGTGCAGCACAGCACCGGCGGCTACCTGATGCACGCTGCACTCACCACCGAGTGGACCTTCGACTTGAAACACGACGATGTGTTTTGGTGCACGGTCGACATCGGTTGGGTCACCGGTCACACCTACATCGCTTACGGCCCCTTGGCCTTGGGCGGTACCCAAGTGGTGTTTGAAGGCGTGCCCACCTACCCCGACGCTGGTCGTTTTTGGAAGATGATCCAAGACCACAAGGTCAGCATTTTTTACACCGCCCCCACCGCGATTCGCTCGCTCATCAAGGCCGCTGAAGGCAGCGCCGATGTGCATCCCGACCGCTACAACTTGGGCAGTTTGCGCTTGCTCGGCTCGGTGGGTGAACCCATCAACCCCGCTGCATGGACGTGGTACCACCAGCACGTGGGCGGCAGCCGTTGCCCCATCGTCGACACCTTCTGGCAAACCGAAACCGGTGGCCACATGATCACACCCCTGCCGGGTGTGACCCCGATGGTCCCGGGTTCATGCACCTTGCCGTTCCCCGGCATTCACGCTGCCATCGTGGACGAAGCGGGCCACGACATGCCCAACGGTGAAGGCGGTATTTTGGTGGTGAAAAAACCGTGGCCCTCGATGATTCGCACCATCTGGGGCGACCCCGAGCGCTTCGTGAAAAGCTACTACCCCGAAGAGTTCAAAGGCAAGTACTACCTGGCAGGCGATGGGGCCATCCGTGACGCGAAGACGGGCTACTTCACCATCACCGGTCGCATCGACGACGTGTTGAACGTGTCGGGTCACCGCATGGGCACGATGGAAATTGAATCCGCGTTGGTGAGCTGTACCGAGCTTGTGGCCGAAGCCGCGGTGGTGGGTCGCCCTGACGACACCACGGGTGAAGCGATTTGCGCCTTCGTGGTGTTGAAACGTTCACGCCCCACGGGCGACGAGGCCAAACAGATTGCGAAAATTTTGCGCGACCATGTGGGCAAAGAAATTGGGCCTATCGCCAAGCCCAAGGACATCCGTTTTGGTGACAACTTGCCCAAGACGCGTTCGGGCAAGATCATGCGGCGCTTGCTGCGTTCGGTTGCAAAGGGAGAGGCCATCACGCAGGACACGTCCACGCTTGAGAACCCGGCCATCCTGGATCAGCTGGCGGATAACCACTGACGTTTGCCTGGAAGACACGCTTGAGCCCCCCGCCATGGGGACTCATTTTTCTGGTCTTTCGCTCAAAAAATGGTCCCCATGCCGTGCGGCTCTGTGTAGATGTTTTTTGTGTGCAAAGAAATTTACATCAGCTTGAGGGACGTGCTGGATCAACGTGCAAGCGAACGTTGCAGCTTGCGGCGGGTGAGCGTGAATTAATTGGAATCTGACCCCAATTGAGTGGTCGGTCACTCAAAAAAATGGTCCCCATGCCGTGCGGCTTTGAAGGGCTTATTTCAAGCTGAGAATCCAGGCCACCAACTTCTTGGCCTCGGCTTCACTGACCTGTGGATTGGCCGGCATCGGCACAGCGCCCCACACACCACCACCGCCTTCGCGGATTTTGGTGGCCAATGCAGCTGCTGCATCCTTGTCGCCAGCGTATTTTTTAGCCACATCTTTCAAAGAAGGACCCACCACAGCCGTGCCCACAGCATGGCAGGCCAAGCAGTTTTTGGAGCCTGCGAGTTTTTGGTCAGCCAATGCAGCACCGCTGGCGGCAATCGAAAAGAGGGTGGCGATCAACACACGTTTCATGTCATTTCCTTTTTGTTGAACAAGCGCCTTGGCAGGCGCACATTTTTCGTCACTGTCAAAGCTCAGAACAAATCCAGCACTGCACCTTTGCTGGCGCTGGAGGCGTTGTGGGCAAACTTGGCTTGCACGCCACGCGTGTAGCGTGCTGCGGGCGCTTTCCAAGTGGCGCGGCGTTTGGCGATTTCGTCGTCGGCCACATTGAGTTGCAACACCAACTGGTGAGCATCAATCGTGATGCTGTCACCCTCATGGATGAGCGCGATGGTGCCGCCCACCGCCGCTTCAGGTGCGACGTGGCCCACCACCATGCCCCAGGTGCCGCCCGAGAAACGACCGTCGGTGATGAGGCCCACGCTTTCACCCAATCCCGCACCAATCAAGGCGCTGGTGGGGGCCAGCATTTCGGGCATGCCAGGGCCGCCTTTGGGGCCCAGGTAGCGCAACACCATCACGTCACCGGCCTTGATCTTGCCGTCCAACACCGCTTTCAATGCGGACTGCTCGTCGTCAAACACGCGGGCAGGGCCGGTGATGACGGGGTTTTTCAAGCCGGTGATCTTGGCCACACAACCTTCGGGTGACAAGTTGCCTTTGAGAATGGCCAAGTGGCCTTCGGCATACATGGGCTTGTTGATGGGGCGAATCACGGTTTGGTCGGCGCGGGGCTCGTTGGGCACATCGGCCAGGTTTTCAGCCACGGTTTTGCCCGTGATGGTCATGCAGTCGCCGTGCAACAAGCCCGCGTTGAGCAACAGCTTCATGACTTGGGGAATGCCGCCGGCTTTGTGCAAATCCACCGCCAAGTATTGGCCGCTGGGTTTCAAGTCGCAGATGACGGGGATTTTTTTGCGCATGCGCTCAAAGTCGTCGATGGTCCAATCCACTTCAGCAGCGTGGGCGATGGCCAAAAAGTGCAGCACGGCGTTGGTGGAGCCACCCGTGGCCATGATGACGGCGACAGCGTTTTCAATCGCTTTTTTGGTGACGATGTCGCGTGGCTTCAAATCGTTTTTGATCGCTTCGATCAACACCTTGGCCGCTGCTTTGGCCGAGTTTTGGGTTTCATCGTGCGGGTTGGCCATGGTGGACGAGTAGGGCAGGGACATGCCCAGAGCTTCGAACGAAGAAGACATGGTGTTGGCGGTGTACATGCCGCCGCAAGAACCGGTGCCGGGCACGGCGCGTTTTTCAATTTCCAACAAATCGCCATCGCTCAAGTTGCCTGCGGCGTTTTGACCGACGGCTTCAAACACGCTCACGATGTTCAGGTCTTTGCCCTTGAAGCTGCCGGGCAGGATGGTGCCACCGTAGACATAAATGGCAGGCACATTGGCGCGCAACATGCCCATCATGCCGCCGGGCATGTTTTTATCGCAGCCGCCGACCACCAAGACGCCATCCATCCATTGACCACCCACACAGGTTTCAATGCAATCCGAAATCACTTCACGGCTGACCAGGGAATATTTCATACCTTCGGTGCCCATGGACATGCCGTCCGAGATGGTGGGGGTGCCGAAAATTTGCGCGTTACCGCCCGCTTCTTCAATGCCGGCCACGGCCGCGTCCGCCAGTTTTTGCAAGCCGCTGTTGCAAGGCGTGATGGTGGAGTGACCATTGGCCACACCGACCATGGGTTTGACAAAGTCGCTTTGCTCGTAGCCCATGGCGTAATACATGGAGCGGTTGGGAGCGCGGGATTTGCCCTCGGTGATGTGGGCCGAGCGGCGGTTGATTTTGATCGGGGTGGTGGCCATGGCGATGCGTCCTGTCAACGAAAAACAAGAGTTTAGCCTTGAGCCCAACGACCAACCGCAACAGGGTCTCTGACGAGACAAGCCCATGCCTGTCAAGGCCGTCTGAGCGGACACCGGCCCCGGCGTTCAGGGCTTGGGCGTGGGCGGCGTGCCGGTTTGGTTGCGGGCTTCTTGGGTGGGCGCAGGCTTGAAGCACCTCAATTTGACGCGCGTGAATTCCCGGTTGGCGTCTTTGACCTTTTCCAACTTGTAGGGGGCATTGCATTGCATGCCCGCCCCGTCGCCCCACACCACCCTCAGCACGCCTTCATCGGCTTGCAAGCGCACCAGAGCGCGGTTGCCTTGGCCCAAGCTGCTGAGTTCTTGGCCGGCTTGGTCAAAGACACTCGCGCCAATGGGGATGCGCTCGTCCTCAGGCAAGCTGAAGGTGAAGGCCACGGGCCGCCCTGCGGTGGATTTGTAGTTCAGCTTGACGATCGAGCCTTCAACAGGTGCAACTTTTTGGGTCGGGTTGTCAATCTCCAAGCCCATGGGTGCGGTTTCCAAACTGATTTGCACATCGTTCAAGTAGTAGGGCGACAAATAGGGCACGACGGCATAGCCATAGCCGTTCACCTGCGCTTGGCTGCCCAACAAACTGGCGCCTTGGCCTTGAGGCACTTCCACAATGCCAAAAGTCTCCCCCAAGCTGGGCGACAAGGTCAGACCGCCGCTGTGGCCCACCAAGCCGCCGCTCAAACTGAGGCCGGTTTGTTGGGTGCCACCCCCGGTGCTGTAACTGCCTGTCACGGCACCAAACGGATGTTGGAAGGCGGCATAGGCCCCCGACGAGGACACACCATCGGTGTGCGAGGTGTTCAAGCCATAGCTGAAGTTGTCGTTCAACGCGCCGCTGGTGCCGCTGTAGAAGGACAAGCTGTTGGTGACGGGGTTGTTGTGGCCTGACTGGTCTGCACTGGCCCGCAAAATGCCATTCCAACGCTGCAGACTCAAAGGAATGGTGGCGGACAGATTCACTGTGTCCAAGTGCGGGCGCTCATCGCTGTAGAAGGTGCGGCTCAGGTTGGCATACAAGTTCACGCGGTTCAAGTTGACACCATAGCCGAGTTGGTATTGCTTGGTGGCCACCGCAGTGCCCCAGGCCGTTTGGTCCACCACCCCCAGGCTCAGGGTGCCAAAACGGTCCAAGCCCAGACCCATGCTGACGAAGTTGCTGCGCTTGAATGTGTCAAAGATCACTTGGTTGGCGACACCGGCGTTGCCCAAGCCCGCCGTGGGTGTGGTGTAGAACGGGCTTTGGTAATTCGAGCCGGCGTACAAACTCAGGTTGCGCCAATAGGGGGCCAGGTAATTCACGCCATGGGCGCGTCCTTTTTTCGGACCATCGGTGCTGAACAAATGGGAAAACAAGGTGTTGAAATTGACACTGCCCAGTGTGCCCATGAAGCTGGTTTGCAAGCCCAGATTGCGGTAGTGGGGGCCTGCCAATACGTCGATGGTGGGCGTGATCAGGTTGCTCAAGCCGTAACGCACATAAGCCTGCACCACCTGGGTGTTTTGCGTGCTGGTGAAGTTGCGATACAGACCGGTGGCCACGCTGTAGCGATAACTGCCGGGGTTGAGTTTGCCCATGCTGATGCTGAAAGGCACGACAAAACGTTGCTCGCTGCCGTCTGCCTCGGACACCACCACTTGCAAATTGCCCACACTGGAAATCGGGTTCAGCTCGGGCAACTCAAAGGGACCGGGGGGCACGTTTTGTTCGAGGATGACGGCGTTGTTTTGCAACACCCGCACCCGCGCATTGGTGCGGGCCACGCCACGCACCACCGGGCGGTATTCACGTTCGCTTTCGGGATACAGCAATTCTTCGGAAGACACCCGCACGCCACGCAGAGGCACGCCCCCCACCACCGGACTGTCGGTGCTGGTGTCGCCGATCACCAAGTTGGCTTGTTGGTCGATCAAGGGTCGCTTGAGCACGGTTTCACCCACCAGGTATTGGTTCTGCCCCAACTCGTTTTGCGAGACGCTGCTGCCTTGCCTGAATTGCCAACCGCCGAGATTGAGACCCGTGTTCAAGGCCAAAAAATGGGCGTTCAACGAAGCGCTCTTGAAGCTGTTGAAGTTGTAGTTGACAAAGGCCGCGTTGTCACCGCGTGTCAGCAATTCCTTGGGCACACTTTGGCGGGACGAGCGGGACAAAAAGGCTTGAGGAATTTGAATGTCGTAGCGCAACTCACCCACGTCAAATTGGTCGCTGGAGGACGCCACCCAATCGGTGATGTGCAAACAGGTGGGGGCCGTGGCGTCGCCCGGTGCAGCGCTGGGTGTCACGCTTTTGGCGGCTTGGCCGCTGTGGTTGGCTGCTGGTGTGGCGTTTGTTTTGACGGCTTGCACGGGCTGCAACACGTGCATGCCGCGAGCACTGATGTAGTTGGGTTTCACAGCCAGCAGGTTGAACAGCGAAGCGGGAATGCAAGCCCGCGCCACCGCACCCGGGGGCACTTCGGTGAACACCAGGTTGGTCTTGGTGATGAACACGCCGTTGCGGTAGACATCCGCGTCATAGACGCCTGCGCGCACCGTGCCCAGTTTGCGGATGTCGGCTGGCGTCAGGTTGCGAAATGATTGGCCGCGCAAAAAATCGCCATCGAATTCAATGTCGTCATGGATTGGTCCGGCTTCCACCAGCGGCACCCGCCTGGACAAAGGCGCCAAGGCCGCCAATTCAAAACGTTGGTTGAACAAGGTGACTTTCGCTTGGGCCCGCAGCGGCAGGTCGGCTTTCTCGGTTGCCAATTCATCGGTGATGAGCTTGATGTTCACCGTTTGCTGGTTGTCCAAGGGGTAGATGTTGTTGAGTTTGAACTCGCCCTCAGGCAAGCGTTGCTCATAAAACACCAGGTTGTTTTGCAACAACTGCAAGCGTTGTTGCGGGCCGCCCAAGCCTTGCACCATCAACACCATCTCGGCGGGCGACCGTTTGGAGGCCATGGCCTTGACCTCCACCCGGGACAGGGGTTCAGGCTGGACGCTCTCGGCAGCCTGCACCTGGGCCCAGACGCCCATCCACAGCAAGGCCAACCAGTGCGCTGGATGCAGCGCGCGCAAAAGCTGCGGGCGAGGGGCGTTGGAGGAGCAAGGTTTCATGGTGCAGACCAGCCAATCGGGGTTCAGTTGTTGAGGACGATGGGCAACTCTTTGGTCACCGCGCCACCGTAGTCGTTCACGTACTCGACCCGCAGGGTTTGGTGGGTGATCTTGTCCATTTTTTCGGTGCCGGTCAGGGGAAAGCTGGCCTTGTCTTTCGGATTGACCATGCCGCCGTCGGCCACCACGTCGTATTTGCCATTCGTGCCCAAGCTGATGCTGAACATGGACATGTGAAAACTGCTGGGGTTGCTGGCTTCGGCCATCCAACCTTTCTCGCCTTTGACGACTTTCCAAGACACTTTGTCCATCCACTCGATCGGGTCACCCTTCAAGGCTTTGGGTCGGTAAAACATCTTGATGCGGGTGCGCACCGCGAAGCTCAAGCGGGTTTCTTCTTTGGATTTGGGTGGCACCTCCAGCATGTTGAACCAGAACACGCTTTCACGGTCAGCGGGCAAGGCGTCACCGGTGAACACCACGCGCACGACTTGGCTGCCATCGGCCTTCAAGCGGGCAATGGGCGGCGTCAAGCTAAAGGGGGTGGAAATTTCTTCGGGTGTGGAGTTGGCATTGCCGTCGTCCAGCCACATCTGCACAAACGACGGGGTGGTTTTGGATGCGTTGGTGATCTTGAAGGACACATCCCGACGCGCCTCGGGGTAGATGATGCGGGTGGTCTCAATGACCGTGTCCGCTTGGCCGATGACGGGCAGCAGCGAAGCGGCGGCACCCACAAGCCAAGCCAACAGGGCATGAGGACGGCATGTGAAGCGCGAAACGGCGCAGGCAATGGCATGAAAAAACATCTTGGACTTCTCGGTGGTTGAACATCTTGAAAAACCCGAGAAGTCAAAGTGCTGGCGGCCTGGTCAGTGGTAGGTGAGGATCACCATCTTCTTCACTGCGTCGGCATTCGGGCCAGAGCCCACGTGAACTTCTCGGACGTTGGCAACAGTCAAGCTGTTGGCCTGTCCCGTGCTGACCGTCAACCCGCAGTGGTGACCGTTCAGCGCGCCCAGACCCGTTGCCATGGCTGTTGAAAGTGCTTGTGCGTTGCAACTGGGTGCTGAGACATGGCCTTGAATCATCAAGACCGCGTCGCGGGCCTGCGCTGTGGCCATGCAGACCAGCAGGCCCAGCAGCATGCTCATGCATTGAAAGCTTGTTTGTTTGTTCATTGATCCACCCCTGACATGTGTCTTCAGGTGTCCCACACACCTGTATGCATGGGATTGAATCGAAACAAAGCACGGGCGGCAAAAGCCGCTTTAGCATTCAGTGCACACGCCAGTCGTCATACAAAAGCGGGGTTATGGATCTCCTGGTTGGGGTTTTTGTAATCGCTTAGAAATACTTTCAACACTTATTCAGTTTTGGCTTTTCACGGGTCTGAAACCACGCTTGAAGACCAAGTCTGTTGTTTCCATGTTCAAAGCGAGCGGATTCATCAATGGACTTTCATCAAAAACGGCAGTTGCACTTGCACCTGACCGGGCGTGATGGCATCGCTCACGGCAGAGGCGGTGAGTTGATTGGGGTCTTGCAGGCTGACCGCGCGTGCCGCCACATAGCGCACGCCCAGGATCAGGTTGTTGGGCTTCACGCTGGGCAGGCGCAAGCTCAAGGGCTGGCGCAAATCCACCGGCATGAAGACGCCTTGCGCATTGAACAAACCCACTTGAATCAACACATTGCCCGCGGGGTATTGGCTGGCGGTGTTGCGCAGCATGCCCGTGTTGGGCGCCAAAGCAGCCAAGGCTTTGTCAAACACCAGCGAGGCTTTTTGTTGCCAGGCGCTGGCGCAATTGCCGTCGGTTGGGGTGCGCAGGTCGATCGTCACCACAGTGACCGGACTCACGCTTTTGTCGCGCAACGTGCGGGCATCAACCGGTGGCAAATTCACCACCAACAGGTTGCTGTTGTCGTTAGACAAGCCCGAGGGCAAGCAGGTGGGAATGATGATGCGCGAATTCAGCGAATTCAAATTCTCCAGGGGCAGGGTTTGCAACTGAGCGTGAGACCCGCTTGCCCACACCCCCAGGAGCAGCCCCAGACCCCAGCAGCGGCGCACCAAGGCTTTGAAGAACAAGCGCGCTGCGGGGATCATGGGGACACAGGCCATCATTTGTAAGCGACGGTCACGGGCATGATGAAGTTGAATTTGCCTGGTGTGGCTTGCCCTGTTGTGGCATACACAAACTGGGCCCACATGGTTGCAATATTGGTGCCATTTCCGAGGCCGACGATGATGTTTTCTTGGTCTTTCAAGACCAATTCCCGAACGCCAACACCCAAAGTCACCACCGCATTGGTGCCCCCTGCTGTGGCGGGGATTTCATTTTTCAAATAGTTTTTGGCACTCGTTCCAGTGCCCACTGTGGTGAACTGTGTCGCGGCGTTGAAATTGGTTTTGAGTTGCCAACCACTGGAGAGTGCTGTCAAGTCACAAGCTTTGCTTGTGTCCTCAGGGTTGGTGAGTGCAAATTGAATTTGCACGGGCCGACCGAACTTCTCGCCTGCAATGCTGGATTTGTTGTTGCTGGCAATGTTGCCCAGGTTCAGGGTTTTGTATGAGCTGTTGCCAGGGTTGGCAGCGTTGTCGCCAATGATGACGGCGCAAGTGGCTTTGCTGACGCCGGCCTTGATGGTCAGGGTGCCATCGTCTGCGGCTTGGGCTGGCAGGCTCGTCAAGCCGGCAACGCCCAGGGCACAAACCAGCGCCGTGGTTTGTGAGAGTTTGAAAAAGTGTGTCATGTTGATCATTCCTTTGCTTAAACGGGTGTGAAAAGCAGCGATTTGCTTGGCTTTCCAAATGAGGTGAAACAAGGCGTTTGTGGCCCGTTATTTGTAGAGCACCAACAAGGGGATGGTGGCGTTGAAAGCACCTGCGGTGGCTGCTGCGGCCGTGGCGTGCGCCAGTTGCGCTTGCAGGGTGATGGTCTTGCCAAAGGCTTGGTTGGTGGCCGTCACGGTGGTGCCGGTGTAGCCCATGGTTTCTTTCAAGGTCAGCTGGGTCGTTGTCGTCCCAACCGTGGCGTCACTCAGGGCCACCACAGCGTTGGTGCCACCGGTGGTGGTTTGGTTTTTCACATAGGTTTTGGTGCCGATGGTGGTCACGCTGCCGGGTGCGAAGCCCAAGATCACGTTCCACCCGGTGTTGCCCGCACCTGCGGTGCAGGGTGCTGTTGCGTTGGATGTGCTGCTCAAGCTGAACACCACCGTTTTGGCCTGGCCAAACAAAGAGCCGGCGGTGATGGTGCCGCTACCGCTTTTCGTGTTGCCCAAGTCCATGGTTTTGTTGGTGGCGGTGTTGGTGCCGCCTGCCGTGTCAGCCATGTTCAAAATACAAGTGGTGGGGCTGATTTGGCCGGTGATTTCAACGATGCCCGTGTCGTTGGTGACTTGGGCTTGCGCTGACAACTGCAGCAAAGCGCCGCAGACAGCCAGCAAGGCTGTTTTGTGAAAAGTGAACGATTGATTCATCGTGGTGATCCTTTGAACGAGGGTGGTGGAAAGAGATGTGTTTGCTCTGGGGGACGGCGGCAAAATCACAACCGGGGCGCTATCCTAATCAGAATTTCTACATTTTTAATACAAATACCTACAAAATTGCCGCTAAATAATCATTAACACCGGCAATTAAATGCTTTTTAGTGCTCAAAAGAACACTTTTTGGAAGGCTTTGTTGGGCGGGGTTGTGACCCTTGTTCCAGCCGCCAGCACCCACAAGCTGCGGGGCCAAGCCACCCCCGGGCTGCCCGGCCCATGCCTTACAGTGGCGGCCATGCTGATCCATCCTCAATTCGACCCGGTGGCCCTGTCTGTCGGGCCCTTGTCCATCCACTGGTATGGCGTCACCTACCTCGCCGCCTTTCTGTTGTTTTTGTGGTTGGCCAAACGCCGCTTGAACCACCCACCGTTTGCGGCGCTGGCGCAACAAGGCGTGTGGGGCACCAAAGACATTGACGACCTGATGACCTATGGCGTGCTGGGCGTGGTGCTGGGCGGGCGCATCGGCTACTGCTTGTTCTACAAGCCCGGCTACTACGCGGCCCATCCGCTGGAAGTGCTGTACCTGTGGCAAGGCGGCATGAGTTTCCATGGCGGCATGTTGGGTGTGATTGGCGCCTTGGCCTTGTACGGTTGGCAGCGCGGCAAACCTTGGCTGCAAGTGACCGACTTTGTGGCGCCTTGCGTGCCCACCGGTTTGGCTGCCGGACGCGTGGGCAATTTCATCAATGGCGAGTTGTGGGGCCGCGCGGCCGACCCCAGCTTGCCGTGGGCGATGGTGTTTCCGCAAAGTGGCAGCACCTTGGCGCGGCACCCGTCGCAGGTGTATCAATTTTTGCTGGAAGGCCTGCTGTTGTTCGCGCTGCTGTGGTGGCAGGGCAGGCAGGGGCATCGGCACACTGGCTTTATCTCGGGCTTGTTCCTCATGGGTTACGGTTTGATGCGCTTCATTGCCGAGTATTTTCGCGAGCCGGATGCGCACCTGGGCTTGCTGGCGCTGGGCCTGAGCATGGGGCAGTGGTTGTGCGTGCCGATGGTCTTTGTCGGCCTGTATTTGGCCTTGAAGACACGCTAGCTTGCCAAGCACGGTTTTCTTTTAAGTCACGCTTAAGCTTGCCAACCACGGTGG
>JACCDP010655985.1_pt1 | contig 20181 bp, 21 predicted proteins | sample 7445841 | NCBI WGS metagenome assembly JACCDP01 (sample SAMN15323441, study PRJNA562643) | freshwater metagenome | isolation source: river surface water | place: USA:Blue River Watershed | collected 2017-08-17
ACCTGCCAGGTCGATTCAACCTCAGCAGTGGCATCATCTAATGCAACTAAATTTGGGCGCCTATTTTCAGCACGGAATAGATCAATACATAGATTTTCAATTGTGCGATGCAGATAGGAAAGGGCGTGAGTATCACTTTCTAATTCAGGGGCTGCAAGCATGAATTTAACTAGAGCTTCTTGGGTTACCTCCTCAGCCTTTGCCTTGTCCTTAACAATCCGATTGGCATGGGCAATTAGCTCAGATCGGTTTTGAGTGTAGAAGGATGAAAATTGGGCAACGCTCCAGGAAGCAGGAGTTGAAGACTCAACTGCCTTGGATCTCTTGGCCTTAAATGCCATTTTGTTTTGCCCCTTGCATAACCGGTTTTGTACTTCAGAGTCAACCGTCGCTGCCTCTATTCACCTCTACGGATTGGGTGGATGTTTGTAGTGAAGATAGGACAAATTGGACATCATCCTTGATTTGTTCTTAATTCTCTACCAAAGTGGGCCCTGTCGGGATCGAACCGACGACCCACAGATTAAAAGTCTGTTGCTCTACCGACTGAGCTAAAGGCCCCTAGTGCAGGAGTATAAAAAACCTATTTCTAGGCCTAAGTCATAGGCTGCACTAAGGGCGAATCATATCGGAGTTTTGAGGTTGCCATTACGCGGAGTAATTGGGTTGTAGGCAAGGTGGTAAGTATGTTTAAAAGTTAGTACTAAGAGCAAATTTATTTAGGCATTAACAGCTCTAAATCTCAAATCCAATATAAGTTTTTGAGAAAGACTAAACTCGTTAGAAATCTTAGAATTAAATCCACAGAGAATCTAGCTCGAAACTAGCAGCTAGGTTCCCAGCCATTTGTTAAAAGTGCACCTTTTAGAGCTAGATTCACTCATGCGCTTAGACCGCCTCTCAAATGTAACTTCCCATGATCAATTAGCCGACACCGCTCAACGTCTTGGCGCTCGCCTTGGCAACACATTTGTTGATGGCGGTATTCATCCACGTTTTGGCACACGCAACTTCACACTCCCATTACAAAATGGTCACTACCTAGAAGTTATTTGCCCACTTGATCATCCATCATCAGATTCAACTCCATTTGGCAAAGCTGTTTCACAGCGCGCTGCTGAAGGTGGCGGTTGGCTTACTTGGGTTGTTGCAGTCGACGATGTTTCTAAGATTGAAAAGCGTTTAGGTCGCGCAGCAGTAGATGGTCACCGAACAAAACCAGATGGAAAAGATTTGGCTTGGAAGCAAATTGGTGTTTTAGGCACGTTAGAAGATAAGCAGCTTCCATTCTTTATTGAATAGTTATCTCTTGATCACCCATCATCAGAAGGAAAGGCAATTGCAAAGATTGTTAAAGTGGAAATCGCTGGTGATGAGTCACGTATTGAAGAAAGGCTTGGATCAGAACTTCGCGCTGCAATTGGTTCAGAGGTTGAAGTTGAATAGGTTCCAGCAGCAGCCAGTGACGGCGAATCAGGAATCGTTGCTGTGCATGTAATGACACCAAGTGGTGTTGTTAGGTTGGATTAACACAACTAGTTTGAAATTTAGAGAATCAAAATTGTTCCACTTGTCGGGGTGTAACTTACTAGTTCAATAGATTTAAGATTTTTAAAACTTTCCACAAAAACTCTTCTTTCTTCAAAATCAAAAAGTTCATCAAAGTATATGAATGTTCCAGGCTTGACAAATGCCTGTAAGGCGTCCGTTGCGTACTTAGTAGGTTCGTACAAATCCAAATCAAAGAAAATGATAACCCGGTTGAACTCATTGACATCGATCTTGGCAAGTTCGGCCATTAAAGTTTTCTGAACAAAACCCTGTATATAGTTTGCCCCTGCAATGTCCGGTGGATTTCCATCATGAGTAGCAAAAAAACCTTCAGGATATTGCCTAAAGTTCTCAGGTAAACCAGAAAATAGATCAAACCCTAAATGATGAAATGTTCCGGGTACGGCCTGATCTAAACTGGGCGAGTTTTTGAATCCAAAACTTTCTAATTTATTGAACATTTCTTGAGTGGCGTAACCCCAAGCGACCCCAAACTCTAGAAAAAGTACTGTCCCAGTTAGATTGATCCTCCGCACAATTTCACCCCAAGAGGATTCTCTATTTGGAGTGAATTTTTTTGGTACGCAACAGCTCCAAAAATCCTGCGAATAAAAAGCATGTAATCTGCAATTCCCCCCAAATTTGCCAAACTTTGTGCAATTTGAGAATTTGAACGCGACAACTTATAAGCAACAAAAACTTTTATACGATTCTGTAAAGTCTTGCCTTCTGTTCGAATCTTCACAATTCAATGCCTCGTTTCTTTGGCATAATCATAGAACTCCGCAGTACATTTTCAGCCCAAGCGACCACTGGCAATCATTTCTAGAAAGGCAATCACCTGAAAATTCACTGCGAGTGAAAAAGGATAAAGATTCTCTAGAATACGCAGCGATATGCATAGTCCTATGAAATCCATCAACTCGAAGAAATCAATAGGATGCTTATTGTGACTCTTCACAGCAAAATCTGTTTCAGAAACTTCGCGTTCTTTAGATTCCGCATTTCTTATTGCACTTTAAAAAGATAGAAGATATGATTAATTCAACAATAAATCAAGAATAATCTGGAATATGAATAAAGCTTCTTTGCCCGAGACTCTAAGAAATGATTTAATAGTGCAATAATGAAACAGGTAGTTCATTTGGAGCATAACCTTCAACAAGGGAATCGCAACTTGTTGGTTTAAAAAAATGCAAGTCCATCGATTTTTCAAGAGCGGAAAAACATTTAGACAGGAAGTCAATTGTGAGGCTGGAAGTTTTTGTCATAAGAACAGCCACATCCGAGACAACCCATGAAGACAATTGCAATGCCTTGCTCTTTGATTCAAAACTTTCTCGAGTTGCTTCCATTATTCAAGCATCACTGAATTCCCAACACTTCTCCAAATCTGATCCATTAGATTACTGGAAAAGCGTCATGAATTTTGAGTCAATATCGGCCAGTTTCGCAAGGAAAGTTTTCCCGGAAATCACTGCTACTGAAATCTTTGGTTTCGAGCAAAATAATGATTTGGGTAGCAATTATTCCTGATCTAATAACGACAATTCGCACATTTAAAAATCATCCTGCTTCCAATCATGATTTCTGCGACTCGTGTAAGTAGAATCAGCTTATGAAGGTTCTCCGATTAAAGCTAAGTAGGCTCGGGAAGATTTTGGATTCTGAAATATTCCCAAAGAAACCATCTTCTATGAATTTCACCCAGGCGCCATTTCCAATCAATATTGATGGCTGTACCAGGATTTTTTTTTCAACAAGGTCAACAAAAGATAAAGATGGTAATTATTGTAGTTACATTCATTTTGCCGATTATGATATTGAAAACGGAAAGATTGTGTCTTTCTCGGAAACTCCGTTGATTAAATCAGGGGGAAGGGGAACTTTTGACGAACATGGTACCTACCCCTTCTCACTGATTAGATACGACAATAGATTTTTTGGATATTACGGAGGCTGGTCGAGGAAAATTTCTGTTCCGTACGAGGTAAAAATTGGAATGGTTACAAGTGAAGATGGTAAAAACTTTGAAAAATGTGGGGAAGGCCCCGTTATTGGAGCAAGTTTGTTTGAACCAATGACAATTAGTGGCCCTCGGATTTTTGAGTTTAATGAACTTTTGCATATGTTTTACATTTCTGGCACTAAATGGAAACTCGATTCAGTTGGCAAGCCCGAATCAATCTTTAAAATTCGCCATGCCACATCAAGAGATGGAATAAATTGGATCCGCCAGAACTCAAATATCTTGGATTCTATTTTAGAGGAAGACGAATGTCAGGCATCACCAACCGTTTTTTATGCCCACAGCTATTATCATATGCTTTTTTCGTACAAATATGGATCAGATTTTAGAGGAACGGATCGAGGATACAGACTGGGTTATGCTATTTCAGAAAATCTCTACAACTGGCGACGAGTAGACGCGATGCTTACCATTGACGCTTCCGAAGAATCATGGGATAACCGCGACATTTCATATCCAAGTTTCTATAACTATATCAATAGGAATTACATTTTCTATCAAGGTAATGACTTTGGAAAATCAGGCTTCGGTTACGCGAAACTAACATTTTTAGAGGAGTAGAAAAAATGGTCACTATAAGTGGTAAAAGGCTTTTATTCTCTACTGAGGGAAAAGCTTGGCGAGGTAAAATAATGCAATTTGCTCAGTCACCACAAGTTTTAATCATGGGCAATAAACTTCGAATCTATTTCTCAACTCGTGAATCGAATGATGAAAAATTTTTGAGCCATGTTGCTTATGCAGAATTTGACGAGAAATTCAAGTTACTAAACTTTACAGATAGCGAAGTATTATCTCTTGGGTCCCTGGGCACCTATGACGAACATGGTATTTTTCCCCTCAATGTCGTTCGGTTTAAAGAAAGAATTTTTGGGTATGTCGGTGGTTGGAACCGGCGCAAATCTGTTCAAATTGACGGCGCAATCGGAATCTCAGAAAGTTTTGATAATGGAAAAACTTTTGTAAGAATCGCCGATGGTCCAATTATTGATAGCAGTCTTTCTGAACCGTTCTTGATTGGAGATCCTTTCGTAATACATGTTAACGGTACATTTCACATGTGGTACATCTATGGCAAAGAATGGATAAAGGATCCAATTACTGAGAGTTTTGAAAGGATTTATAAAATCACACATGCAATTAGTGCGAATGGGATTGATTGGACTAAAGATTCTCTTAACTCGCAGTTGATTTCCGATTCAATAGGACCTAATGAAGCCCAAGCTATGCCCACAGTCATTAAAATTAATGATGCCTATTACTTGTTTTATTGTTTTCGCGAAGTTTTTGATTTTCGTGAGAATCCGAAAAATACATACAGAATCGGTTGTTCGGTGTCCAGTGACTTAAGAAATTGGCAATCTGAGGAAATAGAATTCGAACAGCAGGGGCATGAGGAGGATTGGGATAGTGAAATGCGGTGCTATCCCCATGCATTTACCTGGAAAGGGAAAAACTACCTGGCGTACAACGGAAATAGATTTGGAGAGGAAGGCTTTGGGCTAGCTGAAATCCTTACTAGCGTAAGATAGTCACATGAATATAAAAGGCAAAATTGTTACGCTTCGTGCAATTGAGAAAAGCGACCTTATTAAGTTACATGAATATGCAAATGACGAAGAAACACAAAGAGGAATTGGAGAACTTCACCCACCAAGTTCACTTGCATTTCATGAAGAATGGCTAAGTCGAGTATCAAATGACCCGAATAGTATTCGCCTAGCAGTTGACACTGCTGAGTTTGGCTTAGTTGGCATGACAACAATTATCAATATTGACTCTCGAAATCGACGAGCTTGGCATGGCTTAGTTATTGGAGAAAAACGTTGTCGTGGAAAAGGAATAGGTTTAGATACGGTTATGGCAACAATGAAATTCGCATTCGAACACCTTAATTTGAATAGACTCGATGGATCAATGCTTGAGACAAATCAAGCCTCAATAAGTTTGTATTGCGATAAACTCGGGTGGAGCGTTGAAGGTAAACGCAGATCATACTACTTTCGAGGTGGAAGATACTATGATCAACAAATAGTGGGTATCTTACGAGATGACTATTATAAAAAGGCCCAGGAACTAAGTTATTGGGAGACCGCAAATTGAAAAGAAACTTTGATGCTGAGATATCAGATGTAGAAAATTCAAAATATGGATATAACTTTGATATTGATGTGATGCATCCTTTAATGATCCGGACTATTTTGCCTTTTTTCCAAGGAGAATCCATACTTGAATTGGGAAGCTATAAAGGTCAGTTTACAAATCGGTTGATGGAACATTTCAAATCTATCACCTGCATTGAAGCATCTAATGAAGCGATTAAAGAAGCAAGAAAAACCCTACCCCGGGATATTCAAATTATTCAAGGATCTTTTGAAGAAGTGAAACTTGAACAAAAATTTGATTTGATAGTTATGACACATGTCCTAGAACATCTCGATAACCCAGAGATTGTTCTTAAAAGAATCAAAAAAGAATGGCTCAACAGAGACGGCAAGTTAATTATTGTTGTTCCAAATGCGAATGCAATTTCAAGACAAATTGCAGTGGAAATGGGAATAATTGAAAGTAGCACTTCGATTACCGAAAGTGAATATCTACACGGGCATAGAGCTACATTTAATTTAGAAACCCTAAATAAAGTTGTGAGAAATGCGAAATTAGATGTAATTTCTCAAACAGGAATTTTTCTGAAAAGCTTTGCAAATTTTCAATGGGATTTAATTCTGAAAGAAGAAATCGTTGGTCAAGAATACTTAGATGGATGCTATGTCGTTGGGCAAAAATACCCAGATTTATGCGCTAGCTTAATGCTTGTATGTAAGTAGCGTTGCGCAGATTATGATTTTGTGCCGTGAAGGTTTAGTTCAGTGAGAATTTCCATCATGCAGCCATACTTTCTTCCGTATTTGGGTTATTTTCAACTGATCAAGAATTCTAACATCTTTGTACTCGCGGATGAATACCAGTTTACAACTAGAGGTTGGATTAACAGAAATCGAGCAATTCTGAACAATCAAATCTCAACGTTCACAATTCCGGTAAGTGCAGCTGGAAAAAATATTAACGATAAAAGAATTGCCGACACGGAATCAACTAAATCTTTGAAAAGAAGAATGATTCAATCCTATAGAAATTCGCCAAATTTCGCTAATTCCGCTTTGCTACTAGATTCAATTTTTTCCCTAAATGACCTTTCATTACTAGCATATATTCATAATTCTATTAAATGCATATGCAAGTATTTGGAAATAGAAACAACAATTGTAAAACTCTCAGAAATTGATTATAACAGAGATTTAAAAGGAGAAGATCGCGTAGTTTCTATTTGCAAAAACTTGGGAGCCACAAAATATCTGAATTCTGAAGGCGGAAAAAACATCTACAAGGTAGAGTCATTTGCTAAAGTCGAGTTAGGACTCGAGTTTATCGAACATGTACCCATAAAATATAATCAGAATCTACCAGGGTTTGCACCCCGCCTGTCTGTTGTCGATTTAATTTTCATGTTAAATTCTCGCATTGCCACGGAAGAGCATCTAAAGTCATTCGTTATTCACAAACCAGAAGATTGGATGAAGAAATGAAGCGCGTTGACGTTGTTATTCCAGTTTTTAACAATAATGAAAGCCTTGAAATTCTTGTTGATGAAATTTCCAATTTTAATGCAAATGATATAAGAATCAGAATAATTCTTGTCGATGATGGCTCGAAGGATGATTCTTGGAAAACTATTTCAAAGCTAACACGAAACCAAAAATACAATATTCACGGAATTAAGTTAACCAAAAATTTTGGCCAACTTTCCGCTATCAAAGCAGGATACTCCGAGGTAAATGCAGATGCTGTTGTAACTATATCTGCCGATCTTCAAGATCCACCGAGCCTAGTGAGTCATATGATTGAAGAATGGAAAAAAGGTTCACGCTTGGTCATTTGCTCAAGAACCAGAAGAGTAGACTCTCTTTTAGTTCGAATAACAAGTTTCATAGCATACAAAATCCTTGGAACTGAAGTCACCGGTATTCCCAAAGGTGGCTTCGATACTTTCTTGATGGATAAAAAAATTTTCATGCCGCTGATCGAGTTAAAGGGACGGTTTAATTTCTTGCAAGCTGACGTGCTTTCATTTGGAGTTACACCTAAAGTTATCGAATACTCACGCCTAATGAGACCTTATGGAAAATCTGAATACACTTTCGCAAAACGGTATCGGAATTTCGTAAATGGTTTGGTTGATTCATCATATCTGTTTATACGTTGGTCTATAAGAATCGGCAGCGGCATTACATTTGCAGGTTTCATTTTTGCTTTGATGTTGTTAATCGCTAGATTGCAGAATAAATCTCCATTTAGTGGCTTCACGTTGATTGCCTGCTCGATTTTAATCATTGGCGGTGTGCAAATTATGATGATCGGGATTCTAGGAAGTTACATCTGGCGTATTTACGATGTAGCGCGAGAACGTCCCGCTTTTCTTATCGATGAGATTGAATCAACCCGATAAGCGCTATTCTCTTTTAGTTGACCCAGCGATGTGAGTTAATCCAAATGGCAAATTCACTTTTTGCTCTAAGCGACTAAGTATTTTAAGAAATGGACTTAATTTGTTTAAAATCGAAGGTTTACTATTTCTTTTCACTTTTTGCCTCTTTGTGTCCTGTCCAATTGAAAGGATAAATGGAATTCTCCTGATCAAGAAGGCTGGGAAAACTAGAAATCCGAATATGGATTTTTTTGTGATATCGTTGAATCCTACTGAACTTAGTTCTTGATTCAATCTTTTTCGAGAATATCTTCGATAGTGTCCAATTGATAGATCAAAATCACTGAACAACAATTGGTATGCTGGAACAGAACAAATAAAATATCCACCGGGCTTTAGAATCCTAAAGATTTCACGAATTAGAATTTCTGGATATTCCAGATGTTCCAAAACATCAAAAGCCCCAACAGCCTCAATTGAATTATCAGGTAATGCTAAAGTTTCAAGAGTGGATTGGAAAGCCAGGAAACCATTCTTAACTAAAGTAAGAGTTCCACTCCGAAGTGGCTCCACGCAAACGACCTCTATTCCTTTATTGCGCAGGGGAATTGCTGCATTGCCATTTCCTGCACCAATTTCCCAAAGCAGGTTGACTCCTCACTCGCTTAGCATTTTTTCTATAGCCAAAGCTCTTTCCTCTGCCCAAAATCCACTAGCCTCTGAATTAGATTCCTCTCCGGAATAGTCTTCACTGGGAAAGCTAATAAGTTCTTCATTGACATGTATCGGTGTATATATTCCATCGGCGTCTAAAGAAGGAATTTTCCAATTCAGATTTCTTAATCTTACAATTTCAGATTCGATTCTAGTCCCCAATTTTAACTCCCTTTACTTCAATCACTTTATCAATGGTTTCTACTATCAACTTAACCTCATTTTTTTTGAGCTCTGAATAAACTGGTAGTCCAAGATGAGCCGATGCCAGATAACTTGAGTTATTCATTGATCTTTTTCCTGAAAATTTCTGAAAAGCGGGTTGTTTTGAAAGAGGCTTAGACCACCACTCTCGCGATTGAATTCTTACCTCTGCCAGAGCAGCCGCAACGATTCTTCGATTATTTTCAGTTTCAAAATTGGCGATCCAATATGGTTGAAATGCTGAGCTTCTATTAACAATAGTATTCCAAGGCCGATTTCTCGTTAACTCAGAGACCCATTGTTGGACCTCAAGTAATTTGTTTCGCTCTTGAGCAAAATTTCTAATGGAAACCAAACCGTAGGCAGCATTAAATTCTGATAACTTTGCATTTGTCCCAGGGAGACTTGAAATCCTCTCATAATCAAATCCAAAGTTAATCCAAGCGCGCAAGTTTTCTGCTAACTTCCGATTGCCACACACAACAATCGAACCCTCTCCTGCTCCTAAAACCTTTGTTGCATGTAACGAAAAGACAACACTCCAACCCGTAGGCATTTTAGAAATGTCGGGTTGTGTTCGACCTAAAGAAGCCGCAGCATCTATAACCACGGTTTCAAACATCTCATAATTACTGAAATCCACTTCAGCCCCAAATGGCATGACTGGCATGAGTGCAATTAAATTTGAGTTCGCATCCAGCTCGGAAGGATCAAGTTTCCAAGAATCAATATTCACGTCACAAAGGTGGAGATTTTTAGCCGCATTAACAATGGCAAGACCTGTCGCTGGGAATGTGTAATCCGGCGCGTACCAGTCATTTACATTTGAAATCTCCACAAGACCTTGAAGTGCCAGAGTTGCGTTACCCACGGCAACGATAAGTTCAGGCTCAACTCCGAAATAATTAGCGTATTCGTGTTCTAATTCGGTAACAATCGGACCATGATTTGAATAAATGCGACTTAAATCAATACTTCGCAACAAAGGTTCGACATCAGAAAACTTTGGCAACGATGGTCGCATTACCGGAATTATGTAATCCAACTTAATTAAATCCAGCCTTGTATGTGGGCAACTTCAATGGGATCGCCAATACGAAGTCCTGTGCGCTCTTCGGTTAAGCGAACGAATGTTGATGCATCATGTAGCCCTTTAAATGTTCCTGTATCTAGCCAAGCTGTCCCACGAGGTAAGATTTTACAATTCAATTCATCAATTTCTAAATACAATTTATTCAAATCTGTAATCTCTAATTCATCTCTTTTAGATGGACGCAATGAATTCACAAATTCAACAGCTCGCGAATCATAAAAATACAAACCAGTCACAGCAATGTTGGATTTAGGGGATTCAGGCTTTTCTTCGAGACTAACAACCTTTCCTGAATTATTTATTTCAACCACTCCGTAGTCAGAAGGATTAGAAACCCTATAACCAAAAATGTAGGCACCAGAAATATTTTTGTAATTCATTAACTCTCGACCAAGGCCAGGACCATAAAAAATATTATCCCCCAATATAAATGCGAAAGAATCACCTGCAAGAAAATTACGAGCAACCAGAATTCCTTGAGCTAGTCCTAGTGGTTTTAGTTGAACCTCATAGCTTATTTTAATTCCAAAATCTTCACCGTTTGACAAAAGCTTTTGAAAATTAAATTGATCTTCTGGTGTAGTAATAATTAAAATTTCTCGAATTCCGGCTAGCATTAAAGTTGAGAGCGGATAGTAAATCAACGGCTTATCGTAGACAGGAAGCAATTGTTTACTTGTTACTTTTGTCAGAGGTAATAGCCTAGAACCAATTCCGCCAGCTAAAATCACACCTTTCATGAATCAAGCCTAGTACAGTTAACTCATGGGTACGAGCATAAAATGAAATATTTTGTAACGGGCGGGGCAGGCTTCATTGGCTCGAATTATGTAAAGATGCTCTTAACCGGCAAGCTAGGAAAAGTTGATTCAGTAACAGTGATTGATAACTTAACTTATGCTGGGAGTTTATCTAATATTGAAGGAGTCAGAAACGATCCACGATTTAGATTTGTAAAAGGTGACATTTTAGATAAAGCCCTTATTCGAAAATTTTTAGAACCAGATCATGTCTTAGTACATTTTGCAGCTGAATCGCACGTAGACAGATCAATAAGCAAACCCAGTGTTTTTGCTAAAACAAATATATTAGGTACGCAAAACCTCTTGGATATTTCCCTTGAAAAAGTTATTAAACTTTTTCTGCATGTATCAACGGACGAAGTCTATGGTTCTATTCCCACTGGCCGATCAAACGAAGAATCAAATTTAATGCCGAATTCACCTTATTCTGCCAGTAAAGCAGCTTCTGACCTATTTGTACGATCATATGTACAAACTTATGGATTAGATGCTCGGATAACCAGATGCTCCAACAACTATGGCCCAAATCAGCATAGAGAGAAATTCATTCCAACAGTTTTAGAAAACTTGTTCGCAGGCAAGAAGATTCCAGTTTATGGAGAAGGAAAAAACGTTAGAGAATGGATACATGTAGAGGATCATTGTTTGGGAATTCAGAAAGTAATTCAATCTGGACAAAAAGGTGAAATTTACAACATAGGAAGCGAAGAATCGTATACAAATCTGGAAGTAATTCGTCTTTTGGCAAAAAAACTTGAAATAGATGATTTTGATTTTCAATTTGTTGAGGATCGTAAAGGCCACGACTTACGGTATTCCCTGGATACAAGAAAAATTCGAACGAATCTAAATTTCAAAACAACAAAAAAACTTGAAACAAGCATAAATGAATTTGCGCATCTCTATTCTTTAATAGGACCCATTCTGTGAACAAAAAAATCAGTATAATCTTCAACCAAAGAGTTTTAAACTATTTGGTTATCGCATACTGCTTGTCAAGTGCTTCAAGTTTGTTCCTGAGTAGTTATTTCGGATACAACTTGACTGAATCTCTAATTTTTTCTGTAAACGACGGATGGTGTAATCCAATCTCTGATGGGATTGGTCGTCATTGCTTTGGTGATTTTTATAGTTTTATGAATGGAGATATTTATAGACCTTGGACGGAAGGCAAAACAGCCTATTCTCCCTTAGCTGTTCTGTATTTCTTACCGTATAAGTTCATCCTCAGTAACTTCGGAATTGCAAAATTAGTGTTATTTGTACATTTATTAGTTTTACTTTTTTGTTTAATATTTCCCGTATTACATCTCAATTTAACTGGCCGTCTTAAAAAGGGCACAGAAAAAACATCACTTACTTTTGCCATGTTGCTATCAGCGCCATCCTTGATGGCCTTCGACCGCGGAAATAATATTGTTCTATGCATGCCTTTTCTGTATCTTTATTTCCTAAAAACCCTTGAGAAAAAAAAGTCGGCAAAAGTATATGGAATAATCTTAATAGCCTTAAGACCTCAATTTGCTCTATTGGTGTTGCTGCCATTTTTCCGTAAAAAATGGAAAGAGACTGGAACTTGGATTTTGGGTTCAATCAGCGCCCACTTAGTATTTTTTTCATTTTTCGGTTTAACTAAGATACAAATTAATATAGAATCATGGATTCAGAACTTAACTAGCTACCAATCAACTATTTCACTGCCGATGTTCTTCCCATCGAACTGGTCTTTTTCCAATTTTTTTTCCATATTCGCATCGAGCGTGAACTCTTTTCTTAAAGGTGAGTTTCTAACACCAAACGATAGTTTCCAAATGAATTCGCAAATATTGAGAATCCTACCCATCATTTTTTTAGTGGCAGTTGTTTTGATTATGTATATTAGAAGGAACAGAATTACGGATTTTGAATTCATTACATTATTGACGATTCTAGTTCTTCTGGCACCTGGGGTAACCTTTAGTTATTACCTGGTGCTACTATTAATTCCAATTTTATACGTATACGTAGCAGATTCAAATCTGTTGAATACTAGAATTCATGAAAATTTAATCGATCATCATTTAAATGAAAGCATTCTAACCTTAGTTAGATCAAAAACTAAGAAGGTATCTTTATTAACGATAATGTTTTCAATTCTTATCCCTTGGTCTGCACCTTGGTTTTTGATTGGAATTAATCGAGAACTACCATATGCGATAATAAGCATGACCTGGACATTTTCTACATTAGCATTGTTTTTTTGGTTTTGTTCGATACTATTTTCGAATGGAGAGAAAAATGAAAACAGTATCGGTCATAATTCCAGCGTTCAATGAATCTGAGTGCATTCATGAACTCGGAATGCGCCTAACAGAATTGTTTAACTTGGAAGACGAGTATAAATGGACTGTAATTATCATTGAAAATGGATCAACTGATGACACTTGGGAGAAATTAATTCACCTAGCTCAGAGGGATTCTCGCTTTAAATCAGTTAAATTATCAAGAAATTTTAGAATGGACGGTGGTCTGACAGCGGGACTCGAGTATGTAAGTTCAGATGCTTGTGTATTGATGACCGCAGACCTTCAGGATCCACCGGAAATGATTTCTCAATTTTTGAGGAAGTGGGAACAAGGTTTTGAAAATATATATGGCGTTATCAAAAAACGCAGCGGTACTAATGTACTGAGAAAGATAAACTCGGTGTTGTTTTATAAAATTGCTGGCAAAATGACAAATAGATTGATTCCTGAAAATGCGTCAGATTTTAGGCTTGTTGACCGAAAGGTATATGAAGCTGTCAGAGAAATGAACGAACGCAATCGATTTGTTCGTGGACTATTTGCTTGGGTTGGATTTAAATCTATTGGAATTCCTATGGACCGCCCAGAGAGGTATGCAGGAAAATCTAATGCAGATACCTTTAAGGTTTTAGAACTCGCAATCAAAGGATTGTTTGCTCATTCTTATAAGCCACTCAGATTTATCTCTTTAGCCGGCTTGATAATTTCGTTCATGTCGCTGGTAGCTATTATCGTTTTAGCAGTCTTAGCAGTTTTCGTTGGCGTACCTTTCGCAGGTTTTGGAACGATTGTTGCCCTAATTATCGGTGGATTTGGATTCCAAACATTATTACTTGGAATTGTGAGCGAGTACTTAGGCTTAGTTTATGAAGAATCTAAAGGACGGCCTAACTTTATTGTAAGTGAAAAAATAGGATTTTAAGTGATTAAAAATTTGCTAACCATTGATTGTCGTCGAGACTGTAATTTGTTTTTACCAATATCCAATTTCCTCTTTTTTGGGTTTCAAGAATTTTACTCTTGTCGAAATTGAACATTCCCGAATCTGCTTCTGGATAAACAAAACAGATTTTCAGACTTTGAAGTTTGGAGTATTGACCAGCAATCGGTTGGTTGCTTTGGTCCTCTAAGATTGGGTTAAATCGAAAAACAGAAAGCATGTAGTAATCCTTAGTTCGATCTGCCCACCAAGACTGTGGATTTGGAACACCTCTGGGCTTGAAACGAAAAGCACAATCTTTAATATCTTCGAAACTTGAACTTAATTTCAATTCGCCCTTACTTAAAGGCGCATTTAACTTCTCCATATCACGGTATGTACGTGCGCCAGTTTGTAAAGTTGGGAAAATCAGACAAGCCGTTAAAAGAAAAACCCCAGTTAACTTAGAAAATCGACCTATAAATTCGGAGCGATAAAGGAAATAAATCAATTGAAGCAGTAGTAGTGGGAGTACAAAACTGAGGGACTTCGCGAGCAGATATTGGTTGTACTCAAGAATAAAAAAACGGAAAATTGCAAAAGAAAAAAGTCCGAAGATAACAGCGCCAAAGCCTGAGAAAGTTAAACTAAATAACTGGGTTTTGTTAAGCTTACTAGCACGGCAATAAGAGTTGTACGAAAATTTGAGATTGAACAGCACCCAACCAAGAAAACTTAAAACTAGGAATAACCCAATCAGATTTACCATGGCTAGATCGAAAGTTCTGGATTCCAACAAATTTTTAACTGAAGTCTCCCTCCACATCCATTCTCGTGGGCCGTGCCACGAATTTGTCCAACCAATCAAATCAGAAAACCAAAGTCCACGAGGTGCTGGGTAACCCACATTTTCATAAGTTGGGAAAAAGATCGAACGATAATATGGAAAAGTTATTTTTAAGTTCGGTACGAGGAAAATCACAAAACTCATCATGAATAGAAGTAAATTTAGAAAAAAGTACTTATTGAAATTTCTATTAAAAATATTCACAAAGAATTTAAAAAAATAAAACAAAATAAGCGTGCCAAAAAGCAATGGAAGAATTTCAATATAAACAACAACTATAGCTGCTAACAGAGAGCCAAATACAATGCTTGTGTGAACATCCAACGAATTATTTTTAACAGAGTCAATAAAGAATAATGTCAAAACTAATAAAAGCAGAATTGCGACCAAATTTGGCCATTGAGCCTCTTGCAATATATGAATGAAAAATGAGTTACAACTGACGCCAATCAGAAACAAAACCGAAAAAAGAGATTTGTTTAGGATTCTTCGCAAATATATATAACCAGAGAGGCCGATGAGGAGCAATACGGTTGCAAACAACGGGTAAGCAATCTGCAAAGAATTTTCAATATTGAGGAAATTTGATACAGAAGCTAGTAAGAAAGATGTTCCCCATCGAAAATGAACAAAAAAGAGAGCGGAAGCTAATGAACCAGGATGTAAATTGGCGATCTGTTCCAAACCAGGAGAATTTTCATTAGCCAAGAGAGCTTGTGCACCATCCGCGTATAAGGCACCATCGATGCCAAGCCGAAGGCTCATGATCTTTGTCGAATCCAAGAATATGTAAGGAAGGACAAAAGCCGTCAGTAAGATCCCTACTTCAAAAAGCAATTTTCGCTTTTGCAATCCTGTCGAATTCTGTTTGAAGCTTAAATTAATTTTCGGAATATGATCTCGAAAAATTAGAGCAAGACTAAAACTAGTAATAACGAGTAAGATGTTAACTGATTTAATAGTAACTCCGTGCGGGATTAACCATGACGACAATAAAAGTATGCTTACTAATCCAAAAACAGGTGAAAATACTAGAATTTGCGCAAAATCAAATTTTTTTTTACTCAATGCTAAAGTCAAACCAAATCCTACTGAGAATAAAAAAAAGAAGATTGCAATCGACGTAAAAAAGCCATAAATCATGAATCTGGCTCTAATCTCGATAGACGCACATACATATAGTAATGCTCATTCCGATTTTATTCCCAGAATCTGTTAAAATATCAAGATATTGACTATGAGTAGGTATAAATGAGCAAACTGATAGTGATTATTCCCACCAAGAATGAAAAAAATAATCTAATCAAAATAGTGAATGTTCTGAACGAATCTCTAAAGGAAATCGATCACCAGATTTTTATTTCAAACAATTCGGATACCGATCTTGACAAAAATCTTTCTAACTTAGAAATCAACCAGCTAAAGCCTCCAAAAATATTTATCACAGTGGAACAACATATTTTCTGGGTGATTGAGCAAGTCACCGGCGAATACATCTGGTTCCTTGGAGATGACGATATTCCGATCAAAAAAGGAATCAAGCAGCTCGTTGAAATCGTGAATCAAGGAGGGTTTGATTGCTATGCATTTAATGGCCTCCGAGATAATCCCCAAAATAAAAAATCTGTCAGAATGATAAACAATGATAAAAAATATCTAGGTAAAATCAAATACTTTTATGCGAATAATGGATTAGTAAATGGACCAGCTTCCATCAGTTTATATGTCACAAAAAAAGAATTTCTTGAAAAGAGATACCTAACTGAAATTCAAGATTTGAACGCACCAATATATAGTCATTTAATACTATTCTTACGAAGCCTTAACAATGCTAACTTCGCTTATTATCCTATAAATATTATTCAACATTGCCAATCTGATGTTGGACAGAATAAACAAGTCAGCTCTAACTGGATTAAGTTCGCTGAAGAATCTGGAAATATTTATCACTTTCCATGGACATTAGGATTATTGCGCAACATTAATTATCTAATCAAAAAAGAAATAATTGAGAAAGATTTCCTGTTAACCATCGTCGAAACAGATCCAAAAAATAGAAAGTATGAATTGCTTCCACAGATAGAGGACTATATTCGTCGAATTTTCTTACCTAGTGAAACCGGTTCAAGAAAAATTACAAAGAGTGAAGTTTTAGAACTAAAAAAATACGTAACAGAAATTCAAGGATTTAGCGAGGAAATAAGAAATATAGTTTCCTCTGAAAATCCGATTAATGAGATTTTAAAACTTTATCCCCACATAAACCCTAGACTAAAACACTTGAGACTTAAGTTAGCAATTTTGAAGTATAGAATCTTTATTTTATTTCAAAAAGCGCCAAAAGATTTTTTTTGGATTCTTATAACAAAGCTTTGGCGGTATACACCAAGTTTTGTGAAGCCGTTCTTAAAAAAATTGAAGTCTGTGCTCAGGAGATTGAAGTGAACGTTTCAATTAGTTCTAAAGATTTAGAACAAATAATGGATTATTCGAAATCATCACTCTTGGCATTGCATGAAGGGAACATCCTTATTTCAGGTGCTTCGGGCTTTATTGGCACTTGGATTACATCTGCGCTAATTTTTGCAAACAAAAAATTAGGTCTAAACGTTCAAGTTACAGCTATCGTGCGAGATCGAGAAAAAATGCTAAGCCGACTCCACGAAGTTCCTAACAATCTTAAGATTCTGGAAATCGATTACCTACGAGAATCTTCAATCGATCTGAAGCCCAATTTCACTCATATAATTCAATCGACAACGCCATCAATGCCCGGGAGTGGTTCTTTAGATCAAGAAAATGTTTCCCAAGTAAGTTATCGCTCAAATGCAGCTTTGTTAAATTTAGCAAAGAACCACAAAACCCCTCCAACGTTCTGCCACTTAAGCAGTGGTGCGGTTTATGGAAGTCCCGAGCAAATAGTTGGTCCTATTGAAGAAAGGATTCCTTCAGAAGATAATTCTTCTCTAAGTGAATATGCGTTTATAAAAAAATCCTTGGAAAGAGATGTCGAAGATGCAACTCATCGTGGAGATATCCGTGGTTGTAATCCGAGGCTCTTTACTTTTGGAGGCCCTTTTTTACAATTAGACGCGCAATTTGCAATAGGTAATTTTATGCAGAACACGATTAACAAGGAACCAATTTTGATTAAGGGTAACCCTTCTACAATTCGTTCCTACATGTATCCTTCAGATTTAGTCATTTTTTTACTGGCTTTGCTGAATAATCCAACCTTGAATCCGATACATATAGGTTCGAATCAAAGTATTACGATTCTCGAACTAGCAACTTTATTTTCAAACTGTTTTGATTTACCAATTGAAATTAAAACGAACGTGGAAAGTGTTTTTTCTTCGTACTTTCCCAGTACGATAAAGACAGAAAAGTTTCTTGGAGTGAAACAGAGAATTTCTTTAGAAGATTCTGTAATTAGATGGAAAGATTGGTTAACCAGCCAACCAAGGAACTAGACCAGATTTAGCATATTCAGAAAGTTCGGTCTTCTCACGTAATGTATCCATTGGCTGCCAAAAACCCTCGTGATGAAATGCGCGAAGTTGATCTTGTTTTGCCAATGTGGGCAATGCGCTTGTTTCAAAGGGGCTTGAATCAGATTCAATTAATTCAACAACTGAAGGTTCAACAACAAAGAATCCACCATTAATCCAACCGCCATCTGCATGCTGTTTTTCGCCAAATTGAGTTACTTTGTCACCATCTAAAGTTAATTGCCCAAAACGTGCTGGGGGGCGAACTGCTGTGACCGTGGCTCGCTTCTCATGCCCTTTATGAAATTCTACAAGTTTTGAGATATTCACATTACCGAGTCCATCACCGTAGGTAATCATTATTCTTTGAGGCCCGATTTTTTCCATACATTTTTTAATGCGGCCGCCGGTTTGTGTTTCTAAGCCAGTATCAATTACTTCGATATTCAATTCCGTTTTTAGATTTTCTACCCAGTCAAAAATTACTTCACTCTTATATCCAGCAGCAATAACAAAATCTGTAAAACCATGTTTCGCGTAAACATTCATGAGGTGCCAAATGATTGGGTTTTCATCGAGCAGAACCATCGGTTTTGGCTTGTTATCGGTTTCTTCTGAAATCCGTGTACCTAAGCCACCGGCAAGAATTATCGTTTTCATTGCTTAACCCCAAGGATTTCATGGAGTGAAGAAATCATGTAGTCAAGCATTTTCTCTTCTAGACCGGGCCATACGCCAATCCAGAATGTATCGTTCATGATGATGTCCGTGTTGGTTAAAGTTCCTACAACTCGTTGCGGTGTGTCAATAAAAGCTGGTTGCCGTAACAGGTTTCCGCCAAATAAAAGTCTAGTTCCAATTTTTCTTTCGTTAAGAGCTTGAACAATTTCATTCCGACTTACTTTGGAATCACTCTTTACGGTTAAAGCAAATCCAAACCAAGAAGGATCGCTGTGCTCTTGAGTTACTGGAAGCATCAGAGATTCTTCTAATTTAGATAACCCATCACGGAGGTATTTCCAGTTCTTTTTTCGAGCTTCAACAAAAGAGGGCAAACGATTAAGTTGTGCTAATCCAATAGCCGCTTGGATATCACCGGATTTTAAATTGTATCCAAGGTGTGAATATGTGTACTTGTGATCGTAACCTTCAGGAAGTCCACCGAGTTGCCACTCGTACCGCTTAAGACAAGTGTTATCGCAACCAGGTAAGCACCAACAATCTCGACCCCAATCTCGAATAGATTCAATTATGGGTTTCATTGCTACTTTTTTAGCAAGAACCGCTCCGCCTTCTCCGGTTGTGATGTGGTGGGCAGGATAAAAACTAAATGTCGAAACATCGCCAAAGGTTCCAAGATTTTGCCCTTTGTATGTTCCACCGAGTGCATCACAACTGTCTTCGACCAGCCACAGATTGTGTTTTTTAGCTAACTCTTGAACTAAGTCGAGATTAAAAGGATTACCAAGCGTGTGAGCCATCATGATTGCCTTTGTTTTTGGTGTAATGGCTGCTTGGAGTTGTTCGTCGTTAGCGCCATACGTACCTAAATCAACATCGACATAAACGGGCATTAGTTGATTCTGAATTATTGGAGCAACAGTTGTTGGAAAGCCTGCTGCAACAGTAATAACTTCATCTCCAGGACAGAGTCTGCGATCGCCCAGTTTTGGACTGGTGAGCGAAGTAAGCGCAACTAAGTTTGCAGAGGATCCAGAATTAACCATATGTGAAGTTCGCATGCCAACAGTTTTCGCAA
>JACCDP010973397.1_pt1 | contig 20173 bp, 42 predicted proteins | sample 7445841 | NCBI WGS metagenome assembly JACCDP01 (sample SAMN15323441, study PRJNA562643) | freshwater metagenome | isolation source: river surface water | place: USA:Blue River Watershed | collected 2017-08-17
AGATGGATGTACTTAACGATGAGCAAGAGATGAACTTATTGAAGTATATGTATCCTACTGTGAACGAAGATGATTTGAAAGCAGTTGCTGAAATCGCTCACCACACTCGTGAAGTAAGTAAAGGTGGTGATGGTAAGTTGAGTACTGGTATTTCAACTCGTGCTAGTGTAGAAACTGCCGGATTGATTTACGATGGATTCAGCTTGTTTGAAGCAGCTGAGATTTCAATGTTCCCATTCTTCTCGAATGATGGTGGTGTGGATAGTGAGAGAACCTATGTTAAGCAGTTGGTACAAAAGTATGTAAAGGATGATAAGGCTGATGAAGCATTATTCACCGAACCAACGGCTGATGATAGTGAAAAGATTGTTTGGTAATTTAAGGGGTTAAATCCAAACATACGGTGGGTGACTTCGGTCATCCACCATTTTTTGTAAACAAACATTTTTTATATGAAAAGAAGTTATTATGAATTTTGGGCTAAACGTTTTATGAAGGATGGCCTTAAAGCAATCAAAGTGATAATTGGATTGGGATTGGCATTTAGTTTAGGCTATTCAGTTAATTTACCAATTGGTATCCTATTCTTTGGTTGGGTATTAGTAGAATCATTATTAGATAAAAATTAAAAAAACACAAAGTGAAAAAATTTAGTATTAGTGAATTGCTTATCGTAGCAGTAACCGTAGTTTGTATTTTCGTAAGTGAATACATTTACCTAGTTCAAAACAATCCAACAAAGGCAATATTCATTGGATTATGGCCACCTACAATTTTAGGGTTGGTGAATTTTATTAATTCAAAAAGAAAGTAAAATGGAAAATTTAGACATTATCATTCTTACATCAATATTAGCAACGCTATTTTTAGTGTTCATTATTGTTGTAGTGAAAGAATTGAGTAAACCCGAAAAGGAATTACAGGCTTCAAAAGAAGGTGGTCCACGTGTAGAGTTTATTCGTTTTGTTGGTAAACTTTTTGATGAAGAAGCAACTAACAAAATGACTAAAAAAGAAAAGAAGGCAATGCTTAGTTCAGTTAGAAGAACAATTGCCGATATGGAAAGTGATGGAGTTTATTTTCCAAAGGAAGTTAAATCAGAATTGGAAAAAAAAAGAAAAGAGATGACTTGTGAGTATAGTGGTTTACCTTCTGTAAAGGCCTATGTGAACGAAGATTTTTTTAATGGACATTCATAGTATATGTTAAAGAAAGCAAACGAAAACGAAGTAATTGATTCCTTTGAGAAGAAGAAAAGGATTAGAGATGCGGCGAAATACTATGGCCTGTTTTTAGAATCATTGGGATTTGATTATGAGGCTGACCCACAAACTGTAGATACTCCAAAAAGAGTAGCTAAAGCTTGGGTAGATGATTTGGTTAGAGGTAGTATGAGTGAACCACCAAACATAACTACATTCCCAAACGAAGAAGGTTATGATGGTATTGTTATTCAAACGGGTATCAAAGTGAACTCAATGTGTGCACATCATAACTTACCTTTCTATGGATATGCAGCTGTAGCTTACCTACCTGAAAAGAATGTAATTGGATTGAGTAAGTTGAATAGAGTTGTTGATTGGTTTAGTAGAAGGCCACAAATGCAAGAATCACTAACTGCTCAAATACACAAATTCCTAACTGATAAGTTGGAATGTGAGAGTGTGGCTGTATCAATTAGTGGACATCACCTTTGTTGTGGTATGAGAGGTATCCAACATCCCGATTCTCTAATGACTACAAACAAATTTAGTGGAAGGTTTTTGGATAGTGATAACTTGATTAGAGAAGAATTTATGAACGCTATTAAAATGAATAAATTAAATTAATATGAAAGTAGGTTTAAGTTTTTTAAGTCCAGCTAGGTCATTTTTAGGAATCCAATTTGGACATGGTGGTTATTTAGAAAAGAGAGAAGGTAAGCCAATGTTAATTAGAACTATGGATTTGGAGTTGGGGTTTTTGTTTGGTTGGGTTACTTTTTCATTTGATTCTGGTAGAAATATTGATTTGGATGAAATAAATGAATCTTTAAGACAAGATGTATTAAATGGTAAAAAAATAGGAACACATGAATAAAGATACAACAAAAGATTGGATGGATAAGTTAGTAAAGAACTATCGCATACCAGACGAACAACCAAAAGAAAAGAAAGAACCAGTTCGTATGTTAAAAGAATCCCAGCTTCGTATCATTATGGAGAGGGATAAAAAAGATTTGGATAAGAAGAAATAATTTCGTATATTTGTAAAAACAATTCAAATGAAAACATTCAAAGATTTAGTTTTCAATGAGCACCCTAATCATTTGGGCGGTGTTCAAGCCCGTATCACATTTGATAATGGATATGGAGCATCCGTTGTATCAACTCCACATACCTACGGTGGTAGAGATGGATTGTATGAATTGGCTGTATTTGGTAAGAACGGTCACATTACATACGATACTCCTATTACCGATGATGTATTGGGTTATCTAAAGCCGGAAGAAGTAACAAAGATTATGCAACAAATTCAAATGTTGAAGTAATGAGATTCGCAGGTACAAAAAGAAATGTTTATACTACCGATAGAGTTCGTAAGATGAGAATGGAAAGAGCTCTTGTTAAACCCAAAAAAGAAGGTGTATCTCCTGAGCAAGTCCAACATTATTTGGGTAAGTTACAAGCTGCAGGACATATGAAAGTGAATGGTTTTATGAAAATGAACATTGATAGTAAACCAATGGGTATAGGTGTTCAGCCTGATACTGCGTGTTTGAAAACTATGAATGTGGAGTTTGAAACATATAACCAAAGTGGAATGAATGATAAACCACACTTTTCAGGTTACCTTCGTTCAGCATCGGAAGTAGATAAAGAATACCGATTGAAAGGTTGGTTTAATGAAGATGGTACAATACGTTTAGAACTTGTAAACTAATTAGATATGGGATATAATCCGTATAGATGGTGGACTAAAGGTAGACCTAATAAACCACTTAAAGCAGATGCACCACTCCTATTGAAAATCAGAAATGGTGATTTTGATTATTCTTATATGTTTAGTGAAGCTAAAGGAATGAGAGAATCTTCTCAAAAAGCATATGAACAAACATACGCTAACTATGGTGGTACTGATGAGAAGAATAGGGAACAGGCTGCATTGGAAGCTAGTAGAATGAAAAGGGTTAAGGCTATTAAGTTAGAGTTGGAAGCCGCTAGAGATGAGGAAATGATATTGTGGAAATTAAGGATGGAATTAAAGAAGGAATTTGGAAAGGATTTGTGGGATAAAGCGATGGAAAGACAAAGAGGTAAAGGGACTTTAGAAGATTTATACGAATGGTATCGTAAGAATAGTAAGGTTAAGAACCCACAATCCGTTCAGGATATTCAGTTGAGGAAACCGAATACCAAAGGGTTGGAATATTTATTCTAATAAAAGATACCAAAATATGAAAAATTTGATAAAGCTAGAGTCCATCAATGTATGGGCTGGACCGTTGGGTATTATGAATTGTGATGACAGCGGACAACCAATATTAGAAGAATCAAAAGGTTGGGATAATATAGAGCCGGAGTGGTTTCAACAATTATCTAACGAAGATAAAGATAAAATAAACACAATTATTAACAACAAAAACAACAAAGACTAGTTATGGAAATCGTAAAGAGCAGATTCGGACAGGAAAGAAGTATTGAAAGAATCAATCTGAACAAAGTTAGAGTGTTAGGTGAATCACAATTTGTGCGTAAATCTCAAAATAAGAATGGGGATGTAACCCTATTTGATTTTGAAGGCGGACCTGCTTACACTTTAGGTGGTAAGTTATCATTTGAGAAAATGATGTGGAAGATTAAGGGAATTGAACCAAAGGAAAGTGGTTATAAAGATTTATACGAAGTAAATTTGAATATTGAACCAATCTATTAATAATAACGAAACATTTGAACCTATTCAGCAAGCAGAAATCAATAGGTTAAATGAGGCTATAAAGAACAATCAACTTACTCCAGCAGACCAAAATATGTTGAGAAGAAAGTTCTTTAATCCCCAAACAGGTGAGTTGCAAGTATTAGTTAGTAATAATACTAATGATGGTGTAAGATTGGCATCGGTGAATTTGTTTGAATAACGAATCCGAAGGATGAGTCGTTAGGGAAAATTTTCTTGATAGTGTGATATTTAAGAGTATGAAACTATTACTCTTAAAAATAGAAGCAGCCTTCATCGCTTTTGGAATCGGAATGTACGAATATTTCAAAAACGGAAATAGGCCTTGGTAAGAACTAAAAACTAAAAATATATGGCATACGGAGAAAAGGTAATTGACCATTATCAAAACCCCCGTAATGTTGGTACGTTGGATAAGAATAAACCAACAGTGGGGACGGGATTAGTAGGAGCGCCCGAATGTGGTGATGTAATGAGGCTCCAAATTGAGATTGAGGATGGAATCATAACGGATGCGAAATTCAAAACATTCGGTTGTGGTTCGGCAATCGCAGCTAGTTCTTTGGCAACTGAATGGTTGAAAGGAAAGAGTGTTGAAGAAGCGGCGAAGTTAGATAATATGGAGATAGTTGAGGAATTGAACCTACCGCCGGTGAAGATACATTGTTCGGTATTGGCGGAAGATGCGGTTCATGCGGCTATTAATGATTACCGAACAAAGAACGGATTAGAACCAATTAAATTTGAAGAAAAATTTCACTAATGAGAAGATTATTTAGAAGCCGTTATGAGAAGAAGATAGCTGGTATATGTGGTGGGTTAGCACTTTATACAAATAGTGACCCATCGGTTTGGAGAATCATTTTTCTAACCCTAATATTTGCGCCCGTACCTGTTATTATGTTTTACTTTATAGCTTGGGCGATAATACCTAAACATAACGCATTATAAAACAAAAATTATGAAAGAGTGGATAGCTAAATATCAGAAAGCAATTGTTGGAACGGGAGCTGTGGCCGTTCTTATCTTATGTTATTTTCAACAAAAGGAATTAGCTCGTTTGAGACAGTATGAGAATGGGATTGAAATAGTTAGTCCTGAAACTGGAGACCCAATCCGTATGGATGTTGACCAAATTCAGATGATAAACGAATACTATAAATCTCAAGCTGATTCTTTGAGAAGTGAAGATTTTATTAAGGGTACAATTATAACCCGTTATGAAATAACTTTGGAGCACTTAAAAGAAGTAAACCCAAAGGCGGCAGCGGAGTTTGAAGATTGGATGAGTAAAAATACCGAATAGTATGGATGTAGGAATAACTGAATCAGCAATAAAAAAAGTTCGTAACCTTATGGCTGACGAAGGGTTCACTACCGAAAGATGGTTTTTGAGAGTAGGTGTGAAAGGTGGTGGATGTTCGGGTCTAACTTACACAATGGACTTTGATGATACGATAAATGAGGGTGATACGGTGTGTGAAACCGGTACTGATGTAAAGATTGTGGTAGATATGAAATCACTCCTTTATATTTTTGGAACGGTTTTGGATTTTAGTGATGGGTTAAATGGTAAAGGGTTTCAGTTTAACAATCCAAACGCCAGCCGTACTTGCGGATGTGGTGAATCATTTGCACTATGATAAAGTTTTTATTAAAATCCTTATTAGTTCTTTCTTTATTGATTTTTCTTCTTTTAGCAATACCACTTGCTATAATTTTGAATTTGGTAATGTTGGCCGATTCGTATATCACACAATATTACCGCTTGTACAATAAAAAGTTAAAAAGGTAAACATTATTAAACCTTTAACTAAAATACGTTTCTAACAATCCTACTTATTAAAAACAAAACTATGAGAAAACTATTAATCGGTGCTCTATTGGTAATTACATCTTTAGGAGCACAAGCACAAGACAAAATTATTGAAATTCCACTTTCAAACATTCCTTCAAACGAAGAAATTGAAATGGTAGATGAAGTGGCGGGAGTCAAAGTTCAATTACAAATAACTCCTTCACAGGATACAATTGTACCAAAATTTGCTCCACACCGTCAACCAATGGTTCGCCGTATTCCACCTTATGTACAACAACGTAATATTGGAATGAGAGTACCAAGACCTGAACAAATTATTCGTAAGGGTGATAAAGTAATACTTATCTTTGATAAAAACCAATACGAAAAATTTAGAAGATGGGACTTACAAAGAAACAGAAGAAAGCCAGGATCCGCAATAAGATTGCAAAAAAGAGTAGAGCACAACTCTATGCAAAGGGACTTTTTGGAAAGAAATCCTAACGGCCGATAAAGATATTAAAAGCTTGCATGCCATGCGGGATGCTCCCCTAAATTGCTTATAAAGCCTTTTAGAACATCCATAACCCATTGAAAATCAACTGATTATAACTCGTTGAAAATCAATGGGTTATTTATTTGGTAAAATTGGAAAAAAATATTATATTTGTATATTACAAAAAGTTATGAGACGTAAAATTATTTTCATTGATGTTGATGGCCCGTTAGCGTGGGGAACGTGGGGTGATGGTAGAGTTCAACTTAATTGTGGCTCTGACCTTTTTAAGATGCCATACCCTTGGGTGGAAGAAGATTGTCAAGCCCTTCGTAAGATTTTGGATGAGAGTAACGCTAAGATGGTATTGAGTTCAGATTGGAGAAAACATTTCAGTTTCAGACAAATGAAAACTATATTTGAACATTATGGGATACCCGGTCATCTTTTGGTAGATATAACTACACATCAGGACCTTTGGATGAAATTGAGCCGTCCTTCAATTGATTGGGAACGTGCCGCTGAAATCCGTAAGTGGGTAAAAGATAATAAGATTTCCAATTGGATTGCCATTGATGACCTAAACCTAAAAAGAGAATTCAAATGGATGGGTATTCCACAATGGAGACATGTGCAAGTTGATGGAGATTTTGGACAGGGTGGAAGATTGAGAGATAAGATTGATGAATGTATTAATAAACTAAACCGATAAAAATGGATAGAACAAAACAGCTTATTGAAGAATTAGAGTTTAACGAGTTAGATGAATTGCCGGAAGATATTAGAGAGGCGATTAAAGAGGCAGAAGTTGCTTATGGTAAATCAGAGGGTTCAGTAGAGTTACCGTCAGGTCAACCATACCGCCTTTCGGATGCGGATGACTTTCCATTTGGTACTTATATTCAGAATAAGACCGGAAGGATTGTATCAAAGCACTTCCGAATGAGTGATGAGTACTTTGTAAAGCAAGATAAGGGAATGGGGTTGATTAAAGAGTTAGGATTTACCGAAATCTTTAACCGAAGTTTCTATGGTGCGGCCAATCATAGCGCAACTATTGTATATGAAAAGAGAATGGGTAATTCAATCACTCTTGTTTCTTTCAGTAATGTGATTAAAAAGTGGGTAAAAAAAGTTAAGAGAAAGTATAAGGAAAGTTATGGATTGGATATTCACGTGTATTCAAACGATGATACAGAAGAATATACTTCTTTAATTGAAAAGATAATTGGATTAGGTACGAGAAGAAAGTTTGAAGAAAACAATATTGCCTTAGTTATCCAAACTCCAAGAGGTTATTCAACCACATCATTTGAATTGCCAAAGCAGAAGTTGGATATTGAGTTGAATTATGGTACTAAGTTCAAAGCCGTACATGAAAAGATTATTACACGTCTTAATCAGAAAAAGGGTAAAGGATTGGTGTTATTACATGGTACGCCGGGTACGGGTAAGACTCACTATCTAAAGTATTTGGCAAGTAAGATTAAGGATAAGAAGGTGATGTTCATTCCGCCATTCTTAGCCGATTTCATTACTTCGCCTGAGATGACACCATTCCTTATTGAGAATAGTAATTCGGTTCTATTCATTGAAGATGCGGAAAGAGTAATTACGGATAGACAGAGTGGTGGTGCTAATGGTGTATCAAACATACTTAACATTACCGATGGTATTCTAAGTGATATTCTTAACATTCAGATTGTAGCAACATTCAATATGGATAAAGCTAAGATTGATTCGGCATTACTTCGTAAAGGCCGATTGATTGCAGAACATAAGTTTGATGCCTTACCGGTTGAAGATACTAACCGATTATTAGAACACTTAGGTAAAGAACCAAACGCAACTAAACCAATGACTCTGACCGAAATCTATAATGTTGAAGAAGAAGAATTCAAATCAGAGGACAAGTATTCACCAATAGGATTTAATAGATACTAATATGTTAGATAAATTTATAGAACAAATAATAAAATTCGGTAAAGATTTACTTCCATACTTTATTATAGAGCAATGGAATGAGGCTGTTGTATTACGATTTGGTAAGTTTCTTAAAGTAGCAAAGCCAGGTGTTCATTTCAAAATACCTTTCTTTGATTCAGTATGGGAAACTGAAATTATTACTCAATCATTAGACATGAATCCACAATCAATTACAACTGCCGATGGTAAAAATATAGTAGTTAAAGCTATAATTAGATTTAGTGTAATTGATACTAAAACTTATATTACTTCTATAATGAAACCACATGATGTATTAGTTGATACAACACAGGGTATGATTAGAGAGATAATTGAAGAAACTCGTTGGTATGAGTTAGTTGGTGTTGATGCTGAACTAACTTCTAAAGTTGGAAAGTTTATGCGTAGATGGGGTATAAAAGTTGAAAAAGTTACACTAACCGATTTGGCTGAAATACCATCTTATAGAGTAATAATGAACAAAGAAGAAAAACAACCTGTAATAGTACCTGAAAATTTGAATTAATATGAATTGGATTAAAACATACAAAATACACCTACTGATGGTGATATTCGCACTAACGGCTCTAACATTTCATACTCTTTATACGGGTAGGCAGTTGGAGATTGAGCAACTAAGGAGAGATAACTATACTTTAAGAGAATATATTGTTACGCTTGAAGAAAAAATAACACTCTTAGATAGTTATCCATACGAACATTCAAAAATAGAAACTGATGACAGAAATTCTGATTCTCCTAAACATAATGATATTGGAGATTGTACTGAGCATAGACAATGCAGCTGTACTTGCGGCGATGGTAAAGGAATTACCAAAGCAACAGCAAAAGAAAGCTCTAACTTACGGGATAGCAGGAGCTTATCTTTTTAGAGGATTAGCATTAGTATTCGCATCCATTCTTATCAACTTAGTATGGTTGAAAGTAGTGGGTGGATTGTACCTTATCTATCTTGCATACAAAGCCCTATTTGGTAAAGGTGGGGATGGTGAGAGTAGTGGAATGAATGTAAAGATACCTTGGTTATCACCACTTTGGTCCACAATCGTAGCAATTGAGATTATGGATTTGGTATTCAGTATTGATAATGTATTTGCCGCAGTAGCATTTACTCCAAACATTTGGTTGATATGTGGTGGTGTGTTTGTAGGTATCTTAGCTATGAGATTTGCTACAACAAAGTTTGTGAAAGTATTAGAGAAGAATCCTATATTAGAGAAAGTAGCATATTGGGTAATTGGAGCATTGGGATTGAAGTTAGTATCTTCTTATTGGTTACATGATTTGAATACTGAAGCAATTGATGCAGTATTCTCAATCTTAACCTTATTAGCATTTATAATACCTGTTATTTGGAAGAAAAAATAAATGTTTGATATAGGAAACATAATAATTTTAGTTACGGGTACAACCATAGAACCACATTCTGAAAATTGGAAAGAATGTGAAAGCACATGGATTCCTGAATTGAGAAAATTGGGATATAAAGTTATGGTTGCATTGGGTAACCCTGATTTGGAAACCTACTATAAGATTGATGGTGATATAATTTGGTTTAAGGCAGAAGATACAAAATATGGGCTATATGATAAATCAATAAGATTACCAATTAAATGGATATTAGAAGAAACAAATTATCAATATTATTTTAGAATAGATTCTGATTCATTTGTTGCACCAAAAAGATTTCATTTAATGTTAAAACAAAATCTAACAGAAGTTCCAACAATAGATTATATGGGGTGTTGTCATCCATATGCGGGTTGGAATCCATACGAAATAACTAGATTGTGGAAATGTTATGAAGGATGTATAGCAGCTGGGTGTGGGTATATGGTAAGTAGAAAGGCTATGGAAATTGCCCAAAGAGATATGAGAATTGTAGAAGACCCATTGGATTATACAATTGATGATTGGGTTTTGGGTAGAGCTATGTGGGAAAATAAAGTTTATATATTTCACGATAGTAGAATATTATTTGAATCAAAATATAAACAATTAACACACCCTATGGGAGATATTGGTATACCTGATATAAGTGAACCCGAATCACATTTGGCTATTCAACATTATATGAATGGGTATATGGAAGAAGCAATGATAAAACTTGGATATAGAAATTAAAAAGTAAAAGTTATGATAACCCCTTTTTGTTATATCGGATTACACAATTGGGAATACCGAAAAGAAAAACACAAATGTACAGAGCACCCCGAAGGTAGGGATGTTATTAGAGTAATAGTTAGAGAATGTAAATGGTGTGGGCATAGAGAGCACCATCACTTACCAAGAATAAATCGTAAATTTGGAACTTGGGAAAGTTGGGATAGCGTTCCTAAAGATGAAGTATTAAATTATAAAAAGTTACACGAAAATGATATTCAGAACACGCAAGCTTATTAAGCCCGAAGACCTAAATGCTAAAGGTACATTATTTGGTGGGCAATTACTAAAATGGATTGATGAAGAAGCATCTATATTTACAATTTGCCAATTAGGAAACAAAAATATTGTTACAAAAGCAATGAGTGAAATCAATTTCGTATCATCAGCAAAGACTGGTGATATAATTGAGATTGGTTGTGAGTTAGTTTCTTTTGGTACAACATCGGTAACTATTTCATGTGAAGTGCGAAACAAAGATAATAAACAATCTATTATTAGGATTGATAAAATTGTGTTTGTACTATTGGATGAAAATGGAAAACCAACTCCACATAATAAAAAGAAGTAATGAATCCAACTTACATTTGTTCTATTTGTGGTCAATCAACTTATGAGGTTGATATGGATTATCTTATTGGGGTTGACCATTTGAGTTGTATTCTTAAACAATCTCTAAAAATGAATAAGATTGTAATAGAAAATTGGGAAAAGTTAAATGGACAGACTTTTCATACTATGGGATGTGAGCTGATTATCCAAGATTGTTGTATAAGAGAAAAATGTTATGAAGCTTGGATATATCAGACACGAATAACGCCATCGGAAGCACTTATGAGAATTGACCTGTGGTTTGATTATGAAATTGGAATAAAGGTATTCCCACCGGCTCAATTTACGAACCCACCAATCAGTTTATATAGAAATATTACAAAAGAGCATGTTAAGAACCCATCTATATTCATAGCAACTATTTGTGAAATGATGGCTGGTGATAAAGAAGTTAGAAACATTTTAACTTTTTATCGTTAATATTTGGTAAATTCAGTTATTCTTTGTATATTTGTGTTATGAGTTATTTGTATCATTTAGTAATGGGAACTATCTATGGTATTGTTGCCCAAATCATTACCTTTCTACAATTGCAAGGTAATATAAAATGGGGTTGGTTGACAAAGTATCCAATCCTAACACTTTTGGCATCTATACCAATGGGATACCTTTTTATTAAATCAGTTGAACATTTCGTATCTGCATATAATGGACAGATATGGCCTAGCCGTTTGATTGGATTTGCGATAGGTATAATAGTTTTTGCATTAATGAGTGTATTAATATTCAAAGAACCAATCAATATGAAAACATTTGTTTGTTTAATGTTGAGTTGTTGTATTTTAGGAGTTCAAATTTTTTGGAGATGAATATAATAGTAACAGGAGGAGTTGGTTTCGTTGGAACTAACTTAATTAAAAGATTAAAAGAAGAAGGACACAGAGTAATATCAGTAGATGATTATTCAATTGGTAAAGTAGAAAATCAGATAGAAGGTATCCGATACTTACCAATGAATGTTGAACAAATGGAATATGTACATGGTGGTGAAGTAGACCTTTGTTATCACTTAGCAGCACTTAGCCGTATTCAACCATCATTTGAAGCACCATCAAATTACTTTAGAGTAAATGCCGGTGGAACTGAAGCTGTGTGTGAATGGGCTAGAAAGTTTAACGTAAAGGTTGTATATGCGGGTTCATCTTCACAATGGCACAATCCTTTCCTTTCACCATATGCTTTATACAAAAAGATTGGTGAGGACGTATGTAAGTTGTATCGTCAAACTTATGGAACTAATATTGAGATAGCTCGTTTCTACAATGTATATGGTCCGTATGAAATTACAGAAGGTGAGTGGGCAGCTGTGATTGGAAAATGGAGAGGACAAGTTGCGAATGGTGACCCAATCACAATAGTTGGTGATGGCGAACAACGTAGAGATTTTACACACATTGACGATATAGTTGATGGATTAATTAAAATAGGATTCAGTAATGAAAAGCACGATGATGCTTGGGAATTGGGAACTGGATTTAACTATTCTTTGAATGAAGTATCTGATATGTTTGTTGAAAAATTTGGATGTGCAAAAGAATATATAGCTAATCAAAAAGGAAACTATCGTGAAACCAATAGAGTTAATGATGATGCTATTAACCGATTGGGTTGGCAACCAAAAGATATTTTGAAAGAATATATAAAAAATCTATAAAAACCTGTATTTTTTTAATTAAAACCTATATGTATGAGTGGATATACAATTTTCGGAATCATTTTAGTAGTGTTATCACTTTGGATGGCCTTTGAAGTTTGGAGAGCACCCCTAATGGAAGAAACAGAAGATGGGGGACTTCGAACAATAAGACCGGCAAAGAAGTTAAGTGACCTATTCAAAAAGAAAAAGTAAATGAAAGTACAATTTACAGATTCTTTTGGTAAGTCTCTTAAAAGACTAATATGGCATCAGCATTGGTTATATAAAACTTATGCCCTGTTTAGATACGATATACCACTATTCATAAAGAATGTGTGGAGATTCAGAAGGGAGTTGTGGAATCATCAATGGTGGGATTACCGCTATAACTTAGAGATGTTGTATCGTTCTCTTTCAATAACCTATGAAGGAATGAAGGAAAGAGGAAACGAAGTGAGTGAGACTAGAGAACCAAAGTTAAAATCTATGGAGAGAGCTTTGGAACTTCTAAAGTATAAGTTAGATGATGATTATGTTCAAAGGGCTGAGAATGAATTAGGTCCTTTGAGTAAGTGGGATTGGGAAGTTGATGAAAACGGAGTAATGGTTGATAACGATACTCCGGAACAAAAAGAACACAATCGCAAAGTGTTCAAAAGAGCACATGAGATTGAAGAAACGGAGTGGAAGGAATTGTGGGAAATAATTAAAGGTACTAAGCGTTCAAAGAAGTTTGGATGGGCATATGATGGGAGTGATATGAGAGCTTGGTGGGATTAGAAAAGAAACAATTAAAACAAATATATAATGGGAACTTTGGGCTTAGTTCTAATTATTGTTCTTTTCACTGGTTGCGTCTCTTGGGCTTGGGTAAGAGGTATTGATTACATGAAAGAAAATCATCCTGATTATAAAGGAGAAGATTTTTTAGATTGGGGAAATGCTGAAGAAGATGTGACTAAAGTTGCTGGAAGGGATGGGTGGGATGACAATCTCGTTCATACCGAAGGTGGCTTATAAGAAGTAACAATATGATGGAAACAATCGGATTTATTGGTAGTGCATTATTAGCAATATGCGGAATTCCAGAAGTGGTTCGCACCATTAAAGATAACAAATGCCATTTAGGATGGAACTTTTTGTTACTTTGGTTTGGTGGCGAACTTTTCATGCTTACATATATTATACCAATGAAAGATGTTCCGTTATTATTAAATTATATTTTCAATACGGCATTAGTAGCAATAATGCTATTTTATAAAATCAAAAACACAAAATATGTTACCATTAAAAGAAGCAATAGCTGAGAAACACTCATTGGCAGAAAAAATGACATTCAATCAAAGAATGTTTAGGGGTGAATTGTCTAAAGAAGAATACGTTTTATATTTGGCACAACAATTTACAATATTTGGTACAATTGAAAAAAACCAATTACCACACCCGGCACTGGAAAGAGGACCAAAGGTATTGGCAGATATTGGAGAATTAATTGAAGCGGATGGTGATATTGAAATAACCCCATTAGAGTCTACACTTCAATATGCAAATTATTTAGATTCTTTAACAAAAGAAGAATTACTCCCACATATCTACTTAAATTATTTAGCACTTATGTTTGGTGGACAGATGATGAAAGCTAAAACACCTGGTAGTGGTAAGATGTATGATTTTGAAAATATGATGGAAGCTGCTGGTTCAATTAGAGCTATTCAAAAAGATGAATGGGCAGATGAAGCTAACAAAGCATTAGATTTTAACATAGCTATATTTGATGAACTACAACGAGTATCTGAATCAGCTGGCGAATAAGTTTCAACAAATGGTGTTAAGAGCACCTAAAGTTGGAGACGTATTTACTGAAGATTTTGGATGGGTTAATCATCGTTACGAATCTTCACTATTTCGCCTAGCCCACATTGAAAGATATTGGGATAAAAATATTGAGGTTCTTCACTTCACTACTTTTCCACATAAATGGTCACCTGAACCTATCTTTGGATTTGATGTAATAGCATCAAAAACTATGATAACAGGGTGTTATATGGATTTGAGTCCAGTCCTGAAAGATTATCCTTTTGATACCGGTATAGATTTTAGGGATAGAAAACCCTTACCTGAATGGGCTACTGTATTTTCCGATAAGTTCATAATGTTGAAACCTGTGAGTAACGAAGAATTCATCCGATTTTGTGATTGGGTGTTGGACAAGTACGATTGGTATCTTAATTCACTCCTTTGGTTGGAAAGAAGGACTGAGGAAACCGATAGAGTAATAGAGAAGCAGAATACTTATTGTCAGATACAGTCTACAAATCCACGAACATTTTCAGCACTAAAAGCTAAGATTGGAGAGGAAAAGGCTCGTTACTTTATGGAAAACATTTTATTCCCAAAAATATGAAACCTAAACAAATAAAGATAGATTTCAACACTCCGATAGAGCAATGGGCTGAAAATAATAAAGGTGTAATTATGGATTCTATATACGATAATGTATTTGAATTTATGCAATCGGATGAGGATGATAGGGTAGTATTACAAGTTCAACCTGTAAAAGAGCAAGAAAGAAGGATTAAAGGTTCAATAAGAACATTCAAATTAGAAGCACCTATAAATGTTGATTTTATTATTTCTAAAGATGATATTCAATTAACACTTAGAAAGTTATTAGAATACTATATTGAAACTGAAGAATATGAAAGATGCGCAGAAATAGTTAAATTACAAAATGGTGAAGATAAACCAAAGAAAAAACGCAAAATAAAACCCAAAACAAATTAAACTATACTTATATAAAAAAATAAAAGTAGTTTAATAAATGTTTGTACCAAATCATCTTCATTTGTTGGTAAAGGGATATATGAATATTCCACCAAAAGAAGAAGCTCATTTGAATGAGTTTTTTAAGAAGTTAGTAGAAAAAGTAAGAATGGTAGTAGTTGCCGGACCAACATCTGTGTATGTTAATGAGGAAGGTAATGAAGGTATCACTGGAACAGTAACACTAGCAACATCACACGCTTCTATACATATTTGGGATGCAAATAGACCAGCAATGTTTCAATTCGATTTATATAGTTGTTCTTGTTTTACAGCAGAAGAAGTATTAGAAGAATTAGATAGTTGGTTCAAATTAGAATCTGCAAATTGGATAATGTTAGATAGAAACGGAGACGGGTTTGTTTCAGTTGGTTCTGGTAAATTTCAAAAATAAAACATATTTATATCTATGAACTTGGATGATATTAAATATGGTAATACAACTAAAGAGCAAGAAGCTAAGGTTAAAGAAGATAGAGCCGGTATATTAAAGGCTGCTATGGAAGCTGGTATTATTAAAGATGTATTGGAGAATCATCCATTCCCAGCTAACTCATCCGATGAAACTAAAAACGAATTAGAATATCTTACAAAAATAACTAAAGAAGCGGATGAAGAAGATATCCGTTTTTGTTATCTAATTGAAAACAATCACTACGATTTTTTTGTTATTGTGGCAAAGAAATTGGGATTAGATGTGAGTAAAGAAGAAATTCTAAAATGGGTTGGTGATATAGACCCAATAACATTCTATCTAAAAGATGAATTCAACCGCCCAAGACCTTATCAATTAGCTAAAGAGTTAGGATTGGATTTGCATCCGATTACCGCAACTGATGCGAATTCAGCAGCATATCCATCAGGTCACACAATGGATTTTTTAGTTATACTTTATCACTTTGGAAAAATGAAACCTGAATTGGCAGGAGAGCTTGATGATTTTTATCATCAAATTAAAAGAGCAAGAGAATTAAGTGGATTGCATTATCCATCAGATAGAAAGGTATCTGAATATATATTTAAGCAGTTAGTTAAACATAAACTAATAAAATAAGTTACATCACTAAACGAAATAAACCACACATGGACGACGGTGATAGTAAAAACAATAAACAAATTAAAAGACAAAAGCAATCGCCTGATGTTGTACAAAGACATGGCATTGATGTTGGCTCTTTTCTTCAATCCGTTTGGGTTCGATGCCGTTCAGTATTCCCTAATACTACTGACGGGAAGTTTATGGAGAGCGAACTTCGTGTTGTATTGTATTGCGGCGTGTTTTTTTGGGTTATACATCTACTTTACCAAGCGCTTAAATAAATTTGGTAAATCTGAATAAAATTGATATATTTGTGGTATGGAATTGAACGAAAAAATAGTAAAACTTAAAATTAGAGAATCAGAATTGCAGGCAGAACTTGCAAAGTGGGAAGCTCATCAACCTGTAAATAATATGGGAAAATGGGCCCGCCAAACTAGAATTGATAGTATTTCCGAAAAACTAAAAAAGGTTCAAGAAAAAATCCATTTCCACGATTCTATATATTTATCTAATGAAATATATAATGAATGGAAAAAGGGTGTAAAATAGTAAAATTAGATGAAGCTTCTTTAGGAAGGGTTTTTCAGCACATTCAAGGTAAAAAAAATGTTACTAGTTGGGGAATGCTAACTGCATTTAGATATATGAATACCCCAAATCAAAACAAAAAACTTAATAGAGAACTAGAATCCGAACTTAGAAAGTTAGGTCATGGTTTTTTTAAGGTAGAGGGTCATTGGGTAGAATGCCAAGATGGAAATCTTAACTATCACGATTGTCCAAAAAATTTATTAAAAGATTCGATAGAAGAATCACTATTTGTTCCTAATATTACAGCAAAAGAAATACATAAACTTGGAAAAAAATACGGACAAGATGCAGTAATATATGGTGGTAAACAAACTAAAGGAAATGCAACCCTAATATTCAAAGATGGTAAAATTGAAAATATTGGTAAGTTCTCTCCGAATAAAATACAACAAGCATATTCTAAATTAAAAGGTGGAAAAACTTTTGTGTTTAAGCCTGAAGAACCTAAAGTTTCTGATGATGAAACTAAATTAATGCAGTTGTTACCAAAAGATATGTTGAATAAAACAATCAAAAATCCAGCAACAGGTAATCAAATAAAAATTAAATCAGCACTTGCGTATGATGAAAAACATCCTGCGTTTAAGGCAGCTCAAACCTTTGTTGCTCAAAATAAAAAATAAACAATATTGTTATGACATTAGAACAAGCTATTCAACAAAAGAAAGCTGAATTATATGCATTACCCATATACCAACAAATGGTAAATGGTGAAATTTCTCAATTATTATATCTAAAATATTTGAGAGAGATTAAATTTATACATGATTACATAGACCATAAATCAGATTTCAAAGATTTTTTGGATATGAATAGGGAAATGAGTCTTCATGTGGATGTTTTGGAATTAGTAAATGAATTATATCCTGTTGAAATCCTACCTTATGGATTGGGTGAAGATTATGCTATTTTCAATATGTTTCAAGAAAAAGAAAAAGCAAATGTTCATGCATATATTCATTATAGAGAATACTTAGAATCTGCGGACATCCTTAAAAATAAAGTACCTGGTAAAGGAAGGTTATATACTTTTAATGATAAGCAAGTTCTTCTTCAGCATTTGGAAGAAAACAAACCTTCTGATGAATGGATAGAAGAATGTGAAAAAGCTTATAATATTAGAATTAATATATTAAAAGAAATTCAACAGGAACTATAAGATATGCCATTACCAACCGGACAAATATCAACAGACGATATAAGAGCTTATATGAAAGTAAATACTGGTGGGCCTTATTCATATAGCGGCGCACTTTCTTTTGCTAGATTATTTAGAGCAGCTCACATTTCAATGGGTGGTGCGGAAAGTCCAACTTCTCAAATTGATATGAATTCTTTGAGAGGAAGAAATACTGTAGTTAGTGATTTTACACAACCAACATTTCAAACTTGGTTATATTGGGATGCTAGAAATCCTGCATGTTGTAGACGTGATTGGGGGTATAACGAACAAAATAGTAGTACAACTGCAAACTATTGGTATAGTAGAGCAGATGTTTGGAAGATTGATGCATCACATAATCAAGGTGCGGGTTATTTAGAACCACAACATGGTGGTAGATGGACATTTGATGGATACTCAACTGTTATGTGGACAGCAGCTTATATTAGAAATGGTTATAATCATGGTAATGGTCCGTGGACAACAGCTATTTGGTTTCAGCCGTATGACCCGGATATTTATACAAATTGTTGTTGGTCTAATAGATATGCAATTGCACAATACTATAAACGATTTATAATTCCTGCAATATCTCCATCGAATTGGGGTGATTACGGTAACGCTAGTTTAGGTATTTATATGAGTAGATACCGTATTGAAATATATGTACATGGATATGATTGGGGATATTGTGGAGCGGCTATTGGAATTGGTGATAGATACGCAACACCAACCTTAGCGATGAATGTTGGATTCAATGGTTATGATTTAGGTTGGGCATATTATAATGGTACAACCGGTTCGGATTATATAGGTGATTCTAGAGGCAAATACACATACTCTCATATAGAAGAAATATGTGGTGATGCATATGGTAGAGCATCTGGAAAATGTACAATGGCATTATATTACAGAAGTTCTATGAATCCTCCTAGAGTGAACACATTTTGGGAATGGTCTAGAGGAAGTCATAGCGTATAAAATAAAAATATAAAAATGGAAAAAGAGTATTTTAGAACATTAACAGAATTTATTGAATTTGACCCAAATACAAATACTGTTACAACAATTTCAAATCAGCCTAATATTGGTGTATTTTATTATAGTTCATTTACACATAGAGGTACTTTGGAATTTGAAGGTGCGTTATACCAAGCTAAAATTGCTGCGAAATTAACACAACACCTAATACAAACAGAAAATGAAGTATCAACTATAACAGCTACAGATCAATACGGCCAAACGCATGAGTTCAATCCAAATCAAATGAGTAGACGTAACGATTTTGTATCAAATGCTGATGAATTTAATACTACGTTAGCAGACGTAAAGGCATTAATTGCCAATTCCTAAAAATAAATTTTGTAATTTCAGTATTTTTTTGTATATTTACATATACTTATTAACTCAATGCGTATAACTCATTGATTTTCAATGACTTATAAAAGTTATCCACATTTTGAAAAAAAGATTTGGTGGATTAGAAATTTTGTTGTATATTTGTATTCGTTGATTGAAATAATATTGTGGGGTAGAGCAGTGGTAGCTCGCAAGGCTCATAACCTTGAGGCCGTTGGTTCGAATCCTTCCCCCGCAACAAAAAAAGATTTGGTAGTTTGAAAAAATTATCCTATCTTTACAAAGTTCAAAACAAAGTAACCGATTGGTTAAACCAGATGGTGAAATTGAGAACAAAAAAACTTAAAAAAGTTTTGGTAGATTGAAAAAGATTTCGTATCTTTACAATGTTCACAAAACAAAAGTTCTTTAACATATTGAAGATAGTTCACATAGTAACCTTGTGTTACATAGTGACCGATGGCCGCCTATGGTCATTAAATAAACTACGAAAGTAGGATAAAGTGGGTACATTGGTTTAATGTATCTGCGGTTTGGTAGGAGTAATCCTATTGAGCTTGAGTAGGCAA
>JACCDP011105714.1_pt1 | contig 20172 bp, 20 predicted proteins | sample 7445841 | NCBI WGS metagenome assembly JACCDP01 (sample SAMN15323441, study PRJNA562643) | freshwater metagenome | isolation source: river surface water | place: USA:Blue River Watershed | collected 2017-08-17
AATCAATTGGCCGCTGATATTGCTGATGTAGAGATAATTCATGTCGATGATCTATATCAAGGTTGGAGCGATGCATTTTCAGCCAGGCTAACCGCATCTGTCATCTCACAAATCCTGCTACCAATTTCGCAAAAATTGGATTTTAATTATGAGATCTATGATTGGCGAAGCAATAAATTCCATAAATCAAAGCTTGTTTCTAAAAATAAGATTTATATTTTGGATGGGGTTGGTGCTGGCCAATCTCAATTCCGGCCTTATTTATCGAAGATTATTTGGCTCAATATCTCTGATGAAATCGGTTTATCTCGAGTTTTGCAAAGAGATGGTGCTGAAATACTTTCACCTATGCAGCAATTTCAAAAGGCACAAAAACTCCATTTTGCAACTGATTTAACTGAGAATGCAGCGGATTTTTACTATGAAGGCGTGCCTAAAAGTACCAATTAGTACTTCCCTACTTAATATTTGCCCGTGGCTGATTTAACTGGTGAATTAATTGATAACCGTTATTTGCTGCAACGAATTTTAGCCTCAGGCGGCATGGCAACAATTTATGCCGGTTTAGATTCCAGATTAGATAGACCAGTTGCCGTAAAGATTATGCATCCGCATCTTGCTAATGATGAAGCATTTGTTGGTAGATTTATTAAAGAGGCAAAAGCAACTGCAGCCCTTTCTCATCCAAACATTGTTTCTATCCAGGATCAGGGCTGGAATGAGGGTGGGGCACCAGCGGTATTTATTGTGATGGAGTTGGTTGAAGGAAGCACCTTGCGAGATTTCTTAAATGAACAAGGTGTATTAAGTATCGATCAATTATTTCAATTCTTGAATCCAGTTGTATCGGCGCTATCTGCAGCACATCGAATTGGCATAATTCACCGTGACATTAAGCCGGAAAATATCTTGATTGCTAAAGATGGTCGCGTGAAGGTTGCAGATTTTGGTTTAGCTGCAGGTTCAATTATTGGTCAGACCATGACCGCCGAATCTAGTGTGGTACTTGGCAGTGTTTCTTACTTGTCGCCAGAGCAGGTGCAACGAGGAATTGCAGATGCCCGAAGTGATATTTACGCACTTGGCATTGTTATGTTTGAAATGCTCGCCGGTAAAAAACCTTATGAAGGTGAAACCCCAATTCAAATTGCATACAAACATGTAAATGAGCGAATTCCGAATATAAGAAGTATTAATGAGGCTATCCCGGAACAAATAGCTGAAATTATCTTTGCTGCTACCTCCCCCAATCCGGATCAACGCCCTAAAGATGCTGAAGAGTTACTCAAGCAACTTCGAAGTATTCAGGCGCAGATTGATCCAAAACGTAGGCAACTTAGTTTGGAGTTAGATCTTCCGCCGGCGGCAATTAGTGTTGCTAAGCGAAAAAATATTCGAGGCAAGGTTAGGGTTGCATCAGTATTTGAAGGGTTAAAGGAGAAGACCACTCAAATCATTACGCCAAAAGCAGATGCAACTAAGGTCGTGAAGGAGGATTCGGTGGCAACTAAACGCCGTAAAACCTCTAAACGAGTAAAACGAAATAGAGTGATTGCATTATTAATTTTGACTGCAGTTTTATATGGAATTTATTCACTATTAGGAGCAGGAAGAATAACTGTTCCATCACTTGCCGGAATGACACAAAAAGAGGCGACCGCAGCATTAACTGAGTTGGCATTGAAAACAGAGATTGGTGAAGAGGTTTTTAGTGAGGATGTTCCTGTTGGCAAAGTAATCTCCTCAAATCCTGGTGGCGGCGGCAAGGTAAGTAAAGATGGCGTTGTTAAGTTAAATATCTCTAAAGGTAAAGAGCGGATCATAATTCCATCACTAGTTGGAATAACTCCAGATGTTGCAATTCAAAAATTAGCAGAAATTGGTTTAAAGATTGGTGAAACAAGTGAAATCTTTAGTGCTGCCGCTGAAAAAGGTTTTGTGGTTGCAACCGAACCAAAATTTTCTACAGAAGTAAAACGTAATTCAATAATTAATATCTTTGTTAGCAAGGGTGTTGAACAAGTTTCGCTGGTTTCTTACGCAGGCAAAGGTGGCGAAGAGGCATTAAGTGAGTTAACCAATGCTGGGTTTGATGTAGCACCGGCGTATAAATTTAGCGACACAGTGCTTCCTGGACTAGTAATTTCACAAGATCCAGAAAGCTCCGCTGCAATCAATAAGGGCAGCAAAGTAATTTTAAATATTTCTAAGGGGCCGGAGTTTGTCTACATTCCAAATGTAATTTCAAAGAGCACAAATCAAGCTACATTAGATTTAGAGAATAAGGGTTTGAAGGTGGTTGTTAAAGGTAAGGGTTCAAAGGTTGTGAGTATTTCACCAAAACAAGGAAGCAAAGTTAAGTCTGGATCAACGGTCACCATCTCATTAGGCTAGGCTTTCGCAAATGAGTACTCCTCGTATTGGTGCGCACGTTCCAACCTCTGGTGGAATGGCAACTCGCTCAATCGAATATGCATTAACTATTAAAGCTGAAGCGATTCAAGTTTTTGCATCCAGTCCCCGCACCTGGGCAACATCAGCCCCAAATCCTGCAATGGATGAAGCATTCAAAAGTAAAACAGCTGAACATGATATTGAAGCTTACGTTCATGCATCATTTTTAATTAATCTCGGCTCCCCAACAACCTCTACCTATGAAAATTCACTTGCTGCTACCGCTTACTCATTGAAGCGTGGCAGAGAGATTGGTGCACACGGTGTTGTTGTGCACACCGGATCTGCAGTTGATGAGTCACATGTTGATCAAGCTTGGAAACAAATTCATGAAGGTATGATGCCAATTTTAAATAACTTAAAAGAGGATGATCCTTGGCTACTTCTAGAACCCACAGCTGGACAAGGTCAATCACTTGTTAAAAAATTAGATGATTTAACAAAGTACTTTGAAGCACTTGAATGGCATCCCAAGGTAGGTGTTTGCTTAGATACCTGCCATGTCTTTGCTGCTGGTCACGATATTAAAAAACCAGGTGGAATGACGGAAACATTAGATCTTTTGGTCAAGATTGCCGGCATTGAACGGATTCAATTAATTCACGCTAATGACTCTATGGATATCTGCGGCAATCTAAAGGATCGTCATCAAAATTTAGGTAAGGGAGAGATTGGTACAAAACCATTTGCTGAATTACTTGCCCACCCAGCGGTAAAAAATGCTCCTCTTATTTTGGAAACACCAGGCGCTGAACCAGAGCATGGCAGTGAGGTCGCGCTCTTGAAAAAATTTCGCGCCAAAAAATGAGTAAGCGAAATCTGCTCTACCTAGCAATGCTGGCAACTGCTGCAGTATGGGGCGGCTCATTTGTTGTCATGAAGGATTCATTAGAACAACAAGATGTTTACTCATTCTTATCCTCTAGATTTTTACTAGCCTCATTATTGATGTTTTTATACCGACCAAATGTATTTAAAGGTTTAAATACCAAATTTGTTCGTCAGGCAGTTTTAGCTGGAGTACTTCTTGGCGGCGGCTACATATTTCAAACCCTTGGATTAGCAAAAACCACAGTCTCTAACACCGGCTTTGTAACTGGTCTATATCTCGTCTTTACACCATTAATTTCGTTAGCAATCCTTAAGCGACATGTTTTAAAAATTCAATGGGCTGCAGTTTTTATCGCTACCGCTGGTTTATTTCTAATTTCCTATAACGGTATATCAATTGGCCTAGGTGAAACCCTCGTCCTAATCTCTGCATTTTTATATGGCGCTCACTTTGTCGCACTTGGTGAGTGGAGCGATGGTGGCAACACCTACGCATTAACTTTGATTCAGATTATGACGGTAGCTGGTCTGGCAACAATTTGTGCATTAATTAACGGTTATCAATTTGCACCAAATGGTGGAGTGTGGCTATCAATTGCATTTACCGCTCTCTTTGCTACCTTCCTAGCTTTCTTAGTTCAAACTAAAGCTCAATCAGTTATGAGTGCGACTGCAGCAAGTGTATTACTGGCAATGGAAACACCCTTTGCTTTAATTTTTGGACTAACCTTTAACAACGATCCATTAACAATTCGCATTATTACTGGTGGCGGCATGGTCATGGTGGCTATGGGCTTGGTTATCTGGAGCGATAGTAAAAAAACTTCCCAGGTGTGAGAGCATTAAGCCGTGATTGATCTTCGCAGCGATACCGTAACAAAACCATCAGATCAGATGCGTGCAGTAATGGCGGCAGCCCCTGTGGGCGATGATGTTTATGGTGAAGATCCAACAATTAACTCATTAGAAGAACGTGTTAGTGCTCTCTTTGGTAAAGAGGCTGGCTTATTTTCACCATCAGGTTCATTAGCAAATCAATTAGCAATTCGCATGTTAGTAAATCCAGGCGAAGAGCTGCTGACTGAAACTAATTCGCACATTGTCAGAGCAGAGTTAGGAGCTGGTGCAACTTTTAGTGGAATAACTACCCGCACCTGGTTAGCACCTCGTGGTTTATTAAAAGCTGAAGATGCACTTGCGATTGCTAAACCAGATTCTGGGTCATACCTTGTTTCAACCACTGCAATTGCCGTTGAAAATACCCATAACTTTGGTGGCGGAACAGTTCAATCAATAGATGAAATAAAAAAACTTTATGAAGGCGCTAGTAAATTAGGAGTTGCCCTGCACTTAGATGGTGCTCGAATTTGGAATGCACATATTGCCTCTGGTGTAGATTTCAAGGAGTATGGAAAGTACTTTGAAACTATTAGTGTTTGTTTATCCAAAGGGCTGGGCGCACCTGTTGGCTCACTGATGCTCTCCACTAAAGAGCGTGTAGCAAAGGCCCGCCCTTGGCGTAAACGTTACGGCGCAGGCATGAGACAGGCGGGCATCTTGGCCGCTGCTGGACATTTTGCACTCGATAACAACCTTAAGCGTTTGTCAGATGATCACAAGTTAGCCAAATCAATTGCTAAAGCGATCTATGCTGTTGCGCCAAAGGCAATTAATCCTGATGAGGTTGACACCAATATTGTTGGATTGGATCTAACTGGTTTAGCTATTACCGCCGCTGAGCTATCAGCGCAGTTAAAGGAAAATGGCATTTTAGGATCAGCACTTGGTCCAACATACTTGAGATTAGTAACCCATATGGATGTTACCGAGCAAGATATTGCAAAGGTAAATCAAATAATTCCTGAGTTACTGCAGCGCGCCTTCGTGGCGTAGCAACCACTCTTTAATCTTTACGCCATATCCATAATTACCAAGGGCACCACCACTTTTCACAACTCTATGACATGGAATTATTGGCGCAATCAAATTATTTCCGCAGGCTGTTCCGGCTGCTCTAACCGCATCTGGGGATCCTGATTTCTTTGCTAACTCTGCATAAGACCAGGTTTTTCCCACTGGAATTTTTCGAAGTGACTTCCACACATTTTGTGAGAATTTCGCACCAGGCTGTCTAACCTCAATTGAATTGATAGCGGTTAAATCTCCATCAAAGTAATCAAATATTAGATCGGAAATTTTGGCGATCTGCTTAATATTTTTTATCTCTCGCTCAGAATCTTTATCATCTAATTTTTTAATTAAATATTCAAGTGAGATAAAACCAGCACCTAATAAAACTTGATCATCTGCGATTAAATAAAGGGTTCCGACTGGAGTTTTAAGAGTTGAAGCCTGAAGCACCCTGCCACTTTAAACCTGGTTGGGCTGGAATGGAATACTTACTTTTTATGATCCCGCAGCATCTCGGCAACAAGGAAGGCTAACTCCAGAGATTGGGTGTGATTTAAACGTGGATCACAAGCGGTCTCATATCGAGAGGCTAGATCCTCATGGGAAATTTGTTCTCCCCCGCCAACACATTCAGTTACATCATCACCAGTTAACTCGATATGAATTCCACCCGGGTGAGTTCCTAACTTCTTGTGAACCTCAAAGAAGCCGCGAACCTCATCCATAACATCATCAAATTTGCGAGTCTTGTAACCACTTGGTGCCTCATAAGTGTTGCCATGCATTGGATCGCAAACCCAGAGAACAACTGCACCTGATTTAGTTACTGCATCAACTATCGCTGGTAATTTTTCGCGAATTAATGAGGCACCCATGCGGGTAATAAAGGTTAAACGACCAGGTTCATTCTTTGGATTTAATCTTTTGATTATTGCTAGCGCTTCATCCGGTGTTGTCTTAGGTACAAGCTTGACACCGATTGGTTTGTGAATTTTTTCAGCAAAATCCATATGAGCACCATCTAATTGACGAGTGCGCTCTCCTATCCATACAAAGTGTGCTGAAACATCATATGGATTTTCTGTTCGCGAATCAATGCGCGTTAACGCTTTTTCATACTCAAGAATTAATGCTTCATGACTTGAATAGAAATCAACTGATTTAAAGGATTCTGGATCAACTCCAGCAGACTCCATAAATTTAATTGCTCGGCCAATTTCATTCGCCATCTCTTCATAACGTGCGCTGAATCTGGCATCTGCTGCAAAGCCGCGATTCCAGGTGTGAACTTGGCGCAGATCTGCAAAACCACCTTGCGTAAATGCACGAACTAAATTAAGTGTTGCCGATGAGGTGTTGTAAACCCTGACCAATCGCTTTGGATCTGGTCTTCTAGATTTTTCATTGAACTCTAGATCATTTACCGCATCTCCGCGATAAGCAGGAAGTGTTACACCGTCACGAGTTTCACGGTCATTGCTGCGTGGCTTGGCAAATTGTCCAGCCATTCGTCCTACCTTTATAACTGGTAGAGATGAAAAGTATTGAAGAACTGCGGCCATTTGTAAAATTGTTTTGATGCGATTGCGGATTGAATCAGCTGTTGCGCCAGCAAAGGTTTCAGCACAATCTCCACCTTGTAACCAAAATGCATTTCCAATTGCAGCTTCCGCAATTCGTGCCTTTAAGTTGTCGCATTCACCAGCAAAAACAAGTGGTGGAAATGATTCTAATTCGGCGACCGCCTCTTTGACCGCAGCAGCATCTGGCCAAGTAGGTTGTTGCGCAGCTACCAGGATGGAGTTAAAGATTGAATCACTCTTCATAGTTGAATTCTAGGGAAGGTTTATTAATTGCCGCCGGCAATTAATTTCTAACCGAAGAAGATCTCCGCCTCTTTATATAGCTCTGGATCTACTGTTTTAAGTTTGGTGGTTGCAGATGCCAGTGGGACTCGCTCAATCTTGGTGCCATGTAATGCCACCATCTTGCCCCAGTCACCCTCATGCGCTGCAGTAATTGCATGCAAACCAAATCGAGTAGCAAGTACGCGGTCAAATGCAGTTGGTGTTCCACCGCGTTGAATATGTCCAAGCACAGAGGTGCGTGCCTCTTTGCCGGTCTTTGCTTCAATCTGCTGGGCTAACCATTCACCAATTCCAGATAATTTAACATGACCAAATGAATCCAACGTTTGATCCTTTGTCACCATATCGCCATCTTGTGGAATTGCACCTTCGGCAATCACAATAATTGGTGCATAGCTTTGTTCAAATCTAGATTCCACCCATTTGCAAACCTGATCAACTGAGAACTTAACCTCTGGAATTAAAATACAAGATGCGCCTCCTGCTAAACCAGAGTGCAGTGCAATCCAACCAGCATGGCGACCCATAACCTCAACAATTAATGCTCGATGATGTGATTCAGCTGTTGTGTGCAAACGATCAATCGCCTCTACTGCAATATTTACAGAGGTATCAAAGCCAAATGTGTAATCGGTATTGTTTAAATCATTATCAATTGTCTTTGGTACGCCAATTACCTTTACGCCCAGAGAATCTAACTTTGTAGCTACTCCTAAAGTATCTTCACCGCCGATAGCAATCAATGCATCGACGCCCATCTTCTCGAGATTAGCTTTAATTTTCTCAACGCCACCCTCGATCTTAAAAGGATTGGTGCGAGATGATCCAAGAATTGTTCCGCCCTTAGGCAAAATTCCACGCGTTGCTGGAATATCAAGCGGCATTGTTAAGCCTTCTAGTGGTCCACGCCAGCCATCTCTAAAACCTATAAATTCATAGCCATACTCTTTAACACCTTTGCGCACTACAGCACGAATTACCGCATTTAATCCTGGGCAATCTCCGCCGCCAGTTAATACACCAAAACGCATTTAATAACTCCTAATCAAAAAATCTGACAAATTTCAGTAAGTAGGCTTTGTCTGCGATGACGGCTAAGTCTACTCTGCTTTCATTGATGCCAATAATTAAGGTCAGGCCTTGAAGGGGCGGTAAATGAAATCTCGCAGAATCGCCCAGACGAAAAATGGCTTTGCCCCCAAGATCTGCGTTACCTGTGGCCTTGAGTTTGAGTGGCGAAAAAAATGGCAGAAGGATTGGGATCAAGTTAAGTACTGTTCAAAGAAGTGCAAGGGATAGCGAAAAATTTTATGCAACGAATAATTTATGTGCCACATGATCTACTAAATAAAAATTTTGGCGCCTTAAAGCACGCTAAAAAAGATAGTGACTTGATTGTTTTGGTAGAAAGTGCTCGAACACTGAGTGATAAAAAGTGGCATAGCCAAAGATTGCAATTTATTTTATCCAGCGCTCGTCACTTTGCAGCTGAATTAACTACCGATGGGTTTGAGGTTGTTTACCATGAGGCAAAAAATACAGTTGATGGTTTGCTAGAAATTGCCAATAAGCACAAGATCGAGAGCTTCCTTACTACGCAGCCAACTGGTTATAGAAGGTTGGCGAGTTTGCAAAGACTTCCATTTGAGTATGTTGATAATGATTTTTTCCTAACACCTACCAATGAGTTTAAGGATTGGGCAGACTCCCAAAAATCATTCAAGATGGAGAGCTTTTATCGCAAGCAGCGAGTGAAATTTAATTTACTTATGGAGGGTAAGGATCCAGTTGGTGGTGAGTGGAATTACGATCATGAAAATCGCAATCCAGTTCCTAAAGATTACCAAGCACATGAAATCGCTGAGTTTAAATTTGATGATATTGATGCCAAGGTTGCTAGTCAGGTTGCAAACTTAAATACATGGGGCAAATCTGAGAATAAGTACTGGGCAACTACTCGCAAGCAAGCGTTAATTCGGTTAAATGAGTTTATTAAATTTAATTTTGAAAATTTTGGTGCCTATGAAGATGCGATGCCGGTTAACAGCTGGTCGGTAAATCACTCAGTTATTTCGCCATACCTAAATAATGGATTGATACATCCCTTAGAGGTAGTAAAGGCAGCGATCGCAAAGTTTGAAAAGGGTGGGATTCCATTAGCCTCCTGCGAAGGTTTCATTAGACAAATTATCGGCTGGCGTGAGTATGTAAATGGCATGTATTGGTACTTGGGTGATCAATACCAAAATGAGAATCAATTAGCTGCTAATCGAACACTACTGCCACTATTTGAAGATCCCGCAAAGACCAAGATGAATTGCTTATCTTCAATAATTTCAGATATTGAAGAACGTGCTTGGACTCATCACATTCCTAGATTGATGGTGCTCTCCAACCTGGCAAATCTGACTGGAGTTTCTCCTTTAGAGTTTTTAGATTGGATGCGACGAGTATTTGTTGATGCTACAGATTGGGTAATGGTGCCAAATGTAATTGGCATGGGGTTACATGCAGATGGTGGAAAGATGATGACCAAGCCTTATGTATCAGGTGGTGCCTACATCTCAAAGATGGGTCAATATTGCAAGGGCTGTAAATATGATCCAAAGATTCGAGTTGGTGAAAATGCTTGTCCATTTACCTTGCTCTATTGGAATTATTTAGATCAACATGAGGATCAATTTAAAAAAAATTATCGTATGTTTCAACAAGTAAATGGGTTAAAGCGGCTTAAGGATTTACCTGAGGTTCGGGTGCAAGCTAAGCAATATCTCGAACTTCTAAGCAAAGGTGAAATTTAAGATAATCTTGCGACCTCATGAGTTTAAAACCAGAGGTTGTTAAATACCTAGCTGATAGGGCGGCTTTAAATCTGCCTCTTCTATGGGATGCGCCAATAGCAACACATCGTGCAAACTCTCAATTAAGCGTTGCGCTACAACAGCCATTATCTGAAATCTTTAAGGTTGAACATAAAACTATTCCTGGATCAACAAATGATCTGCCAATTCGAATTTATCGCCCAAGTAATGAACCAAATCTGCCCGCACTTGTTTTCTTTCATGGTGGTGGCTGGGTATTAAATTTCCTAGATATTTATGAACCGGCACTTCGCAAATTAGCAAACCTGGGAAAATTTCTGATCATTGCGGTTCAATATCAAAAAGCACCTGAGCATCCATTTCCTATACCGTTTGATGATTGTTACGCCACATTAAAATGGGTAGTTGAAAATAGCCAAGTACTAGGTGTAGATCCAACCTCAATCGGCGTGGGAGGCGATAGTGCTGGTGGCAATTTAGCCTCCGCAGTTGCGCTAAAAGCGCGGGATGAGAAACTGATCAATCTAGCTTTTCAATTATTGATTTATCCCTGCAATGACAACAAAATGGCTTATCAAAGTGCCATCGATAATGCTGATGGATATGGCCTTACTACTAAATCTATGTTGTGGTTCTGGGAGCAATATCTACAAAATAATCAGGATCACACCAATCCATATGCAGTTCCTGCGATTGCTTCATCACTATCTGATCTGCCACCCGCTATTGTTCTGGCTTCGCAGTACGATCCATTAACAGATGATGCGAAGAATTATTATCAGCGATTATTAAATGATGGGGTGAGTGCAATTTATAAAGAGTACCCAGGTCAAATTCATGGTTTATTTAATTTAAGTGGCGTATCCCCTGATGCCGATTTGATGTACTCCGATATCGCAACTGTGATTAATGCAATTTTAGGAAGAAATTAATTGAGTAAAACTGGTTGGTACCGCTTTGCCATCGTTGGCTTTATTTGGGGCATTCCTTATCTATTTTTAAAGGTGGCAGTTGAAGAGATCTCACCTGCCGTTGTCGTCTTAGGCCGAGTTGCAATTGGTGCAGCAATCTTGCTGCCTATCGCGTTAAAGCGGAAGGTACTTTTCATTCCTCGTAAGTACTGGCCATTTGTACTTCTATATACAGTGACTGAATTAATTGGACCTTGGTACTTCATTACAGTTGCTGAGCAAAAAATTACCTCTGGCTTGACCGGATTACTCGTTGCAACAGTTCCTATTTGGGCCGCGATTTTGGCATCAATCTTTGGCGATAAAACAGTTTGGCATGCCGGTAGATTATTTGGATTAATTGTTGGATTTATTGGTGTAATTGCAGTTGTTGGAATTGAATCCTTAAGTGGTGGTCAAGATATTGTGGCGATTGGCATGGTGATCTTGGCTGCGATGGGTTATGCGTATGCAATCAATATGATCACTAGAAGAATTCCAGAGGTGCCAGGTCTTGGCTTAAATACCTGGGCGATGATTATTACCTCGATCGTGTTTTTACCTTTTGCAATTGGTAGCTGGCCTACAGAGATGCCATCAGTTGAAGCAATTGGATCAGTTGTTGTACTAGGCGTGCTTTGTACCGCAGTTGCCTTTGTAATCTTCTTTAGATTAATCGCCGAGGTTGGTCCACCTCGTGCATCACTTGTAACCTATTTAAATACTGCAGTTGCAGTAGTTCTAGGTGTTGTAATTCTCGATGAGCCATTTACCTTAGGCATTGCAATTGGATTGCCCTTGGTCTTAGTTGGCTCCTACTTTGCTAGTCGGAAAGTGAATCGGTAAAACCCAATCTAGCTAACATCTTTGGATCCTTTTGCCACTCCTTAGAAACCTTTACATGTATTTGCAAGTAAACCTGCATTCCAACTAAATTCTCAATTGATTTCCGCGCCAATGTACCGATCGCTTTTAACTTGCTGCCTTGTGGACCAATGATGATTCCTTTTTGGCTATCTCGCTCAACATGAAGTGTTGCGCTGACATCATAAATACTTCCACCATCTCGCTCACCCATCTCCTCAATCGTCACCATTACTGAGTGCGGCAGCTCTTCATATAACTCTTCAATTGCAGCCTCGCGGATTAAGTCAGCAAACATCAACTCCTCCGCTTGATCAGTTGTGATGTCATCTGGATAAAGCTGAGGAGATTCAGGTAATTCCTTCGCAATTAAATTTAAAATTAAATCAGTTTGATTTAGGTTTTTCGCTGATATTGGAATGATCTCTGCCTTTTGTAATCCCACCTTATTTACAAACTCACCGACAGCAACCAGCTTTGCTGCTAAATCAGATTTAGAGAGCTTATCTATCTTGGTTACTGCGATAAAGGTTGGGGTTCGGCCATTTAATTGTGAAGCAATGTACTCATCGCCAGCGCCAATACTTTCATCAGCTGGCAAACAAAGTACGGCGGCATCAGTTGAATTAATATTTTCATTTACCATCAGGTTTAATCGAGTACCCAAAGCGGTCTTTGGCTTATGCATTCCAGGTGTATCAACCACAATCATTTGATAATCAGATTTAGTAATAATTCCACGAATTGGGTTACGTGTGGTGTTTGGATGGTGTGAAGTAATGACAATCTTGCTACCAACTAATGCATTAACCAATGTTGATTTTCCGACATTTGGGCGTCCGACTATTGCCACGAAACCTGCACGGAAATTACTCATTGCCTAATTCTCTCACCTTAAATGAAGCGGCGTCACCACCTCTAAGATCTCAGACACACTCGTTGCAATATCTGCTACTCGCTCTGCAATTAATCGATGACAGCCATCACTAAGAGGTGATGTAATCGGTCCCGGAACTGCAAATACCGGTCTTAATATTTCAGCTGCATCTCTGGCCGTTCTGATTGAACCACTCCTAAAAGCAGCCTCTACTACCACGGTTGTTTTTGATAATGCTGCAATTAATCTGTTTCTAACAAGAAATCTATATGGTTGTGCAGGTACATCTGGCATTGCCTCTGAAATCAACAAGCCGGTCTCTTTAATTTCTTGAAATAATCTGGCGTTACCAGATGGATAAAGTGAATTAATTCCGCCACCTAGAACTGCAACTGTTACTCCTTCAGCTGCCAGTGCGCCTTTGTGTGCTGCCGTATCAATTCCATATGCACCACCACTAACAACTGCAAAATCGTGATCACATGAGGCAGCGGCCAAATCACCAGCCACTCTGACTCCATAGGTTGTTGGATTTCTTGTTCCTACAATAGCTACAGATTTTTCTAGTAACGATAAGGCATCACGTTGCCCGCGAATGATTAGGCCAATAGGTGGGGCGATCAAATCACCCAATTGATGCGGCCAATCTAAATCCTCTGGAGTTATAAATTCACCGCCGGCTGATTTAATTTCAGCTAATAAATTCTTGGGATCACTTGCTCTAATCTCATCAGATACTCGCTTTAATGATTTAACTTTCAGATAGAACTTGCTACTTTTAATTCGATCGTAAACCTCATTGATTCCAATGCGGGAAATTTCCTCGCTCCAGAATTGATCCCCTGGCTCTATTGCCGAAAATAGTTGCAACCTTTTTTCCAAACTGTTCATAATAAATCCGCACCCATGCGTAAAGAGATCGCTCTTTCTACATCTGCTTTGATTGGTACTTCATGCTGCTCTGAGTCAGCGATACTCCAAGCAAGTCGCAATACTTTGTGGAATCCCCGAGCGCTCAGATTCTCTTTTTCTAATTGAATATGTAAAAGTGACATTGCACTTTTTTCTGCACGAAATTCATTACGCAGGAATTTTGCTGGTATTTCAGAGTTTAAACTCCATGGATATTTACTAAATCTGGCTACCGCTAATTTTCGGGCTTGCCCTACTCGCTCTCTAACGCTGTATGAGGATTCACCTAATTCAGTACTAGCTAGCTCAGTTCGAGTTGGCGGATCAACCTGCAATCTAATATCTATTCGATCTAGCAACGGCCCAGATAACTTGGTTGAATACCGTCTTATCTGTTGTGATGAACAGGTACATGCACGACCTTTGCCGCTGAACTTTCCGCATGGACATGGATTTGCAGCCAGTACCAAAATAAATTTTGCTGGAAAATTTACTGAGCCAATTGCACGAGTAATGGTTACTTCACCGGACTCGAGTGGCTGGCGTAACGCATCCAATACACCGGAGCTACATTCTGGTGCTTCATCTATAAATAAAACGCCATTGTGCGCAAGTGATACCGCCCCCGGCTTAATTACATGCGATCCACCACCAACCATCGCAGTAGCAGTTGTTGTGTGATGTGGTGATACAAATGGTGGTTGTTTGGTCAAAAGCTTGCCACTTGTTAGATTGCCAGCGATTGAGTGAATTGCGGTTACTTCAAGTGCTTGCTCATTTGTAAGCTGCGGCAGAATTCCTGGAACTCTTTGTGCCAACATTGTTTTGCCAGTACCTGGTGGCCCAACAAAAAGCAGGTGGTGTCCACCAATAGCTGCAATCTCAAGTGCTGATCTGGCAACGCTTTGTCCGGAGATTTCCGAAAGATCATTAGTAGATATTGAATCCTCGATTTCAAGGGCAAGTTGCGGTGCTTCGAATGTCTCACCAGTTCGTAAGTAGATTAATAATTGCTTGAGATTAGAAAATCCTAAAACCTCTAGATCTGTTACCAGAGAGGCTTCCTGATAATTTTCTGCGGGAACAATTGCTCTGGTGATTCCATTTTTCTTGGCAGCAAGCAGCGCTGGCAATACTCCCCGCACTGGTCTGATCTGGCCATCCAGCCCTAATTCACCAATTAAAACCTCACTTTGTGAATCGGAAAAAGGTATTAATGATTGAACTCTTAATAAACCAACAGCAATTGGTAGATCGAAGTTAGATCCACTCTTAGGCAACCAAGCAGGAGTTAGCGAAACAGTTACTTTACGGTTTGGCCAACTTTCTCCGGAGTTAATTAATGCTGCTCTAATTCGATCCTTTGACTCCATTAAGGCGGTATCGGGTAAGCCAAGCAAGGTGTAAATAGGTAAACCATCTGAAATATCAACCTCAATATCAACTAATGAACCAGTTAACCCAAGAAGTGAAATAGTGCGAACACTTGTTACCGCCATCAGATGACACCTGCTCGATAATCAATTCTTGGTGGGTTTTCCATGATGACTGCCGCGCAATCAATTCGGTAAGGGTTATTCCATTTTTTATTTGCAAGCAGCCAAGCAAGTGCTAATCGCATCAATCGTGATTGTTTCTCGGAATTAATCGCCTCTAATGGATGTCCAAAGCTCTCTGAGCTCCTAGTTTTTACCTCAATAAAAACAATTACGCCGTCAGGAGAGGTTGCGATTAAATCAATCTCACCGCCTTTGATGCGCCAATTACGATCAACAATTAAATAACCTTTTTGCCTTAAATAATCTGCAATCAAGGCTTCCCCAGATTTTCCAAGCTCTATTTTTTGTGCCATAGCGGCACCTTATGAATAGTTAATTCAAAATTTTAAGAACAGATTTAGGACTGTGTATTAAGCCTTGCTGTTAATAATCTCTGCAATATTTGAGAAGGATTTACGGTGTATTGGCAGTACACCTAACTCTTTAATCGCATCAGTATGGCTTTTAGTTATGTAACCCTTATGTCCGGCAAGGCCGTAACCAGCATACTTTTTATCTAACTCGATCATGATGCGATCGCGATAAACCTTTGCCAAGATTGAGGCTGCACTAATTGAGATTGCAACCTGATCACCTTTCCACACCGCTAAATTTGGTGTTACCAAACCTGGTATGGCGTAGCCATCAGTTAATACATACTCTGGCTCAATCTCTAAAGCATTAATCGCTCTGCGCATCCCCTCGATGTTGCACTTATGAAGCCCAAGAGAATCAATCTCCTCAACAGTAACCTCAATTATTGAGTAGCTAAGTGATTGCTCAATTACAACATCAAATAAGCGTTCGCGCTTGGCGGGAGTTAACTCTTTAGAATCTCGAATTTCACTTAATGAATCAGATTGTGGATCTTTTAATATAACTGAGGCGATGACTAATGGACCAGCACATGGGCCGCGACCTGCTTCATCAACTCCAGCTATCTTGGTAATTCCTGCTGCAAGGAGTTGTTTTTCAATCATTTAATTTATTACTTTTTAACTGGAAGCTTTCCTAGATCTTCGCCTTTTTCTAAGAAATCCCAATTCTTAATTGGCCAAACAATAAATGCAGCTCTGCCTACCACCTTAGTTAATGGCACCATGCCTTTATTTACATCATCAGTATGAAATCTTGAATCGGCACTTGCTGCACGATGGTCACCCATCACCCAGATATATCCCTTTGGCACAGTTACATTAAATTTAGAGTCACTTGGTGTGTTGTTTTCATAAACATAACTCTCATTAACCGACTTGCCATTTACTTGTAATTTTCCGGCTGAGTCACAGCAAATAACTGTGTCGCCACCGACGCCAATTACTCGTTTAATTAAAAATTGCTTAGCTGGATCTGGAACTACACCAAGAGTGATCAATGCATTTTTAAGCTGCTTAGTAACAGCGTTATTTGATTCCTCCGGTGCGGCTCCCAACCAATTGTCGGGATCGGCGAAGACAACTACCTCACCACGTTTGATTTCGGAGAATAATGCGCCAAATTTATTTACTGCGATGCGATCGCCAATTTGTAATGTGTTCTCCATCGAACCCGATGGAATGAAAAAGAAATGGAGAAAAAAGGTCTTTACGATTATTGAAACAATTAATGCCGAACCAACAATTATTGGTAGTTCGCGAAGGATTGAACCCTTCTTAGACATTAGAGCGCTAAGACTTTAAGCGTTTGGTGTTTCTTCTGCAGCAGCTTCTGCCACTGGTGCCTCTGCAACAGGAGTTTCGGCAACTGGGGCTTCAACAACCTCTTCAACAACTGCAGCTGCAGCAGGTGCTTCAACCTTTTCTGCCTTAACAGGTGGAACATATGCTGGCTCAACAATTACTTCACCATCTGCGCCACGACGCTCTTTAATCTTTGTCGCCTTACCAGTTAGGTTGCGTAGGTAGTAAAGCTTTGCGCGACGTGCTGATCCGTGACGAACAATTTCAATTCTCTCAATTACAGGAGTGTGTACTGGGAATGTACGTTCAACTCCGACACCGTAAGAAATTTTACGAATAGTAAATGACTCGCGAACGCCTGAACCTTGGCGGCGGATTACTACACCTTGGAAAACCTGGATACGAGACTTGTTACCTTCGATAACACGAACGTGAACCTTTAGCTCATCACCTGAACGAAAAGATGGGATGTCGGTTCTAAGTGAGGCGGCATCTACAGCATCTAACACGTTCATTTATTTTCCTCTTTATCTTTTGTTATTAAATCTTTTGCGCTTATGAGCGAAGCCGTATCCTGCCACAGCGGGGGCAGATAGATCAATTTGAGTCAGATTTGGGCTAGTAGTTGAGCATGTAGCGAAGGACCGGCACAAACCACCATATCCCCGTCAGGTGCTCCTCCAGTGCGTCCTGAGATGACAGCACCAGCTTCAGTTGCAATTAATCCACCCGCTGCAAAATCCCACTCCTTTAATGAGTTTTCAAAGTAAGCATCTACTGCACCCATAGCGACATAACAAAGATCAACAGCTGCTGCGCCATTTCTGCGCAGATCACGAATTTGTGGAATTAATCTTTGAATACGATCACCTTGTTCTTTACGCAACTCTAAATCATAGGAAAACCCAGTTGCGATCAAAGCCAAATTTAAATTAACCGGTTCACTGCATTTAATTTTTTTATTATTAAGAAATGCACCGCCGCCTTTAGTCGCTCGCCATAATGAATTAATTGTTGGCGCGTAAACAACGGCAGCGATCACACCGGATTGATCCTTTGCCGCAATTGAAATATTCCAACCAGGAAGGCCATATAAATAATTCACAGTGCCATCTAATGGATCAATAACCCAGGTAATTCCAGATTTACTTTGTTGCGCAGCGCCCTCTTCGGCGATAATTCCATCATCTGGTCGCACCGCTAATAAACTTTTTACAATCAAAGTTTCGGCCTGTTGATCCATTTGCGTTGCAAAATCTACAGCGGAACTTTTCTCGGTAAAGGTAAATGATTCTGGGCGTTGCATTAAAAGCGCACCAGCTGACCGCGCCACCTCTTCGGCTAATGAAGCCAACTCGATCTTCAAATCTGCGCTCATGGTGTTATCTAATCACGCTAATTAGAGTCAGATTAACCAAATTTTAAGGGTGGCAGTTTTATTCGAAGTACCCTTTATGGCAATCTACTCTCATGAGCGAATCCATTGATTTACGTTTAGTAGGTCGCTCTGCCGATGGCACTGAACTTGAGTTAGTAGACCAAGATGGCAATAAATTTAATCTTCGCATTAGCGATTCACTTCGCTCAAATGTTAATCAACCTCGCTTAGCTGCAGTAAGTGATTTTCAAGAAGAGGTTTCGACAACTGTTAAAGAGGTACAAGCCAGATTACGTGGTGGCGAATCAATCGATTCCATATCTCGTACAACAGATTGGTCAATCGAAAAGGTTGAAAACTTTGCTGGTCCAATTTTGCAGGAGCGAGCATTTATTATCGCGCAAGCACTTGCCACTCAAATTAAACGCGAACCACATGCACCATATTTAGAGACCGCTGTCTCTGCCAAATTAGCACCACGTGGTGTTGATATGGCAACAGTTGAATGGAATACCTATCGCAAACCAGATGGCAATTGGCAGGTAACTTTGTACTACCCACTGCGTGATGGATATTCAGATGATGCATCTAATTCTCCAGTAGGTGAAGCAACCTGGTTATTTAATTTAGGTCGTCGCTCGTTGATGGCAGATGATGATGGTTCTCGCTGGATCGGTGGCGAAGAGAAACAGCGTGCCGAACCAACAGTTGGCATGGTTTACACCGAAGCGCCAAGACTTGTTTCAATTAAAGAAGAGATCGAACCTTACAAGCCAACATCAATTTCAGTAGTTGAAGATTTACCAGATGAAGAAGCTAAGAAAGATGGCGTAACAAAACGAATTAAAATTCCATCTTGGGATGACATTATGTTTGGCAAGGATAAAGATTAATTAATTTGCAGTAAGCAACGGAATATTGACCTCGATTTCGGTAACTCCTCCGTGATGGCCAACCATTCCAGTCTCTTCTCTGATTCGAGCAGGATCAACCAAAATCAAATCATTATTCGGAATCGCAATTAAATCTCCCATACGTTCTTTGGCATCCTCTGAAACCACTGCGCCAAATAAATTATTAATTACTGCTTCATCTCTGCTAATTACCTGTACCTGATCCTGATAAAACTCACGCCACTGCGCAATAGTTTCTGCTTCTGCACCCTCTTTAATATAGATATGACGAGCCCTTGGTTCGCCACCAATCAGGGTTACATTTTTTAATAACTCATTATCTTGACCCAAAATACTTTGCTGCGTGCTATTTACCATTCCATGATCAGATGTAATCCAAACTCTTGTTCCTGCTGGAACAGTTGAAATTATCTTGGTAATAAATTCTGCAACCTGCTGCAACGCGGTTAACCATTTATCTGAGCCGACTCCATCATTGTGGCCAGCAGCATCTAAAGTATTTAAGTATGTGTAAACAAAGGATGGTTGGAGCTTTAACGCTGCGGCAACAGCAGTTGCCATCTCATCAATTCCATTTGCGCCAAAGTACTTAGCACCACGCAGTGCTGCTTGAGTAAAGCCACTTCCCTCATATCGCTTAGCCGCTACATGAGAAACAGATACTCCGGCCTGAACTGCACGTTCAAATAAGGTTGGCACCTTTTGCCACATAACAGGATCAACACGTTCATCCCACTTAAGTGCATTTAATAAACGGTTATCACTTCTTGGAACGCGGACTGTGTAACCCAGCATTCCATGCACGCCAGGTAGTTCGCCAGTTCCTAATGTTGACAGGCTAGTTGCAGTAGTAGATGGAAAGTTTGCCACAAGATTGGCTTGGTTTTTTAATTGAGAAAAAATTGTAAATTGATCGGCAAATTTATCAAGTGCATCTTGGCCCATGCCATCTATCAAAATTAAGCACTCTCGTTGCGCACCAATACCTAGCCCCAAAAGATCTGAAGTATTTGGTACATCAAGTGAATTAAAGATTGAGTTTGTTACATCAGCCAGCCCAAACTTTTGGTTGATCAATTACTTAAATTCTGCTCAGCATAGATCTGCATAGCCCTCGCCATAAATTCGGCGCAACCTGGTGCATGCTTGTCATAATTTTGGGTAAATCTTGGAT
>JACCDP011488783.1_pt1 | contig 20168 bp, 27 predicted proteins | sample 7445841 | NCBI WGS metagenome assembly JACCDP01 (sample SAMN15323441, study PRJNA562643) | freshwater metagenome | isolation source: river surface water | place: USA:Blue River Watershed | collected 2017-08-17
CAAGGAGACGCAGGCGACGGGACATGGAAAATTTGTGGGGTTGTCGTGGGGCCCTCTTGGGGGGCGGGGGCGCGGTGGGCGGCGGCTCTTCAGGCAATGCGCGTCAACGTACGCACCACGAAGCGCACCGTCGTGGGGTCCTCCGGGTTCTCGTAGAACGGGTAGGTGCGCTTGGTGTCGTCGCCGATGTTCTTCAGCGGCAGGCGCATGTTCGCCGTCTTCTTGCCCGCCTTCAGCGCCATCAGCTGTGCGCGCGACATCGGGCCCTTGCCGCCGTTGGCGTTCTTGTAGAAGCCCTTCTCGTCCATCTCCGGCATGCGGCCCTTGGTCAGCTTCGCGGCCTTGAGCGCCTCCACCGAGGTGAACTCGTCGCTCCACACCACCTCGTAGTCATCGTCCGAGTACGAGGCACGCGCAGACGCCGCAGTGTCCTCCGCGGTAGCGCCACCCACGCCCTGGCCAAACGGGCTGGCGTGCGTCGCCGTGGTCACCAGCTTGGTCTCGCCGGTGGCAGCCTTCACCGCCTTGGTGTGCGGCATCTTGCCGCTCAGCTTCACCAGGTCCTCATCCTCTGCCGCCTCCCAGTCCTTCGAGGCGCACAGCTCGCGCCAGCACCGCAGGTAGTTGGCCACCGTGGCCTGCGACGTGAACACCACCGTGCGGGTGCTCTTGCCGTAGCCGCAGGCGCGCCCCAGCAGGGACTGGAGGTTGGTGGCATCCGCAGCGCCCACGCGGTCGTACAGCACGCCCACGTAGCGGTCGTTCAGCGTCTTGGCCGCGCGGAACATGCCCTTCAGGATCACGAACGTCGTCGCCTCAGGCTTGGAGTTCAGGATCGCGTCGTTGATGTCCGACGCCGAGCCCACGCCCGAAGACGAGTCGTCCTTGACCTTGGCTGCCTCCTTGTTCGAGGCCACGTCCCACTGGCGGATCACGGCACCCGGGAAGCGCTCACGCAGCATCGCCGCCACATCGCCACCCTTGCCGTTCTGCGGGCGCAGGATGTGGATCAGCGGCCCGTGAACCGCCTCCAGCTCCGTCACCGTGTCCACCAGGGTCTTGAACCCCGTGGGCGTGTGAAGCACGCCGTTCTCAGGCACCTGCTCCAGGTAGCGGCAGCGACCGCACGCCTGAAGCTTCTCCACGCTCTGGTAGGCGTCCGTGGTGTGGAGGCGCACCACCTGGCAGGGCACGCCCGACGCCTTCATGGTCAGCACCTTGGCCGGGTCCGTCGCCGAGATCGTCATGAAGCGGATGTTGTTCTCCGCCCACTTGTCGCGGGGGCACAGGCGCGTCACCGTGTCGTACACCTGCTTGGCCGTCTGGTTGCCTGCCGCCGTGGCGTAGTGCGACTCGTCGATGAAGATCATGATGTTCTTCAGCTCGTCGCCGCGGGCCAGGCGGATCAGCTTCTCGGCCACCTTGGTCAGCGTGGCGCCGTGGTGGACGTTGTCGCGCAGGCAGGACGGCATGCGGATCGCCGTCTGGGTCTGCCACGCCTCATCGGACATGCCCGTGAGCACGAAGATGCGGTCGGGGGAGATCTTGAGCTGCTTGAAGTTGGCCAGGATCAGCCGAGCAACAGTGGCGATGACGCCAGTCTTGCCCGCCTGCATCTCCGCAGCCAAGTGAATCCACACGCGCTTCTTGGTGGCCGCAAACATCAGGGCGCACGCACGCAGCGCAGCGAGGTACTGGGCCTCGTGAGGGTCCGCAAACGCGTCCACCTCGTCGGCGCGGATGCCAATCTCGGGCGTCCACGGCTCAGACCGCAGCTCGCCCATGTTGACCTTCGCGTCAGCAACCTGCGCGCCAAAGTTGGACGCAGGGGAACCACCGCCGGCAGCAATGTCCTGGCGGGAAGCCATCTTCCGTGTGAGGGAAGACGATAAGGGTGTCGGGTACTCGGTTGGAACTCCCTGCTCAGCTGTATGTGCTGAGCCAAGAGTATGTGTCAGTGTGTTGGGGGTACGGACTGTCTGGTCTGGCACTCACAAATCCATTTTGAAGAGTTCCTAGCCGTTGCCCGAATGGAAAATTTGTAGGGTTCTGCGGTGCCCTCCAACGGCACCCGTGCGTGCTAGCGGGGCTTTACGCCGCACCGCCATCAACGCTTGCCTCGTCGTCCTCGTCGTCCCCGTCTGCCCAGTCGTCAATCAGGCTCTCCAGGTCGTCGAGGAAGTCGTCGCGGTACTCGTGCGACAACTGCTTCAGGCTCTTCATCACGCGCTTGAGGCGGCGCTCGAACGCAATGTCCCCACGCTCGGCGCGCACCTTGAAGCTGGTCTCGTACACCCTGCCCGCCCACTCCGCAGCCAGTCGCTTGACCGTTGCGAACAGCGCAGGGCAGATGTTCTCGGGCGTGATGTTGCTCTTGTTCACCTCCACGCCCACCAGCTTGTCTGCCGTGTGGTCAAAGTCCACCGCGTGGCGGGACGCTGCCACCACGCGGCGCCTCTCGTAGTCGCCCATCGCCGACATCTCCATCGCAATCGGGCGCAGGGAGCGTCCGTGGCGGCGGAAGGCAATGTACCCGGGCACCCAGGCGGGGCGGGGACCCTCTTCGGGCTGGCGCGGGTTCCATGCGGGGTTGTACACGCTCCGCATCACGAAGCGCCCAATCCGCTTGAAGCCCTCCTCGGCTGCCTTGTCGTGGTCACGCAGGGGCTTCTTCTTGGGGTTTTCGGGGTTCACGCGCACCATGTCTGTCCAGATGGGGCGCAGGGAGTGGTGCTCGTAGTACACACGAATCGCGTGCGTCTCGCTGTGCTCCCACACCTCAATGGGCACCTCCGCGCGCAGGTGGGCGGGCGCGTCCTCCCAGTTCAGCGCGTCGCTCATGTCGGGGAGGTGCGCCACACCGTCAAGTTCAATGACGATGCGCTTGCCCCGGCGCAGGTGCTGCTCGTACGTACGCCCAATGTCCTTCCGCATCTGCGGAAGGGACTCTGCGAGCGCGTGGTACTTGGTTGGGGGCATCGGGATCACCATCACCGTGCCGCGCTCCGGGTCCAGGCAGCCCACGTCCCACAGGGGCTTGCGCCGCGCCGTAATCTCCGTGGCAGTCGGGTGCCACACGTCGTGGGCGAGCGCATTTGGCCAATCTGCCGCAATCTCGCACACGTCCTCACCGCCCAGTACGCGCGAGAGGATGCGCGTCACCGCCTGCTCATTTGAGAGCACGGCGTGTGCCGCTTTGACGCCCAGCCCAAAGAGCCCGCTGACGCCATCTGCTGCGGGCTTGCCGCTATAAATACACAGCGCCCGGGCAAGGGCAGCCTTGTCCATTCCGCATGCTGCGTCGTCTACATACAGCGTCGTGTCGGGGGTGTTCAGGCGCACGCGGGTAATCTCGGTCTCTGCGTCAAAGGAGTTGTCCAGCATCTCGTTCAGGGCGTCTTGGTCGGTGAAGCCGAGGCTCAGGAGACTGGTGATGGTGCCGCGGGCGCTGATGCTGAGAGGAGTAGCCATGGTACTTGAACTGGAGCTTGGAAAGCAAGGGTACGTTTTGGGAGGGTGGTTGGTTGTCTTGGGGACACTTACTAGGATGGCTCAAACACACGAATCCATTTTGAAGAGTTGTGACCCGTTATAACGCGGCTCCGCAAAACGTATACTTTGGTAGAGACAACCGCCAAAAGTATGCCGACGAAGCCCTGCACTCAATGTGGACAGACGTTCCGGACCAAGGCAGAGTACACCACTCATCTGGAGGAACACCTAAAAGAAATCCCCAAGCCGATGATTCCTGAGGGGCTTCTAGCAATCAGCCTCTTCTCAGGCGCAGGCGGGGATACTCTGGGAATGGAGCGTGCGGGTCTCAGGGTTGTCGCCTTCTCGGAAAACAATGCCAAGGCAGTGGCTACTCACAAAGCTGCTTGGCCCGACAGCAAATGGCTTGGTGAAGCTGTCAAGGGTGACATTTCCAAGATTCCCGATGCGGAGTTTGAACCGTACCGTGGCAAGGTGTTCGTGATCTTTGCAGGGTTTCCTTGCCAGGGCTTCTCCAACGCAGGCAAGAAGGATGTAAACGATCCTCGCAACCGCATGTTCTACGAATTCCTGCGCGTGGTTCGGATTGTTCAGCCGCAGTGGATCATGGGCGAGAACGTTGCGGGTCTTCTCTCGCGCAAGACGGATGATGGACAGAGCAATGTGATTGACGTCATTGCTCACGAGTTTGGGGAGATTGGGTACCCAATCGTCTCCAAAGTCTATGACATGTCAACCCTTGGTGTTCCGCAGTCACGCAAGCGCCTAGCCATTGTCGGCAACCGTCTGGGCGTTTCGGTGACACTGCCGTCGTTTGATATGCCTAAGCAGGGTCTGCGTGACCTTGTGGAACCCACGCTGCTTGGAGCGATGGAGACGACACTGGTCATTCCGCCCGAGTGCGCAGTGTCCATTCCCGAAGATATGGAGCCTACGGGTACGCCACATCCGTACATGGTGCGCAAACACAACGAAAACCTCATCTCGTTTGGTAAGCGTGACTCCGCGTACCACAGCGAGATCCTTGACCTTCGGACACCGTGTAAGACGTTGATTTGCGCCTACACGTTCCAGCCCCGTCTTCACATTGGTCTAGTCAAGCCCAGTGGAAAATCCTACATCCGCTGCCTCACGATTCCAGAAGCAGCACAGATTCAGGGCTTCCCTGCCAACCACCCCTTCGCAGGAAGCCACGACGATGCCATCAAGCAGATTGGGAATGCGGTGCCCTCACAGTTCATTGCCGAGATGGTGGGGTTCATGCGGAGAGCCACGCCCGAATCTCCCGGTGGCGCGTATCCCGCTCTTCTTCTAGGTTGAGACCCCGGAACTCTTGCTTCGGGTAGGGAACACAGAGGTTCTTGAGATCGTCCTTGCGCGCCTTGTCGTTGATGGTGTCTGCCAACTCTCGCTGAAGCTCATCCCATGCCAGTGCTAGAATGAGCGATTCCTTGTTGCGGATTTGATCACCGAAGAAGTAGTGTGCTTGATTTTTGAATGCCACGTACAGCATGCTCCGATCAGCAAACTGGATGTGCGTGTTCCATGTCGGACCTCCACTTTTGATTTCAATGCCGAACTGGCACACAATGGCTTCCTTTCGCACATCAATCAGCAGAATGTCCGGATTGGCTTGAGATCCGTATGGTTGGTGAATGGCGTAGACCCCGTCCGTCGTGGGCATGGCAAAGCGGCACTCGTTGCGATGCTCTACGGCTCGCTTGAAGCCGTAGTAATCGCCGACAAACATGGGCAGGGTGGACAGAGTCTTGGCTTTGGACTTGCACTTGTCCACCACAGGCACATTCAACATGTCCAGTACAATGCGTTCTGTGCGTGACGAACTCTGTTGCGTCTCAGACCCCCCGGTGATCTCGACGTCCGACGTATCCAGCGCATCCACGAGTCTCAACACAACCGCGCGCATAGGCGAAGTCAAGACGGTTGCCTTGGGCGCACTCCGCATAGCCGCCCGGATCGCCGCAATCTTGTTTGCCACGAGAGTGTTCATTCCATCAGGAAACGGATAGGGCAGAGGCTTCCATTTTGACTAAATGGAAAACGAGGACCTCCACGGTCTCTGCGTTTTCGCATGGGGGTTCAGGGCGACTCGCCGCCGCCCGCGGCCTTCTTGGCGTGGTACGCCGCACGCGCGCGCTCCTTGATCTTCTCGCGATTGGCCTCGTAGTAGGCCTTGCGCCGCGCCTTGACCTCCTCGGCGTGCGTCTCGTTGTACGCCTTGGCGTACTCCTTGCGCTCCTCCTTGTTGGCCTCGCGGTACAGCTTGGCACGCTCCTTGATCTCCTCCGCGTGCGTCTCCTGGTACTTCTTCTGGTACGCCGCCAGCTCCTCCTTGCGGAAGGAGTTGCGCTCCTTCTCCGTGACCTTCAGCTCCTCCTTGTTGGTCTCGCGGTACTGGTGCTGGTACAGCTTGCGCTCCTCCTTGTGCGCCTCGTAGTACGCCTTGGCCTTCTCCTTGCGCGCCAGGTACTTGGCGTGATTCTTCGCCTTGCGCTCCAGGTCGCGCGCCACGTTCAGCGTCCACGCGTCCACCTCGGTGTAGTCAATCTCGTCAATGACGAGGGAAGCCATCTTGCGGTTGAGAGCAAGACGATGAGTCTGGGAACTCCCTGCTACGAATCAATGTTCGTAGCCAAGAGTGTGTGTCAGGTTGGGGGTGCAGACTATGAGTCTTGGAACGCACAAATCCATTTTGAAGAGTTGGTCCTAGGGGCACTCGCCTTCATCCCCACCCAACTGGGATTTTGTCATTTGACACCCTAGTTCACTAAATGAAATGCTGAAATTATTGTCGCGGGGGTATGTAAATGGAGGCGCTGCCGTTCGTGGAGTCGTGGATACTCAAACGCACGGGAGAACGACGTTACCTGTGTAGGCTATGTTTCGGGGCAAATGGCGCACACGAAAATGAGGACGGGTTCCGTCAGCATTTACGATTGCCGTTTCATCTTCATAGAGTAAGGAGAATGGAGTCCTTGCGGTGTAGTGTGTGTGAACTTCAGTGCAAGTATCCTAGCGAACTTCAGAAGCACATGCGTACCAAGTCACACAAGAGGAAGGTAGACCCTTCACTAAAACCTGACCTAAAGTGCGATGTATGTAATACAACATTTTTGTGTAAGGCAGAAGAGACTCGCCACATTGCCACAGCCAAGCACGCAAAAAATGCGGCAGCCGCTACAGCCCAAAGCGCCGCTTGTAGTCCGCCACAGACGCCTTGAAGGTAGGCTTGTTCCAGAGGATCCAGCGACTCAATGCGCCGGCGCTCGTGGGATCGCGCCAGTTCTCGCCCATACCCTTGTGGCGGCGCAGGTAGCGTTGCCGACGCGTGACATCTTTGTGCTTGGTAAAATCAGAATAGCCCTTCTGTCCAAACGGCTGAACGACTTCGCGTCCGTTCCGTTCAAACACGGCATCAAACTTCTTTTCGGCTACGTGGCTCTTGCGAATCGCTTTGAGTTTCAGCGCACGACGGGTCTTCATTGTCTTGTGTCTAGAAAGCATCCAGCCATGCCGCCCTCTGGTCTTCGGGGATGCCCAGTTCGTTCATGACTGCGATGGCATGAGTACGCTTCATCTCCACGGGCACATCCAGTCCCGCAATCATCGCCATCTTGTTCTGGAGGACTTCGCCGGTGGACACGGGAGGCTGGAACGCGTCGTCAAACCCGACCATGACGTTACACAGTCGACTGATGTGGCCTTCGCAGCACATGTTGACAGACTCGTAACATTCCTCCCAGAGGCGCTTGAACAACTCACGACGTGACTCCTCGTTCTGCTGGTTGATCAAGGCCACCAATCCCCGCATGATGCGGTTGTACAGACGGTCGCCATTGTCACGACACGTCTGCTGATGAAACCAGCGGTTGACGTCCGTCATCGTTCGAATGAGATTCCCCATGCGAGGAGGCACTGTCATTGTCACCCAGTTGCGGACAAGCGTGAGTTCTGTCTGTTGCGTGTCGGGCACGGGCACAGCAAGAAGTCTGTCTACCGCAGCGTTGGTCTGGCGAGATACATGTGACGTGTGGACGTTCTGGTTGTCGCGCACGAGACGGGCCAGTTCGCGATCGTCCGGGCGATTGACATGGATAGGCGGCGGGGGCTCAAACACAGGTTCGGGTCCATTCATCCCAGCCTCTGCCCAGGCCCAATACTGTTGGAATTCTTCTAAGTGTCCGCCAAAGCGCAGGATGAAGTACTCAATACCTACTTGGTAGAGAATGTTGTCGGGGTCGGGCTGGTTCACAAAGGTCTGAACAACCTCACGCCATGCGGGCGCAGGGTTTTCCGCCATGAGAAGGTCTAAAGTGGCACGCACCAGTCCACGATGACGTTCGCGCGCCAGTGTACGGCGAATAGTGGTTTCGTTGCGAGCGTGGTGGTGTTCGCAGAAGACCGAGCCTTCACGCAGAACCATTGGACACCAAATTCCAGCGCTGAAGGATTGACACCGTACGGGGTCATGATGTTCGCCATTGGCTCGGGCTACACGCCGAAGGTATGTTTGGTTGTGCAGAGTGCAGAAGTGGAGATGAGCTGGAACGTTGAGGTGAGGAACTGTCTCGGACTGGCAACGGCGGCCGTCGGTCTTGATCATGTCGCAGATAGGCATCTTTGGCTGGGGATTGTCTCCTTGTCTTGTCTCGGGTCCGTTTTCCCCGGAAATGGAAAATGTGTAGGGTCTCTCGCTTGCTGGGCACGGCGCCTCACAGCGCCTCCAGCCAAGCCATGCGCTCGCCCATGGGCACAGCGAGCTCGTCAAACACGCGCCACGCCTCGCCCACCTTCTGGTGCGTCTCCAGCTCCATGCCCGCAATCGCCGCCATGCGCTGCTGGAGAATCTCGCCGGCTGGCACGGGCGCCTTGACACTGTCGTCAAAGCCCACCAGCACGTTGCACAGGCGCGCCAGGTGTCCGTCGCAGCACTTGCCACGGGACTCGGAGCACTCCTCCAACAGGCGCTGGGTCAGCTCCTCGCGGTGCGGCGACGTCTTGATGTGCGTCCACAAACCGTCCAGGGCGCGCTGGTACAAGTGGTCGTCCGGCTCGCGACACGTCTCCAGGCGGTACCACTTGCGCACATCCGCCAGCGTGGACTTGTCTGACCACACTTCCGCAAGCTCCGCAGGCGTGTTCAAGCCCGCAGGCACCTCCATCTTCAGGAACATCTCCAGCCCTGCCAGCGTCTGCTTGTTCACGGCGCTCGTGTGAACATTCTGGTTGTCGCGCGCCAGGTCCGCGAGGTCTGGGTTTTCCGCAGTGACGTGCGGCGGCGTGCCCAAGAGGACCACGTCGTTTTCAGCAAAGGCAGTCCGGTACGCAATTTCTTCCTCGAGCATCTCCGCGAAGTCGCGGTGCTGATCCTCGGAAAGGTCTCCGCGCGTGTAGGCGGTGTGGATCCGCGCACGCGCACCGTCAACATCATTCGTATCCCACAACATGGCCATGGCGTCACCCCACATGACCTGAATGCGCAACCGTGCGGCTGCGCGCTCTGCCACCTTGCGGTGGTAGCCGCACGTGTCACAGCCCGGCTCGCGGGGGCGCGCGCACGCCGTTCCGTTCGTCTTTACAACACCACACGCATCTTGGACGGGAACTTGGACAGCTTGGTTCTTGTGCTTGCCACACATGGTGGATCCAGCCTTGGCCTTGTACGTGCAGGGGCCGCCGTGGGCGCAGGTTGCCTGACAGAGTGCCATGGTGTCAGTTGGTCGGGGGCACGGACCCCTCCGCCTGGTCCCGCTGAATCCATTTTGGCAGGTTGCGGATAAATAGTTTACCCGCTAGAGCTCGAACATCTGACTGTCGCAGCTCTCCTGCCAGCACATAATGTACTTTTGCTGCGATTCTGTGAAGACCTTGAAGTCAACAATCTTTTGCACAATCCACCACATGCGCTGACGAATCTCTTTGCGATCGGGGCGCTTGGACTCCCGCACCCACCGCTTCTGGCTTTTGATGTAGCTGCGGAACTCCGCACTTACATCAGGAGACACTGACGTCTTCACAACACCAAACGAAAGTGTTGTGTCATCGACGTGAAATGTACTCAAAAACTTGTAATACACCATGGCAGGAAACGAAAGCGTTGCGAGACCTTCGTCGTATTCGGCGTCCATTTGTTCTATGGGGTTCACGCCTGTGTAAGTGCTGCCCAGCTTGCGGGGAATGCGGACGACAACAGACGACTGACCTGTCCCGCCACATCGGCAATTTCGTGCTGGGCATCGGGCGACGTCCGGAGCTTGACCAGACGCGCATAAGCTGCCAAGGAGCCCGTCTCAATGAACTCCGTCATCATGTTCTGAGGCAGAAGCATGCGTGCTTGCTCGGGGCACACGCCCTGTGTCAACAGCATCTTGTAGGTGTCCGCAGCCTTGGCACACTCATACTCCATCAGTTGGCGCAGCTGAGCATCGGCGGGATGAATGTCGTCATTGCTGCCCTGCTTCTTGTTGGGCGCACGCGTGCGAAACGCCACAGGAATGTGGAACGTCGGGGGCGCATCCACGTAGCGCCGACTGACTTCGTTGCGCGCAAAGCCGATGGTATGACGGAACCACTCCCGTGCCATCCAAATCGGCATTTTCAAGCGGAACCGCACCTGCGGGTGGAAAAAGGGGCTGATGTGGTCGTGATCTGCGAGATACTTGACCAGCTTGGCATCGCGCTCCGTAAACTCGTCCACCTGCTTGCCAAGACTCACGCGCGCAGCATTCACCACTGTCAGATCTGAGCCAAAGGTCTCCAGAAGCTCAACAGAACACTGCTCGAACTGCATTGTTTCTTTGCCGTCGCTCATCCGTAAGCGATTACTCGTCGTGCTCCTCCTCACCCATCCGAATGTCACAGCACTCGGCGATTGCGATCGCCATCATCAGCGCAATTGAAATCAGGATGACACCCATACTACTGCTCTTAGGCAAAGCCGAGATTCGTTTTCAGTCGAACCCAGAGGTCCATGAGCGTTAGAGACCGGTCGGACGCAAAATACATGGGCGCCACAACGTTGAACAGATGGACGTACAGCAGAACGACAAGAATGGCTATGACCCACTTCATTGTCCTAGGTTGATGTTCTGGGTACGGGGAAGTCTACGCGTCAAAAGCTCACGCGTCGTCACCGATCCCGCATCGGGTTCCTGACCCGGCTCGGGCAGACCCTCAATGGTGCGCAGGACTTCGGCCATACGCTGAGGCTGGTCGGCGAGCAACAACGCAATCTGCGTCCGCACCACCTGACGATTGGGACGGGCACGCACAGTGCGCTGCTGACGGGCAATTGTGCCCCCACCGCCTTCCAGGACAAACTGGTCAAGGTTTTGTCCCCGCATGAACTCCATCACGCGACCGCCCAGCTGGACCTTGCGCTCGCGCAAGGCCTTGATTTGCGCTTGAAGACCCCGAATCTCGTCATCAGCCGCAATCCACTCGCGCAGGGTGTCACGCACCTCGTCGGTCATTTGTTTGTTTGCTTCGCAGGTGTGAAAGTTAGAACTTCCAGCGCTTGTCGCACTCCAAGCAGGTCACGAATGTCGTCATCGGCTCATCTGCCGAGCGTGTCTGCATCTGGTAGTAGTCGCAGTTGGTCTTCTTCTTACACGACGAGCAGTACATCTGTGCCGACGCCGTGGTCTTGCGACTGTGAAGAGCCTTGTCACGTTCCGCGACCTGCTTGAGCTTGTCCATCCAGCGCTCGGGATGACGGTCCACTTCGGACGTGTTGACAAACTCGTCGGGCGTCATGGACTCCACCAGCTTGCGCGCACTGAAGAGGGACATGGCACGATTGCGGTACATTTCACGAAAGGCCGGAGTGTCCCAATCAATGTCAATGTTCCACCTTTGGGCATCGGAGACACAGCGGTTCAGAATGGCGTGTTCAATCTCAGGGTTGCCGAACTTGTCCTTCACTAGATCGCGCAGGACATGGTCGACAAACACGTTCTCGCAGTGAAGGGCGTGAACAGTAGGTTGCTCGGCTCGCGTGGCCACCTCATCGGGATCTTCCTCGTCTACCCCAACCTCCTCGGCATCCTCTTCAGCATCATCCTCTTCAGCCTCTTCGTCTTCGTCTGCCTCCTCTTCGAATGAGCACGACGCGTAGAACTCGTCGTACTCGGACGACGGCAAGTCCTCGTGCGCGGCCGCAGGCTTCTCGTACTCGTCCGTATTCTGCGACTTGGACTTGAGCAAGACAATTGCGCCTTGGAACGAGTCGTCGTGGAACGGCGGGGGTAGCATGTGCTGGTTCGTGTCTTCGTCTTCTTCTTCGGCCGGGAAGGCGAAGACCGAGTAGTAGGCCTCCTCATTCACCAACTTGCCTTGAAACTGCATGCCGGGCAGCTTGTACTTCTTGCGCAGCCATTCCAGCACATCTGGGGTCTTGGGAGGAATCGTCACCTCACCGAACGCGCCCGACACGGAGATTACAGTTGCGACCACCATTTTACGATCACAGAGGCACGCATGAAGGTGGTTCGTTTTGGGCCCATCGCCGCCAAAACGGATTCGTGGGGGTCCGTCCAGTCCAAGGCATACCAGCACCTACACCCTCCAACAACCAAGATGGCTTCTACCTACAACACCTACAAGCAGCGCCAGGTTCTCAAGGCCCAGCAGCAGAAGGAGGAGGCACAGCGCAAGCAGACCGAGAAGACGGAGACGAACTTCCCCACTCTGGTGACGACGGCGCACCGCATCTCCACCAACGCGCCGCAGGGCTTCGCGCAGAAGGCCGACGAGTGGCGCATCGAGCGGGAGCTCAAGACCCAGCTCGATGCCTACCGTAAGGCCAAGACTGCCCGCGAGCGTCGCGCAATCCTCAACACGGTCTTCATCTTCCAGCGTGGACGTCGCACGGAGTCGTACGACGAGGACGACTATGAGGACGACTACGAGGACGAGGAGGAGTTGACTCTGGAGGAGCAGTTCCCGCCTCACGGGCGCCGGGGCACCTACACCGAGCCCGACGCTGAAGGCTGGCGCACGGTGACGCGTCTGCCCTTCCGCCCGCCTCGCGGCGAGCTGACGGAGGAGCAGCTTCACCAGCTGTACGTGTCGCGCGGCAACCAGGCCGACGACGAGGACGAGGCCGATCTGAACGGCGACCTGACCGACCGCAACCAGCGCCGCGAGTTCTACTGAACCCACTGCTGACCAAACTACTTCTTAAAACCCTTCAAAAGGGAGCCCACGCTCCCAGCCAAATTTTTCACTGTGTCGGACGATGCGAGCTTGCCGAATCCCTCAATGTTGGGGCCAGACCCCGAAGACCCGAGCATCTGTTTGAATTGGTTGACGTCGCCAAGCTTGCCTTGTGCGGATCCCAGCAAGTTGCCCAATTTGCCTTCCGCGGACCCCAACAAATCGCCCAGCTTCCCGTCCGCGCTGCCCTTGACGGATCCCAGCAAGTCTCCCAGCTTGCCGTCTGCCGATCCCAGCAAGTCACCCAATTTACCATCTGCGCTGCCCTTGACGGACCCCAGCAAATCGCCCAGTCCACCTTCTTCACCACCACCCTCACCGGATGCGGCGCCCTTCGCAGCAGTGATGGCATTCCGAATGGCCTTGATACGCCCCGCCATCTTGGCAAACCATGCGCCTACCGCTTCGCCTACCGTGTTGGACGCCGTCCGCAACGTGTAGTCATAGTCCTTGTGAATGAGATGGAGCGCAATGGCTGCGCCAATCATCATGAAGAGGAGCGTGATAAACCCGAAGACGAATGTGATGATGGTGTTGGAGGAAATACTACCCTTGTTGGTGAAGGACTCTGTCGCAGTACCACCAAACGACGGCAAGTCTTTGGGTCCTTCTTCCACAGGCGCCGTCTTCTCCACTCCGCCACAGCATGAGCCCGCAATCGCCTTGCCTTCAGCCGCCTTGTACACAATCGGGGTCGCATTCCAATACGACGGTTTGGGTGTTGCGTTTTTCCACTTCAGAGACGCATCGGGGATCTTGTGAATCGCCTGGTCGGGCGGAGTGGGAGGCAAGTTGCGAGTGAGAATCGACAGATCGGACATGGCGATGTTCACGGGGTTGGCCAGCATGAAATACCGCACTGAACTGTCCGACGCAACCCAATTGTAGTTGATTGCGGATGCGGACTGACTGGCCAGACTACGATTGAAGGTCGGCAGACCGTCCCAGCTGTAATAGGCATCTTCCACCCTTGCGTACCCGTCTTTGGTTGCCTCGCCGAGCCAAAAGAGACTGGCCAAGCTCCAGTCGGCGCCCGTAGGCACGTCCACCTTCTCAAACATTCCCGTGACCATGCTCGGAGCGGAGAGACTGATGGCGTGCTTCACAATCTTGTTGAAAAAGTCCTCGGACTTGGCACCCGTGTTGGATCCCTTTAAGGGAATAAGGATCACACTGTCAGACCCTGCGACTTCATCGCTCGGGTCGTTGAGCGACAAGACGGCATCGTGCTGAACATTCTCCACACGAATGGGGGAGGGGTGATACAAAGTCATGGTGCGAATCGTAATGTCCTTGAACTGCGGGACATTGTCCTTCATTTCTGACACGTACTGTGCGCGCAGAGGCAGACTGAGCACGATCTTGACCTTCGTGCCGCTAGAAAAGCTCCCACCACCCGTGACCTTGCGAATGCGCACGCCCTTGATTTGCGTCTCATTGGCCAGGAACGCATTGTAGTCCGTGAGTTTCGCAATCATCTGGTCGTCCACGAGAATTTGCTCACAATATTGCGCATTTTGGTCTTGACTGACAGGACGTGTATATTTCCCTGCAGCCATGTTCATGAGAAAATCGCCAAACGACATCTGCTTCTTCGCGACGGCATCCTTGTCCTTCTGATATTGTTTGCACTCGTCATTGGACACATTGCCGTAATCTCGCGTTAACGTCACGCTCGATGTGGTGACGCGTGTGTCCACGGCCAGCATGCATCCATTGCACTGTTGTGCGGATGCGGTCGACAGGTTAGTATTCACGCGCGCAGGCAACAGTGGATACGGTGCCTCCGTAATCGTTGGAGGAGGAGCCGGCTTTGACGCAGATCCACCCATTCTTGTTGGTAGCTCACAAAACAAGTATCGCTCACTAAACAATATGGGCGCAAACACGTATCCGGATGTGCCGTGGTGGGCGGTACTCGTGGCCTCTTTGGTCTTTTCCATTCTCGGTGTCATTGTTGGCGCGTATTTCGGTGTAGGCGCTCTTCAGAGCGCGGCCGCTGGAACTGGAGCAGTGTCAGTTGGGTCTCTGGCCGTAGACACTGTCTCCTACATCCCGCACATTCTCCTGCTGTTTGGCGTGCTGGCGGACATGTTTACGCTCCAGGGCGTTTGGTCCATCCCCAGCTTGATTGGCGTACTGTCCATCCCGATGAACTACGTGTTCCAGTACTTCTGGAAGGGCATTGATGAGCTGGTTTCCAGTGCGAAGAATGTGATCCCGAAGGGACAGCAGCAAGGTGGGCGTCTGTTTGAGACCTACGACGGGTGCTCCGTCCAGGGTCTGGAGATGCTCAACAGCCCGTATGCGCCGCAGACGATGGTGGTGACGGCCACCGTGTTTGCGTACTACTGCTTTGATTTGGTGCGCAATCGTGGTTGGGTGAACTCGTTGGGTGCTGTGCTAGGCTTCATCATCGTGTACGGTGCCCAGATTGCTATCATTTCGACCAACACGGCGAATGTGGGATGCTCAGTGTCTGGTCAGACGACGCAGTACTCGCCTATCATGCAGGGTCTGCGGTCGCTGTTTGAGGGTGTCATGTTCGGCGGTGTGGGCTACGCGATTACGCAGACCTACGCCCCGAATCGTCTCCCGAGCTCAGCCATCATTCCGTCCACCAAGAACCCATCCGACCTCAAGGAGGGTCCGAATGGTACGCTTCTGGATGAGAATGGCGTCCCCTACATCATTCTGCCGAACGGTATGGCTATCCCTGACCCGTCAGCGGATACGACCTCCAAACCCGCAGGAGGTGCGTCGACGATGGCGTCCAATATCCCAGCGGCGCCGGCCAATTGCCCGGGTCGTTAAGCGGCCAACGCCTTGCGAATCAACGTGTAAAAAATAGCTACCTGCGTCCCCGAATGACGCCCAATCTCTACATCATTCTTCAGCACCACGATCGTGGGCACCACCTTGACCTGAAACTGGTGCGCAATGCCCTTCACGTCCTGGTGCGTGTTGATGGACACCCACTGAAGCTGGCCCTCAAACTCGTCCTTGAGATCCTCCAAGGCGGGTTTGATGACCTTACACGGACCACACGTCGGCGACCAGAAATGGAGAACCACGACACCACTCATTTGTTCTCTTCCGCGTGAGATACTTGTAAGCGGGAACACTCGGCGCGGATCATGGCTGCGCGCTGAATGGTCTGCTTGGTCAGCGTTACGTCACGATCCTTACACGCTTCCGCGAATGCCTTGAACAGGTGCTTGTTGACAACGTCAGCGGGCAAGACATCCAGATGTGTGCGAATCCAAGTCACCAATGTGGTCTGCGCGATCGGCGCACCCATCAACTGAAGGGGGCATCCTTCGAACAGCACATCCGTGGCGGCGGGAGCAACCACCCGTACTGTCTCGTCAATCGTAGACCGTGCCATCTTGTCCACCACATCGTTGTTCTTGGACAGATCGTCCTCGTGCCCCGTGTGCGCACGCACGTGAACGAACCGATGGCTCTTAAATTTGGACAGTCGGGCCGAGGTGTCTTGGATAAGGTCGCGGTGAAGCACATCTCCACCCGCAGATGTCTTCCAGTTGCGCGCCACCCAGCCCGGCAGCCAGCGCGTCAAGCAGTTGATGGCGTATTCGCTGTCGGTGTAGACCACCACATCAGCGTCGTGGAAGCCCTTCTCGTCCAAGATCACCGAGGCACGATGAATGGCGGTGAGCTCAGCCCGCTGGTTGGTCTGAGCATGTCCATCAGGAATCCGAGCCGATTCGGACAGCGCTGGCGTGTCGGGAAACCAAACTGCGTACCCCGCCTTGGCACCTGGACGACCATTGTGACTGCACGCACCGTCCGTAAAGACTCGCATACTGCTTATTCCTTCGGCGCCCGAATTTCCGTTTCGTAGACACGCGGGTCCATCCAGAGTCCCAAGTCGAGTGGAGGACCGCAGATGACCGGCGTCTGATGAAACATCGGCATGTTCGTGACAATGCACCGACTGATGATGGCGGCTTGGAGGGTCGGTTCCTCAATGTGAAACCACACCCGACAGCGAAAGGAGCGCTGTTCGAGCGAGCGCCGAAGCATCTGCTGACATGCCAACGACAACAAATGGGCATGCCATACCACCAGAATGCGGCAGCGTACGCTAGGACGAGAAGGCGTGAAGCTCATCCACTGGGCGACCCACTTGGCAAAATCATCCATACTGTTCATGTGTGCGGCATCGACCTCTTCAAAGTCCGCTTCATGGTCATGAGCGGCTTTGTAGGAGGAGACCCAGTCGCGCGTGGTACGGTCGTTCAACGCTTCGTACAGCACGCGATGGGGAGGAGGGAAGGTGTCCATTGTATCGTAAAGAGTCGTTGATTTAAGCCGAACCGCCCCCGGCCGCCGCCTCGCCCGAGCCCACGATGCGCTTCACGGGGATGTCGGCGTGGACAATGTACAGCGAGTTCTCCGTCAGCACCAGCCATGCCTTCTCCTCCTTGATGCGCATGATGGTCTCAATGGGCGACGTGTACTCCGTGTCGGACTTGACCAGCATCTTGCTGGACCCCTGGACACCCACGCAGCACTTCTTCTCGATGCTGTCGGAGTAGTAGTCCAGGTAGATGGGACGATCCTGCTCCGTAGCCACCTTGGCCGCCTGCACCATCACGGTCGCACTAGGAATCTGCGACATTTGTCTTGGGGGGAGGCAGCATTCTCCCGCGTTTTAACGAGAGAACAGGGACTTCAATTCATGTTCACGTTTAGCGATTCGTTGTTTAAGCGTAGGTGGGCGTCCGTATTTTTCTACCTTTTTATACCGTTCATCTCTCGACTTGAGAGCTATATTCATCTCCGACGTGTGTAGCACACACCATTGCTCGTAGGTCAACGTCTCGCAGAGATGAACGCTCATGTAGATAGAATACATCCTCCTGAAGATGTCGCTGGAATGCGACACTGCGTTGAGGTAGCGACCGTCCTTCAAGAGGTTGATATAGTCTTCATATGTCGTCGGCATCCGTAGAGTCGCCTCTCCCCCATACATCATGTTTACTTTGAAGGTATCCATTGCGTATGATTCCGGACTCCGCTCCTTTCAAATCCATTTTAACGCCGACGGGTTATGCGCTTCTTGCTCTTGCCCTTGCGGGTCTTGCGACGGCGCCCCCCGACGCCCAGCAGGTCCTTTTTGATGTAGTCCACCTTGGACTGAGCGTTCGCCCAGTCGCCTTCCCGCGCCGCCTTCTCCAGCGCATTCAGACTGGTAAGAATCTTGATACTCGACTTCGTATCTGCCGTGTCCACTGCATTCGGGTCCGCCCAGTCCACGTACTTGTCTTCGGGCAGAGCCTCAAGGAAGTCGATGATATCAGAGCGCATGCCCGCAAAGGCGACAGTCACGGCCGTAGCATCCTTGCTACGAATAGCCGCTTCGAGTTTCGGAAGCTCCTTACGAATCTCCGCTGCCATTTCTTCTTGTGTGTCAAAAAACTTACCGGCGACGGGTCATGCGCTTCTTGCTCTTACCCTTGCGGGTCTTGCGACGGCGTCCACCCACTGGCATGCCCAGCTTGGTCTTGACCAGAGTAACTTTGTTGGCGGCGCCTGCCCAATCGCCATCATCAATCTGACCCTCCATCTCATCCAGCATCTCAACTACATCGTCCCAGCCGTCGATTCCTGCGCCCTCCTCACGACCGTACATGACCGCATCGCCGTATGCGCCCATTAGTAGATTTGCTGCGTCTGGATCCTGGTTGCGAATTGCGTCATGGAGGTCATGAACATATTCTTTGACTCTCGTGAGGCGTGGCGTCACAACAAGACCAGCAAGTGCCATTTCTCTTTTTGACGCAAAAAAAACTGTACATGTCTGTGTCTACCTACTCGCACACGCGCGTATTACTTGGATGCCTTGGCAGCGTCTTCCAGCTTGAAGCGGTTCTTCATTGAGAGCGACGGCGTGTCGGGGCGCGGGATGCCCAGTACAGCCGTAAGCGCAGCCTTGAGCGCTACCTTGGTGGACACCGCAAACAGAAAGCGCACCAGAGCGTCCACGTGCTCCTCGTTCGCATCCGTCTTGGGCGCACGAATGCTGGCACCCAGCTCGTCCATGACCGTACGCAAGAAGCCTGCCATCGTGTATTCGCGCACTAGGCCACGACTGTAGAGCTCGGACACGTAGACGGCGAAGCCACGCTTGATTTCCTTCTGCTTGGTCCACGCAATGATGGCCTCGTCGTAGCCCGGATCCGTGGACGCCGGCACAATCGTGACATTGCCCGTGTCGTACAGGCGGTCAAACATGGTGGTTTGGGTGGCAAGGTCCTGAAGTGCCTCCGGGTATGCGCCCGCAATGTCCTTGTAGGCATCCGCCATCAGCGTGGCGAAGAAGGTCTGGCGCACACCGCGATCAAACAGCAGCGTGGTGACGCGCAGACGGAAGGGCTCGTCGCGCGCCTTGAGCTTCTCCAGAATGGTCGTCATCAGCTTGGTGTAGTTCGCCTTGCTCAGCTTGTTGATGGAACTGCTGACCTCGTCGTAGTCAGGGTCGTCCTTCTCACGCACCTTGCGCACGGCATCCACCAGCGCCGCTTCGCGCCAGTTGTCAGCTGCACCGCCGCCGGCTGCACGACGACCACCACCATGATACACACGACGAAACGGGGGCTTGAAGGAGATCTTGAGCTTGGAAATCAGGTGGAGCACATCCTCGGACAGGGAAGGGCGGGGCAGAGCCCGAGCAGAGTAGATGGTCGCGATGTCCATGGTGACGACACCTCCCTTGCTGTGTCCCTGCGAGAATCCATTTTGCTCCTCAAAACGTATGTGTTCGGTCCAGCCACCCCAAGTGTTGCCATCCAAACAAGATGTCCGACACCACACCTCTCTCGCACACGTGGGTGCTGTGGTACCACGACCCCAACAACAACGACTACTCCCTGGAGTCCTACATCAAGATCCTGACCTTCAATCTGGCGACCGAGTTCTGGTCGGTTGTCGAAGCCATCTCTCCCGAGGCCTGGAATTCAGGCATGTTCTTCCTGATGCGCGAGGGGTTCCGTCCGCTGTGGGACGCGCCCGAGAATGACAAGGGTGGTGCTTGGAGCAAGAAGGTGGATGCGTCCGAGACCCACACGGTCTTCGTGGACTGCATGGTCCACGCCATGGCCGGCAAGTTGCTGAAGAGCAACAACGACACCATTGTTGGCATCACATTGTCGCCCAAGGGGCACTTCCACATCCTCAAGTTCTGGAACACCACGACCACCGTGTCGGACCGCCGGCTGTTCAGCCCCACGCTCAAGATGAAGCTGGGCGACGACATTGCGTACAAGGCTCACAATCTTCGCCCCAAGTAATGTAAGGAGGATTGCTTGAATGTCGACTGTACCGCCTTTGTCTGGGCCGCCGCTGTATCGCTATATTCCGGGGATTGGGAAAGTGTCTGCCGCAGTGGATGGTCCTACAGGTCCGACGGGACC